>Ga0070741_10007516_pt1 | contig 22495 bp, 16 predicted proteins | sample Coa_R1_4_FD_66440 | JGI IMG/M metagenome (GOLD analysis project Ga0070741, IMG submission 66440) | Surface soil microbial communities from Centralia Pennsylvania, which are recovering from an underground coalmine fire - Coalmine... | ecosystem: Environmental > Terrestrial > Soil > Unclassified ... | reverse complement strand
TCGCGGACGAGGACGTGATCGTCGTCATCTTCCACGATCATGGGTCGCGCTATCTGGGGAAGATGTTCAACCACGACTGGATGCGCGAGCGCGGCTTCATCGAGAAGTACGGCATGACGGCGCGCGATCTCGTGTCGACGCGGCTGGCGGGCGAGCTGTGCTCGATTGAATCGACCGAGCCGGTGGAGAACGCCGTCCGCATCATGTCGGAGCACGACTTCTCGCAGATTTCGGTGACGCGCGACAACCGCCTGATCGGATCGCTGAACGAGACGCAGCTCTATGCGAAGCTGCTCGCGGACGGGAACGTGAAGACGCAGCCGGTGGAGGCGATCATGCAGCCGGCGTTTCCGTTCGTCGACATTTCGACGCCGGTCGATCTGCTGTCGACGATGATCACGCCGGAGAGTCCGGCGGTGCTGGTCAGGGACTTCAAGACAGACAAGACGTTCATCATCACGCGGTCGGATGTGATCCGCGTGCTCTGAGTGCGAGCGCCGCGTCCGTCCGCGCCCGCCGAGCGTGCCTTATGACTGATCGATCCGTTCGCCGATTGCTTCGCGACGCCGTCGCCTGGGGCGACGCGCACGTGACGTTCGACAAAGCGGTCGCGGGGCTGCCGCCGCGGCTGCGCGGCGTCGTGCCGGCCGGCCTGCCGCACTCGGCCTGGCAGCTCGTCGAGCACATCCGGCTTGCGCAGGCCGACATTCTCGAATTCTGCATCGCGCGGACCTACCGCGCGAAGAAATGGCCCGACGCGTACTGGCCGTCGTCGCCGTCGCCGAAAGGCGCGAGCGCGTGGCGGTCGGCGATCGCGGCGGTGCGAACGGACCGCCGGGCGCTGCAGCGCCTCGCGACGACCGCGGATCTCGCGGCCGCCGTCCCGAACGGCGACGGCCAGACGTTCGGGCGCGAAATCCTGCTGGCGCTCGATCACACGGCGTATCACGTCGGCCAAATCGTGCTGGTCCGCCGCGCGCTCGGACACTGGCCTGACTGAAAGGGTCTGAGAACACCGCCAGAGCGGTACCCCCATGGAGCACCACAACAACCTCGCCATCCTCGTCGGCGGCGGCCCGGCGCCCGGCATCAACAGCGTGATCGGCGCCGCGACGATCCGCGCACGTCTCGAAGAACTGAACGTGATCGGCATCCGCGACGGCTTCGAGTGGCTGATGCGCGGCGACGTGGATCACGTGATGCCGCTCACGATCGAAACAACCAGCCGCATTCACTTCCGCGGCGGCTCGCACATCGGCATCTCGCGCGCGAACCCGACGACCGATCCGGCGCGGCTCGACAACGCAGTCTCGGCGCTGCTGCGCCTGAACGTCTCGCAGCTCATCACGATCGGCGGCGACGACACCGCCTTCAGCGCGATGAAGCTCGAGGAGCGCGCCCACGGCACCATCCGCGTCGTCCATGTGCCGAAGACGATCGACAACGATCTGGACCTGCCCGCGTACGTCGACACGTTCGGCTTCCAGACCGCGCGGCACCACGGCGTCGAGATCGTCAAGAACCTGATGGTCGACGCGAAAACGACGTCGCGGTGGTATTTCGTCGTCGCGATGGGACGCAAAGCGGGGCATCTCGCGCTCGGCATCGGGAAGGCGGCGGGGGCGACGCTGACGCTCGTCACCGAGGAGTTCGATGCGCCGATTCGGCTGCAGGCGATCGTCGACACGCTCGTCGGCGCGATCGTCAAGCGCCTCAGCTACGGGCGGCGCGACGGCGTCGCGATCATCGCCGAAGGGGTCGTCCTCGACGTGAACCCGGAGGATCTCGCCGGGCTGCACGAGGTGGAGCACGACGCGCACGGGCATCTGCGCATCGCCGAGGTGAACATCGGCGAAATCCTGAAGATGAAGGTCGCCGAGCGGTTGAAAGCGCTGGGGATCAAGTCGACGATCGTCGCCAAGAACATCGGCTACGAGCTGCGCTGCGCCGATCCGATCCCGTTCGATATGGAGTACACCCGCGATCTCGGCTACTGCGCGGCGAAGTACCTGATCGCCGGCGGCAACGCGGCGATGATTTCGATCCAGGGCGGGCGGTTCGTGCCGATCAAGTTCTCGGACATGATCGACGGCGCGACCGGCCGGACGCGCGTCCGCCTCGTCAGTACCGGATCGACGCGCTATGCGATCGCGCGCCGCTACATGATCCGTGTCCGCAAGGACGACTTCGAGGATCCGCACGAGCTCGCGAAGCTCGCGGCGACCGCGCATATCACGCCCGAGGAGTTCCGGCAGCAGTTCGAGTATCTCGTCGCCAACGAGCCGCCGGGGCTGACGTTCGAGTTCTAAGGGAGCCCGAGTTGCGGCGCGGGATTTGCTTCGACCGGCCGCCATGGCTTCGGACATGACCTATCGCCCGCTCGGGCGGACCGGCGAAACGGTGTCGGCGATCGGCCTCGGCGGCTGGCATCTCGGGCTGCCGAAGGTGAGCGACGCGGAGGCGACGCGGATCGTGCGCACCGCGATCGATCGCGGCGTCACCTTCCTGGACAACAGTTGGGATTACAACGAGGGCGCCAGCGAGACGCGGATGGGACGGGCGCTCGCCGACGGGTACCGCCAGCGCGTCTTCCTCATGACGAAAATCGACGGACGATCGAAACAGGAAGCGGCGCGACAGCTCGACGAGTCGTTGCGGCGGCTGCGCGTGGACACGATCGATCTCGTGCAGCATCACGAAATCCTGCGCTTCGAGGATCCGCATCGCATCTTCGATCCCGACGGCGCGAACGCCGCGCTCCTCGAGGCGCGTCAGGCGGGCAAGCTGCGCTTCATCGGCTTCACGGGCCACAAGGATCCGCGCATCCACCTGTACATGCTCGACGTCGCGCGGCAGAACAGCTTCCGCTTCGACGCCGCGCAGATGCCGCTCAACGTCATGGACGCCCACTATCGCAGCTTCGGCCAGCAGGTCGTGCCCGAGCTCGTGAAGGAGGGGATCGGCGTGCTGGGGATGAAGCCGATGGCGAACGGCATCATCCTGAAGTCGAACACCGTGACGCCGATCGAATGCCTGCACTTCGCGCTCAACCTCCCGACCTCCGTCGTCATCACCGGCGTCGACAGCATGGCGGTGCTCGATCAGGCGTTCGAGGCGCTGCGGACGTTTCGGCCGATGGATCGGGCGCAGGTGGACGCGCTGCTCGCGAAGACGAAGGACGCGGCGTCGCGCGGGGAGTTCGAGCCGTTCAAGACCTCGTCGATCTTCGACAGCACCGCGGAACACCCGGAGTGGCTCGGCGAGGAGCCGGAGCGGATCCAGCGTTTGATGCCGGCGTAGCCCGCCGCGTCGCCGCGTTCGACCGCGACCGTCGTGCCGCCGGCGCCGGCCGCGCTCCGTCCACGCGTCCACGCTCTCGCACCTGCGCTTGCAGGTATACTGCGCCGCGGCGCGATGATCGGCACCACAGTCGGGCATTACAAAATCGCGGCGACGCTCGGCAGCGGCGGCATGGGCGTCGTCTACCGCGCGCAAGACGTCCGGCTCGGACGCGAGGTCGCGCTGAAATTCCTGCCGGCGGCGCTGGCGACCGACGCCGACGCGCTCGAGCGCTTCACCCGCGAGGCGCGCGTCACCTCGTCGCTGAACCACCCGAACATCTGCACGCTCTACGACGTCGGCGAGGGCTTCATCGTGATGGAGCTGCTCGACGGCCGCACGCTGAAGGACGAGCTCGCGCGCGGTCCGCTGCCGTTCGACCGCGTCGTCGACCTCGGCATCGAAGTCGCCGACGCGCTCGAGGCCGCGCACGCGAAAGGCGTCGTCCACCGCGACATCAAGCCGGCGAACATCTTCGTCACGCGTCGCGGGCAGGCGAAGATCCTCGACTTCGGCATCGCGAAGCTCGCCGCGTCCGGCGGCGCGCTCGGGCCGGGCGATGTCGACGCGACCCGCAGCGTCCAGGATCACGCGACGACGATCGGGACGACGCTGGGCACCGTGGCGTATATGTCGCCGGAGCAGGCGCGCGGCAGCGAGATCGATGCGCGGAGCGATCTATTTTCGTTCGGCGCTGTGCTGTACGAAATGGCCACCGGCACGCAGCCGTTCGCGGCGCGGACGCCGGTCGCCACGTTCGAGTCGCTGCTGACCGCCACGCCGCCGCCGCCCTCGAGCGTCAATCCCGCCGTCTCGCCCGACTTCGATCGCATCGTCGCGAAGGCGTTGGAGAAGGACCGCGAGGTCCGCTACCAGACGGCCGCGGATCTGCGAAGCGATCTGAAGCGGCTGAAGCGCTCCGGCGATTCCGCACCGTGGCCGACCGCCGCCGTGCCGGCGGCCGCGGCGACACGCCGAACGCCGTGGGCGCTGATCGCGACCGCCGCGGGCGTCGTCGCCATCGGTGCGATCGCGGCGTTTGTCTATTCCAGCCGGCCGAAGGCGTTCGTCGAACGCGATTCGGTGGTCATCGCCGATTTCACCAACACGACCGGCGAGCCGGTGTTCGACGACACGCTCAAAGAGGCGCTCGACGTCCAACTGCGGCAGTCGCCGTTCATCAGCGTGCTGCCGGATCAGCGCGTCGAGGGGACGCTGCGGCTGATGGGCCGATCGCCGGGCGACCGGCTGACGTCGGCCATTGCGCGCGATCTGTGTCAGCGCACGGCGAGCAAGGCGATGATCGGCGGCACGATCTCGCAGCTCGGGTCCAGCTACGTGATCTCGCTCGACGCGACGAACTGCCGAACGGGCGACACGATCGACAAGCAGCAGGTGCAGGCGTCGTCGAAAGACGATGTGCTGAAGGCGCTCGGCAGCGCCGCACAGAAGCTGCGGAGCGGGCTCGGCGAGTCGCTCGCGTCGATCGAGAAGTACGACGCGCCGATCCAGGACGCGACGACCAAGTCGCTCGACGCGTTGAAGTCGTACAGCGCCGGCATGGTGACGCGGCGCCAGCGCGGCGATCTCGCGTCGATTCCGTTTTTCCGCAAGGCCGTGGAGCAGGACGCCGACTTCGCGATTGCGCACGCGCGGCTCAGCACGGTGCTCAACAACCTCGGCGAGTTCCAGTCGTCGATGGACGAGATCAACAAGGCGTACGCGCTGAAGGATCGCGTCAGCGAGCCCGAGCGCTTGTACATCGTCGCGCGATTCGAGACCGTCGTCGGCGACGTTCGGAAGGCGATCGACACCTATCAGCTCTGGATCCAGACGTATCCGAAGGACTACGTCCCGCACGTCAACGTCGCGAGCCTGTACCAGAATCGCAACGAGCTCGAAAAGGCGGTCGACGAATACCGCACGGCGATTGCGCTCGCACCGGACGAATCGCTGCCGTACAACAACCTCGCGGAAACCTACTTGAGCCTCGGCAACGTCGACCAGGCGCGGTCGACGATCGACACCGCGTTGTCGCACGGCATGGATTCCGCCGCCGTCCGCTCGCTGCTCTACGCGCTCGCGTGCCTGAAGAACGACGAAGCGGACATGGCGAAGCAGGTCGAGGCGGCGAAGCGGTTTCCCGAATCGTTCCGCATCATTCAGCAGCAGGCCGCGATGTCGGCGTTCCGCGGGCAGTTCACGCGGGCACGGGCGTTTGCGCAGCAGTTCGAGGAGGAAGCCACGTCGCGCACGGGACTGAAAGGGGCCGCCGCGCAGTTGTGGGGGAACATGGCGCAGCTGAGCGCGCAAGTCGGCGAGACGGCGGAGGCGCGCGCCGAGATGCGGCACGCGCTCGCCCTCGATCGCAACGTCAACACGCTGTTCAACGCCGCCGTCACGTTGATCGTGCTCGGCGACGTTCCCGAAGCCCGGCGAGTGATCGATGAGGTGCGCCGCCAGGTGCCCCCATCGACGAGCGACAACGTCGCGCGGGTGTTCGCGCAGATCGATGCGCTCGCCCGCGTCCGCGCCGGCGACAAGAGCGCGCTCGCGGCGATTCCCGCGCCTCGCGACGAGCACGACATCGGAACCCGCACGACGATCGGTTTCGCGAACCTCGAGTACGGCAGCGCCGACACGGCGGCCGCGCGGTTCAAAGAGGTGATGGACGACCGCCGGCTGACGATCTCCACCGACGTCGAGCTGGCGCCGCTCTACTACGGCCGCGCGCTCGTGAAGCTCGGACGGATCGACGAGGCCAGGGCGGCCTACGAGCGGTTCTTCGCGAACTGGAAGAACGCCGATCCGGATATCCCGCTCGTCGTCTCGGCGAAGCAGGAATACAGCAAGCTGCAGAAATCCTGAGGCGGCGGCGCCTCCACCGTCAGCGGCACCCGCGTGGACGGATGCATGAACCCGACGCGCCAGGCGTGCAGCGCGTGCCGCGTCACGCCCGCGATCGCTTCGCCGTACAGCGCGTCGCCGACGATCGGCCATCCGTGCGACGCCGCGTGGACGCGAATCTGGTGGCGGCGTCCGCTCCGCAGCCGGCAACGCAGCAGCGACACCTCGCCGTGCGGTCCGCGGCCGGATTCGAGGACGCTGAACTCCGTCACGCTCGGTGCGCCGTCGGGCGAGACGATGCGGCGCCGGCGGTCGACGGGATCGTGCATCAGCGGCGCGTCGACGATGGCTGACGCCGGCGGTGTGCCGCGGACGATCGCGAGATAGATTTTGTCGGCGTGCGGCGACGCGAGCGCGCGCTGCAACCCGGCATGCGCCGCGGCATGCTTCGCGACGACGACGAGGCCGGACGTCTGCTTGTCGAGCCGTCCGACGATCGACGGCCGATGGCCGGGCGGCCATGCGGCCGCCTGCGCCATCAACGCGTCGAGCAGCGTGCCGTCCGGATTCTTGTAGCTCGGATGGACGACGACGCCCGCCGGTTTGTCCACGACCAGCAGGTCGTCGTCTTCATACAGAACTCTCAACTCTCAAGTCTCAACTTTCAAGTTTCAACTTTACTTGAGAGTTGAGCCTTGAGAGTTGAGACCTGCTACTTGCGCCGCGCGCTTTTTGCGGCGCGCTTGCCGGCGTGGCCGCAGTTGGCCGCGACCTGCTGAATGTCGGTGACGTCGACCTGCGCGAGATCGCTTTCGTGCAGCTTCGGCGCCTTGTCGCTCGAGCCGCTCGTGCCGACTTTCTGCTCGACGTCAGACCGCTTCGCGATCGTGCCGCTGATGCGGACCTGCCGCCCCACCAGCCGCGTCCAGTCCTCGTCGCTGGAATTCTTCGCGTTCAGCCGATACGCGTGCTCGGCTTCCTTGGCGTCCTGCTCCGCGACCGGCTCGCCCTTCGGCGGCTCGTTGATCTGCGTCATCACGAAGTCGCCGCCGTCCTTCTGCAGACAGCCGGTGACGGTGATCGGTTGTGCCTTCGCTTCGTCGGACGAACCGCTGGTGCCGGTCGCGTTCGGCGTCGCCGCCGGCGCGGCGGTGGTCGCCGGCGTGTTGTTCGTGCCGGTGTTGTTGCAGGCGCCCGCGCCGAGCAGCGCCACCGACGCGCACATCGCGAACATCAGTCGAGCATGCATAACAATGCCTCCCGACCGATTGCCTTGCAATAATGAATACATGAGCGACCGCGCCCGCCTCGTCTATTCCACCGATCGAGGACGCATCTGTCCGGGATGCGGATGGCCGGAGCGCGACTGCACGTGCAGCAGCCGCACGGCGTCGGCGTCGGTGCCGAACCGAATCGTCGCGAAGCTGCGCCTCGAGAAGCAGGGGCGCGGCGGCAAGTCGGTGACCGTGGTCTACGACCTGCCGAACAACGCGGACTTCCTCAAAACGCTGAGCCAGGAATTGAAACGGGCGTGCGGAACGGGAGGAACGGTCGCGGAGAACACCGTCGAGCTGAACGGCGATCTCCGCGAACGCGTGCGCGAGCTGCTGCAGAAGAAAGGCTGGACGGTAAAAGGTTAGAACCTCACCGACACTCCCAGCCGCAGGATCCGCGGGCTCTGGTTCTGCACGATCTGATTGAACGTCGTCGACAGGATGTTGTTGCTCCGGACGAACACGGTGTTCGCATTGAACAGGTTGAAGACGTCGGCCATCAGCCGCAGCGAGAGCTGCTGGACCTTGAAGTCCCGCGCTGCCCGCACGTCCGTGTTCCACACATTGTCATAGCGGAAGTAGTCGATGGTCGGCGTCACCATGACGTTCAGCGATTCGCCGCCGAGCGTCTGGGACCGGAACAGCGGGAACGGATAGCCCTGCCGGGCGAAGACGTTGCCCGCGATCTCGATCTGGTACGGCGCGACATACATCGCGCTGCCGTTGAACTGCCACTTCGCGTTCGTATAGACGGTGCCCGAACCGCTGCTCGCGCTCGACGAGGGCGCGAACTGGCCGCCGTCGACGAGCGGCTCGTTGACCGTGCGCGTCGGGTTGCCGTTGGTGTCGTACATCCCGGCCGGCGTGCTGAAGTGCTCGCGGGCGTTGTTGTAGCCGAACGCGAGGTGGCCCATCCAGCGGTCCGACATCCGCTTGATGAGGACGACTTCGACGCCGTGATAGTCGGTCGAGTATCCCGGCACTGTCGTCGTCAGGAACCCGAGGCCGCCGGCGATGACTTTCGCGGAGTTCGCGATGTAGGTCGGGACGCTGTAAGCGGCGCCGTCCGGCAGCGTGCCCGTCAGCGTCGGGCCCGGCGTGTAGTCGGCCAGCGTGACGCCGGTGCGCGGCGTGATGTTCGCCGCCAGGTTGCCGAAGAGATCCGTCGTCCGCGTGTAGCTGTAGTTCAACTGCAACGCGAGATTCGCGCGCAGCTCGCGGTCGACGCCTGCGACGACGCTGCTGGTGCGCGGCGCTTTCAGGTTCGGATCGATCTGGTTGGCGGAGGTGATCTGCGTCGGGTTGCTCGAGTTGAAGCCGCCGCCCGGCGTGAGCACCTGGTCGAGTTTCACCTCATCGGTCTCGGCGAGGTGATCGCCATTGGTGTCCGTCCAGCGATACGTCGCGAAGCCGGCCGTCGACGCCGGATTCATGTAGCCAATCGTCGTCGGGCTGAGCTGTCCGGCGAAGCGGCTGTAGGTGACGCGCGCCACCGTGCGGCGGCTCTCGTCGAGTGCGTAGGTCAGGCCGGCGCGCGGCGAGAACGTGTTCCAGGTGAACGGCGAATCGTAGCCGGGGAACTGCACGCCCGGCACGAGCTGCGGAAACGCCTTGCTGCTGGCGATCGTGCTCGGCAGCGCCTCGCCGCCCTGATGATCGAAGCGGACGCCGACGTTGATCGTCGCCGGCCCTTTGCTGATCGTGTCGCCGGCATACGCGTTGAAATAATCGGCGCGGTTGCCGCCGTTGCCTTGGCGGTACACCTGCACGCGCAGATCGGTGGGCGAGTTCTCGAGCGCGAGCATACCGTTGCCCGGCCACTCGGTCAGCGCCCACGCGTCGACGCGGCGGAAGCCCGACCCGAACTGGATGTCGTGCGTGGCGCCGCCGAGCGTGAGGAACGCGTGCGCATCGGCGTTGACCGTCTGCTGCGGACGCGTGCTGATCGTCTCGCTCGTCGATCCGTACGATCGGCCGGTCACGAGACTGCGGCCGGCGTTGAGGTCCATGCCGCCTTCCGGCGTCAGCGCGTTGCCCGTGTTGTAGTACGCGTAGTTCGCCGAGACGAAGAGATTGCCGTTGACCACGTGATCGTTCGACACCCGCCACAGGCCGTGCAGCGGGAAGTCGGTGTAGGCGTTGTCCTGGTGGAACGTCGCCGTCGGCGCGTCGAAGACGATCCCCGCGGTGCCCGGACTGCGGTTGTCCTTGATCTTCGAGCCGTTGAAGAACAGGAAGCTGATCATGTCCTTGCGATCCGCCTGCCAGTTCAACTTGATCTCGGGATCGCGCAGCTGCGTCCGATCGACGGCGCTGAGGCTGCGGCGGTACAGCCGGATGTCCTGCGACGAGTACGAGCCGTAGAACCAGGCGCGGTCCGTCGCGATCGGGCCGCCCGCGTCGAAACCGTAGTCGGAGATCTGGTTCGTGTGATCGGCCGTCGCCGCCGTGACGGGCGTCGAGCCGGTCTGCAGCTCCGCCGGCACGTTCGACGCTTCCAGCGAATCGTTCGAGAAGTAGTCGTGCGCGTTCACGTGGAACGCGTTCGTGCCGCGGCGCGTGATCAGGTTGATGCCGACGCCGCCCGTCTGCTGCCGGATGTCCTGGCCCGAGGTCGAGACGCTGACCTCGTCGAAGTTGTCGTAGTTGAAGTAGGTCGGCGTCTGTCCCGCGGCGGCCATGTCGGTGATGACGATGCCGTCGAGCGTCCACACCGTGTCCTGCGGCCGCGTCCCCTTCGAGACGACCGTCGGTGCCTGGCCCGTTTCGTTGCCGCCAACGTTGACGCGATCGAGCAGCACGCCCGGCGCGGTGCGCACGAGCGAGAACACGTCGCGCGAGGTCGGGATCTTCTCAAGTTCGTTCGCCCCGACCGTTGTCGCCGTGCCGGTCGCTTTCAGGTCGAGCATCGGTGCCGGCGCGACGACGGTGACGGTGTTGGCGATGCCCGCGATCCGAAGCGTCAGCGACAGGTCCACGTTGCGTCCCGTGTCGACGACCACGTCGCGGGCGACGTTCTGGAATCCGGTCAGCGCCGCGACGAGGCGGTACGTGCCGGGCTGGAGATGCAGGAACCGAAACGCGCCGCCCTGATCCGTGACGAACTGGAACGTGGCGTCAGGGCCCTGAAGCGTGACATCGGATCCCGGAACGGCCGCACCCTGTTCATCGCGAACTGAGCCGGTGATGCTGCCGTCCTGCGTCTGAGCCCCGGCGAGCGTCGCGGTGAGCAGCAGAAATAGAGCAATAAAGCCGAGTTTGCGCATAACCCATTGTATGACAGTATAGGACAATACTGTCAAGTAAGAGCTTTTAGAACGCTTCTTGGATGGACAGGTAGAAGCCGCGCGAGCCGGCCTTCCCGAACCCGTAGTCAGCGCAGAGGTTAGTCCGCGAGCGCTTGTTGAGCAGGACGCGCAGTCCGCCTCCGGCCGCCGGCGCAAATTGTGTGAAAAGACGCTGGTTGAGGTCGGCGCTGCTGATGGTCGTGGTGTTCAGGAAGGTGACGAAGCCGAGCAACCCGTTGTCCGTGAGGGAGCTCCGGTACTCGACTTCGCCGTACATCAGGTGCTCGCCGCGATAGCGTCCCTCGCCGTAGCCGCGGCCCGATCGGCCGTCGCCTGCGATCGTGGGGAGGTCCCAGTACGGCGCGACGCCGCCGGTGACGAAGTCGCCCATCATCCAGAACGCGAGCGTCTGGCGGCCGCTCGTGCCGAGCGCGCGGTACGTGCGGGTGTCGAAGGTCAGTTCCTGCCACGTCGAATCGCCGCCGAGCGCGCTGAAGAACGTGCGAAACGTCGTGCTCGCGAGGATGCCGCGCCGCGCGTTGATCGCGTTGTCGCGCGTGTCGTACAGCAGGCCGACGCTCGTGCCGGTCGACACCTGCCGCGCCGCCGAGAAGCCGTGTTCGGCGCTGTACGCGACATAGGCGGAATCGTCGAACGGCGCGTCCGCGCTCTCGCTCGGCCGCACGCGCGTGTGCGCGTCGAAGTTGATGCCGCCGCCGACGTACAACCCTCGATCGATCCGCTTGTACACCGTCTCGTAGAGGCGAATCTGATCGAACTTCACGTTCACGCTGCCGGTGGGCTGCGGCGCGGCGCCGAGCGCGTAGGTGTTCAGCGACGTCCACGACACGCGGTTGTCGCCCTGCACGAACCAGTCGTCGTGCGGCGTGAACACCGCGAAGCGGGCACCGGACAGCACCTGTCCGAACTGCGACACCCGGAACCCGGCCGAGATCGACGAAATGTGCGTCGCCGCAGGATCGGCGCTGAAGAACGCCATGTTCCCGTTCAGCCCCGCGGTGAAGCCCGTCGTCGGCTTGGACCCGACCGTGGGCGCGGCGACGAAGAAACGCTGACCGGCGCTCGGCGGGGCGATGCGGCGTTCAGGATTGTCGAGATCTTTGTGCCGCACGGCGCGCCAGAGGTCGCCGACGTCGAGCGTCGCCGGCGGCGTCGCCGGCGGACGCGTGTCCTGCACGATCTGCGCATCCGGCAGCGGCGTCGACTCGAGCGGGTCCTGCGCGTGCGCTGCGGCCGACCAGAGCAGGAGCACGCACGCGGCAACGGCGTGCAGCGGCATCGTTCGGAAGAACACGATGTTCCGAGCGTCGCACATTCGCCACGGTCGCACGTATGAAAAAGTGGAGACACACTCTGCTGACGTGGCATCAAGATCCGATAAGCCGAACATGGCACGAATGTCTCGATTCGTCACGCTGACGGTCGGCGTCCTGGCACTCGCGGCGCCGGCGACCGCCCAGACCGAAGACGCTCTGCGGTCGTACTTCGAAGGGCATCGCGTCATGGTCCGGATCGACATGCCGGGCACGCAGGAAGGCGTCGACATCCACGCCGACGCGCGCCGGCCGATGGAGATGGACGAGTACCGATCGAACCTGCGGAACTACGGCGCGGCGATCCACGCCGGCGACGCGGCGACGGTCACGCTCGTCAAGGTCAAGAAGGACCTGATCGAATTTCAGCTCGATGGCGGCGGATTCGGGACCTTCGGCGACGACACGAGCACGACGGTGTATCTGCCGCTCGTCGAAAAAAGCGATCGCGAGAAGGAGCTCGAGCGGCACATCAAGGACGAAGACGACCGCGACAAGCGACGGCGAATGGAGAAGGAGCTCGACGAGCTGCGCGAGCGGCGCGAGCGCGAGAACCGGCGCATCGTGGCGGAGAAGGAGCGGCTCGAAGCGGAAAAGGCGTCGCGCGTGGCCGAACGGCGGCTGCACGGCGGCTCGCGCTTCAACATCCGCTACGACGATCGCGTGCCGCCCGGCGTTCGGCCGTCGGACGTCATGGCCGCGCTCGCCGAATACGTCGACTTCGGCACGCCGTCGACGCGTCCGACGATGCTGCCGCCGCCGGCGCCGTTGCCGGTGCCGTTACCTCCGCCGAGCGGCGACGCGTCGCAGCTCCGCAAGGGGATGACGCGCGGCGAGGTGGAATCGATCTTCGGTCGCCCCGTCGAGTCGTCGCAACGGCGATCGGGCGATCTCGCGGTGACGACCGTCGTGTTCGAGACGGCGAATCAGCGCATCAGCGTCGATTTCGTCGAGGACCTGCTGGTCCGCTACACCATCAGTTCGAAGTAGCGGACCACGCCGTTCAGTATCCGGCCGCCTTGCCCGCCGCGCTGCGTCCGTCCGATCCGCCCTGCAACCAGCCGCCGTCGTTGACGATGGCGGCCACCTGCGCGAGGACGACGCCCGGCGAATAGTCGACGTCGTAGCCGCGCGCTTTCAGCAGCGCCACGGTGTCGGGCGAGATCCCGCGTTCGAGATACAGCTTGTCTGGCAGCCACTGATGGTGGATGCGCGGCGCGTCGACCGCGTCCTGCACGTTCATCCCGAAGTCGATCACGTTGAGGATCACCTGGGCGACCGCGGTCGAAATGCGCGAGCCGCCCGGCGCGCCGGCCGTCATGAACAGCTTGCCGTCTTTGAGGACGATCGTCGGCGTCATCGACGACAGCGGCCGCTTGCCCGGCGCGATCGCGTTCGCTTCGCCCTGCACCAGGCCGAACATGTTCGGCGTCCCCGGCTTCGCGGCGAAGTCGTCCATCTCGTTGTTCAGCAGGAACCCGAGCCCCGGGACCGTGATGCCGTTGCCGTAGCCGCCGTTGAGCGTGTAGGTGACCGCGACCGCGTTGCCCTCCGCATCCACTACCGTGTAATGCGTCGTCTGATCGTGTTCGGTGCCGGCGGGGCGGCCGGGCCGCACTTGATCGCTCGGCGTGGCGCGCTCGGGATCGATCGACGAGCGCAGCCGCGCGAGGTAGGTGCGATCCAGCAGGCCGGCGATCGGCACCTTCACGAAGTCGGGATCGCCGACGTATTCGTTGCGGTCGGCGTAGGCGCGGCGCATCGCTTCGGCTTCGTAGTGGATGGCGGAGGCGGATCCGAATCCGCCTTTCTCGTAGCCGGTGCCGTCGAGGATGCCGAACATCTCGAGCAGCGCGATGCCGCCGGAGCTCGACGGCGGCGCCGTGACGATCGTGTAGTTCTTGTAGGTGCCCTGCAGCGGCGTGCGCTCGATCGCCTTGTAGTTCTTCAGGTCCGCGAGCGAGATGAGGCCGCCGTGCTTCGCCATCTCGTCGGCGAAGCGCTTCGCGGTTTCGCCTTCGTAGAATTCGCCGGCGCCGTTCTTCGCGATGCGCTGAAGCGTCTGCGCGAGCTCCGGCTCCACGAGCGTGTCGCCGACGTCGAAGAAGGCGCCGTTGTTCTGGTAGATGCGCTTCGATTCGGGCGACGCGGCGAGGCTGCGCGAGCTCTTGAGCGACTGCGCGAGCGCGTACGAGACCGGGAACCCTTTCGACGCGAGCGCGACGGCCGGCGCGATGTTGTCGGCCCACGTCCGCTTGCCGTACTTCGTTTGCGCCATCTCGAAGCCGCGGACGCTGCCGGGGACGCCCGACGACCGCCACCCTTCGATGCTGTCCTTCGTCGGCTTGCCGTTGGGGTCGAGATACATGTCGTGCGACGCCTTCTCCGGCGCGCGCTCGCGGAAGTCGATGAACGTCGCGCGGCCGTCGGCCAGGCGGATCAGCATGTAGCCGCCGCCGCCGATGTTGCCGGCAAACGGATGCGTCACCGCGAGGGCGAAGCCGACCGCGACGGCCGCGTCGACCGCGTTGCCGCCCTTTTTCAGGACGTCGACGCCGACATCGGCCGCGAGGCTTTCCATCGCCACGACCATGCCGTGGCGCGCGTGCACCGGCGTGCGCGCCGCGTGCATCGGAACGACGAGGACGAGCAGGAGGAGGACGGTGAGCATGCGCCGCATCATGGCGGCGATTGTATACCGCTACTCGGCGCGCAGCGCGTCGGCCGGATCGATCGTCGCGGCGCGCAGCGCCGGCACGTAGCTGGCCAGCACGGCCGCAGCCGCCAGGCCGGCCGCGACGCCGGCGTAGGTCAGCGGGTCGACGGCCGCGACGTCGAAGAGCAGCGACGCCATCAGCCGGGTGAGCGCCGCCGCGGCGGCGAGCCCGACGAGGATGCCGACGCCGGCCAGCCGCAGCCCCTGGTCGACGAACATCCGCGTCACTTCGCCGGCGCGGGCGCCGAGCGCCATGCGGATGCCGATCTCGCGCGTGCGCTGCGACACGGCGTACGAGATGACGCCGTAGAGTCCGGCGACGCCGAGCAGCAGCGCCATCGCGCCGGCAATCGACAGCATCACCAGCGTGAACGACGTCCGCGCGAGGCTCTTGTCGTACACCTCCTGCATCGTGCGGACTCGCGCGAGCGGCAGGTTCGGATTCACCGACCAGACCGCGCGTCCGACGTCGGCGAGCAATCCGCTCGACGCCGCGCGCGGGCTGCGGACGACGAAGGCGACGGTCCGCGTGACGCTCGGCTTGTCGCCGCTGAAGTCGTCCATCAGCAACGGCCAGCAGACAAATGGCGGCGCCTTGTGGTCGACACCATCGAGACGCTCGTCGCCGACGACGCCGACGATCTCGCGCCACGGCGACTTGCTCGAGTCGCGAATGCGCTTGCCCACCGCGGCCTGCGGGTCCTTCCAGAGCTCGCGCGCGAGGTTCTCGGACACGAGCGCCACGTGCCGTTCGTCGTACAGGTCTTCCCACGCGAAATCGCGTCCGGCTACGAGGCGATTGCCCATCGTCTGCAGCACGCCGGGCGCGATGAACAGGAAGCGCCGGAGCGGCGGCAGCTGCCCTTCGGCGAGCGGACGGTCCTCCGCGAAGATCGCGTCGGTCCGCCCCTGCCCGTCCATCGGGATCGTCGTCGTGATTCCGACCGACGCGACGCCGGGCACCGTGGCGATCTTCTCCGCGATCGCCTGCTGCGCGCGCACGACGTCGAGGGGGTCTTTCACAGCCGCCGACGGAATCGAGATGCGGAACGTCAGGAGATCTTCGGGACGGGTGAAGCCGGGATCGACGTGACGCAGGGCGAGGAACGTCCGGATCATCAATCCCGAGCCGACGAGCAACACGAGCGCCAGCGCCACCTGCGCGATGACGAGCGTGTTGCGCGCACGATGGCGTTCGCGGCTGTCGCTGATCGTGCGGCCGCCGGCGCGCAGCGCCGTGTTGATCCGCGGCCCGGCGTACTTCAGCACCGGGATCGCGCCGAAGAGCGCGCCCGCGGCGATCGACACGCCGAACGTGAAGAGGACGACGGGCAGGTCGATCGCGATCTGGTGCAGCCGCGGCAGGTTCGTCGGCGCGATCGCGACGAGCAGTCGCACGCCGGCGAACGCGAGACCGAGGCCGACGAGCCCGCCGGCGAGGCCGAGGACGATGCTCTCGACGATCAGCTCCTTCGCGATGCGTCCGCGCCCCGCGCCGAGCGCCGCGCGAATCGCCAGCTCCTGCTGACGGCCGTCGGTGCGCACGAGCAGCAGGTTCGCGACGTTCGCGCAGGCGATCAGCAGGACGAGCGCGATCGTGCCCATCAACACCCAGAGCACGCGTCCGATGTCGCCGACGATGTCCTGCTTGAGCGGCCGCACGACCGGCGTCAGATGCACGTCCTCGAAGAGCTTCGTGCTGAAACCGGGAAACGACGGGAACGCGTGGATCGCCGCCGGCACGAGCCGCGCCGCGTCGGCCTCGGCGGCCTCGGGCGTCGCGCCGGGACGAAGCCGCGCGATCGATCGATAGCTGAAGTTGCCGAGAAACGTATGGTTGCGATCGAGGCGCAGCGGCAGGAACGCGGAGGCGTCGCGGTCGAGGAAGCGGAATGACTGCGGCATCACGCCGATCACGTCGCGCGGCTGCCCGTCGGCGAGCACGCGGCGTCCCACGATCGACGCATCGCCGCCGAAGCGCGTCTTCCAGTACCCGTAGGCCAGGATCATCGTCGCCGGACTCTCGGGCGAGTCGTCGGTGCGCGTGAAGAGACGGCCGACGATCGGCTGGACGTCGAGCATCGGCAGCACGCCGTCGGTGACGGCGATCGTCGGAATTTCTTCCGGCTCGCCCTCGCCGGTGATGCTGGCCGTGTCGGGACGCCAGAGGCCGACGTCCTGCACCGTCTTCATCTGGTCGCGATACGTGAAGTAGAGGAACGGCGCCGAACCCGCGCTCTCGAGCTTCACGCCCGGGGCGCGATGATCGACCGCGACGAGCTCGTCGGCGCGCGGATACGGCAGCGCTTTCAGCAGGATCCCGTCGACGACGCTGAAGATGGCCGCGTTGGCGCCGATGCCGATCGCCAGCGTCAGCACGGCGAGCAGGCTGAAGCCGGGCGCCGCGATCAGCCGGCGAATCGCGTGCTTCAGTGTCATGACCGTCTTAGACGGCCGCGCCGGCCGCGAAGTTTACGCGGCGCGGTCCGTGGGCCAGTCGGGCAGGCGGACGGTTTCGCGCGCGGACTGGTCGGCGCCGAACCCGTGCTCGTAGATCGCGTGCAGATCGTGAATCAGATCGTCGCGGCGGCGCAGCACCTGCGGCGTGTCGACGAGACCGTCGTTGATCTCGGCGACGAGCGAGCGAAAGCGTTCGGCCACGAGCCACACGCGGTGCGCGAGCTGGCGGTGCGCGCTGACGCGGGCCTCGAGGCCGAGCACCGCGTCGATCGCGAACGCCACGAGCGCCACCGTCGTCGCGACGACCGCGGCGATCTCGTACGGACGGCCCGGCGCGAGCAGCGTCGCGATCGTGGCGGCAACGGCCGCCGTCAGCAGCGAGACGACGACGAGGCGCGCGACGAATGCCGCCCCGGCCAGACGCTCGGCCGCGCGCGCGTGAACCGTGTAATTCCGGGCGACGTGCTCAGAATCCAGACGGACGAGATCGAGCGTGGTGACCGAGAACATCCGCGATCCTCCTCTGCTGGGGTACGCCGATCGCTGGCTGCAAGCGCCGCGCCACGCCGTGCAGTAGACTCTCGCGTCATGAAGCTGATGCTGCTGCTCGTCGCCGCTGCGATGGCGTTCCCGATGGCCGCACGCGCGCAGAGTGCGCCGAAGATCGAGGTGGCGCTCGACGTCGAGGGGCCGGCGGACGCGGCGTCGACGCTCGGCGACGACGTGCGGAAGGGGCTCGCGTCGGAGGCGGACGTGTCGGTCGTGTCGCGCGTCGATGCGCGGCGCGTCGTCCGGCTAATCGTGACGCCGTCAAACGGCGTCTACGGCGTCTCGCTGCTCGTCACCGAGCAGTACGATCGCCCGACGCTGATGGTGCTCGGGATCGAAGACGACGACCTGGCCGGACGGATGATGATGCTGCAGATCGTCAACGAGCATCAGGGGTTCGCGGGACGCGACGTCGCCGAGCTCGCGCGCCAAATCGTCGCCGCGCTCGACGACGGGTTGTTCAAGACGCTCCGCACGCTGCGTCAGTAGCGTCCGGCATCACACGGACCTGCGGCGATGAATTATGCGTACGCCGCGCCGACCATGATCTTCTTGATCCGGATGTACGGCGATCCGTGCGAGATGCTGTTGGTCTGCGTCGGCTGACCCTTCGCGTCGCCGCCCGTGCCGAACATCTTCCACGAGCTCCGATCGCCGATCGCGTCGAGATTGCCCCAGAAGTCGGTGGTGATCGCGTTGTAGGTGACGTCGCTGACCATGCGCGTCACCTTGCCGTTTTTGATCTCCCAGAAGCAGTTGCCGCCGAACTGGCCGTTGTAGCGCTGCTGATCGATCGAGTAGCTGCCGCGGCCGTCGATGAGGACGCCGTCCTTCGTGTCCGCGATGATCTGCTCGGCCGTCGGCGATCCCGCTGGTCCTGCCTCGAGGCGCACGTTCGGCATCCGCAGAAACGGGTAGTCGCGCCATGACGAGGCGGAGGTGCAGCCTTTGCTCGCCTTGTCGCCGACGATCGCGGCGGTTTCGCGATTGGTCTGCAATCCGACCAGAGTCCCGTCGCGGACGATCGGAAACTCCGTCGTCTTCACCCCGTCGTCGTCGAAGCCGATCGTGGCGAGGCCGCCCGGCATCGTGCGGTCGGCGGTGATGTTCATCAGCTTCGAGCCGTACTTCAATTTGCCGACGTCGGAGAGCTTCACGAACGACGTGCCGGCGTAGTTCGCCTCGTAGCCGAGAACGCGATCGAGCTCGGTCGCGTGCGCGACGATCTCGTGGATCGTCAGCATTGCGTGCGACGGCGTCAGCACCAGATCCTTCAGCCCCATGCCGACGGGCTTGGCGGTCGTCATCTCGACGGCTTCGTGCGCGATGCGCTCGGCGCTTTCGAGCAGCTCGCCGGCTTCGGCCACTTCCCAGCCGCCGGTCTTCGGCACCGCCACGAACGTGCGCGTCCTCGTCACGTCGCCGACCTTCGCCGAGACGTTCAGCACCGGATTGATTTCCCAGGTCTCCTGCTCGATGTAGGAGCCGTCCGACGACGCGAAGTACTTCCACTCGTTGGTCATCTGGACCGAGCAGGTGACGTTGCTGACGCCCTTCACCTTCACGGCCGCGTCGACGACTTTCTGCACGAGCGACTGCTTCTCGTCCTGCGCGACGTCGGTCGGCACTTTCGCGACCGGCGTCGACCAGTACTCCTGATACGCGGCGACCGGCGCGAGCTTGACGTCCGTCTTTTTGGCGACCGCGCTCGCCTTCGCGACGTCCGCCGCGATGCGCGTGATGCGCTTGATTTCGTCCTCGGTGACGATCGGGCTGCTCGCGAATCCCCAGACGCCGCTGTGGATGACGCGCACGCCGAATCCGGCCGCGCCCCGGCCCGCGCCGCGCCGGCTGCCCGCGCCGCCGCCGCGGCCGAACCCGCCGAAGCCGCCGCGTCCGCCGCCGAAGCCACCGAACCCGCCGTCGCCGGCGCGATCGGGTCCGCCGTTCGCGTTGACGTTGCTGTTGACGCTGCGCGTGAAGCGGATGTCGGCGTACGTGCAGCCGACGCGCCTGGCTTCGCCCAGCGCGATGTCCGACAACCCTTTGAACGCGGACGTCATCGGGTTGCCTTTCGGCGACTGCGCAATCAGCTCGGCGACGAGGTCGCTCGAGGCGATGACGAGACCCGCGGCGCCGGTGTACTTGAGAAAATCTCGACGGTCCATGCTCAAATCCTCAAATCCTCAAATCCTCAAATTCTCAAGTTCAGCGTCAGACGGCCGGCGACACCGACGTCATGTAAAAGTCTTCGATGCGCAGCGCCGGCACGAGCGCCGTGCCGGGCCCGTCGTACGCTTCGCCGGTGTGGATCGGGACGGCCTTGCCGACGCCGGAGATGTTGGCGAACGCGACGAGCGGCGACATGTTCCAGCGGAAGTTCTGCGCGGGGCCGGCGATCTCGCCGTTCTCGATCAGGAAGAGGCCGTCGCGCGTCATGCCGGTCTGCAGCAGCGTCAGCGTGTCGACCGGACGCAGGTACCAGAAGAAGGTGACCAGCAGGCCGCGCCGCGTCGACTTGATCAGATCGTCGATCGTCTGCGGCGTCCCTTCGACGACGAGGCTCATGTTCGGCGTGGCGGGAGAGGGCGGCACGTTCGCGCGACGAGCGCTCGCCGCGTCGTAGTAGACGTTCTTCAGCACGCCCTTGTCGATCCAGGTGACCGGCTTCGCGGCCAAGCCATCGTTCATGACCGGCGTCTGCCGCAGGATCGGATTGCCGATGTCGCTCTTCAGCGTGAAGCCGTCGCTGAACAGCTTCTGACCGATCTTCGGGGTGCCGTCGGCGTTGATGAACGGACGCCCGATGCCGCCGAAGTTGAAGCCGCCGCCGCCGCCGAATCCGCCGCCGCCGCCCGCCGTTCCCGCGTTGAAGGCCCCCATCATCGTCGACAGGAAGCGCGCGGCCGGACGCGGCTCGAGAATCGTCGTGTAGCGCCCGGGCTCGATCGCGCGCGGCTTCTGACTCTTGAGCGCTTTGTTCGCGGCGATCTCGGTCAGCTCCGCGACGTTGATCTGCGAGAGATCCTTCGCGCCGGTGATGCCGGACCATCCTGATCCCGATCCGGTCGGCATGCGGCACGTCAGGATGAACCCGACCTCGGCGTACTGGTAGTAGCCGAAGAGCCCTTCGGAGTTCGCGATGCACTGCGTCTGGTACGCCTTCGGAATGTAGCCGGCGCCGAGGACGCCTTTCTTGTCGCAGATGTCGACCGACTGCTTCACCCACGCGGCGCGCTCGCCGGGACCGAAGTCGGCCGTCGGTGGCTGCACCGCGTCGACGCGGACGTAGTCCTGCGGTCCTTTCACGAGCGGCGGCAGGTTCGGGTTGTCGCGCGCGCGATCCGCCGCGCTCTTCGCTTCGGCCACCGCCGCGCGCAGCGACTCGTCGTCGAATTCACGCGTCGTGGCGTTGCCGATCTTGTGGCCGACGCGCACGGCGATGCCGAGCTGCTGATCGTACTGAACCAGGTTCGTGGTGATCGAGGAGTTCGCCCATCGCGTGGCCGACTGCTCGCCGCCCTGAAACGTCACTTCGCAGCCGTCGGCCTTCGCGTCCGCCGCCATCGCGAGGACTCTGTCCGAGAGCGCCTTTATTTCTTCACGTGAGTACATAAGATGCGACAGAGTACTACAGGAACACGACGTGCGTGATCGCTGCACCGCGGCCCTCGTCTCGATCTTCGCGATCGTCTACGCCGCGGTGGGTCTCGTGCGGCACTGGGCGTTCGAGAGCTCGTACGATCTCGCGATCTTCGATCAAGCGATCTGGCATGTCAGCCGCTTCGAGTCGCCTGCCAGCTCGGTGCGCGGCTACGCGAACCTGTTCGGCGATCATTTTTCGCCGGTGCTCGTGCTGCTCGCGCCGCTCTACTGGATCGCGCCGCGGCCCGAGACATTGATCGTCGCGCAGGCGGTGTTGCTCGCGCTCTCGATCGTCCCCGTGGCGGCGTACGCGCGCGAACGGTTGCCGTCGCGCGCGGCACTGCTGCTGACCATCGCGTACGGGCTGTTCTGGGGCTTGCAGCGCGCGGCCGCGTTCGACTTTCACGAAATCGCGTTCGCGCCGCTCGCGGTCGCGACGCTGATCCTGGCGCGGCATCGGCGGCGGTGGGGATGGTTCGCCGCCGCGATCGCCGCGCTCGTCTGCACGAAAGAAGATCTGATTCCGCTCGTCGTCTTCGTCGGTCTGTATCTGATCGTCGCGGGCGAACGCCGCGCCGGCGCGATCGTCGCCGCATCAGCGCTCGCGGCGTTCGCTCTGATCGTCGGGGTCGTCATCCCGGCGCTCGGCGCCGGCCAGTACGGCTATCAGAGCACGTTCAGCGAAGCGATTGGCCGTCCGCTGCGGATTCCGCTGCTGCTCGTCTGGCCGCCCGTCAAGTTGACGACGGCGTTCATGTGGGTGGCGCCGTTCGCGCTGCTGCCACTCGCGTCACCGCTCTGCACGTGGCTGCTGCCGTTCGCGGCCGAGCGGTTCCTCTCGGCGAGCCCGACGCACTGGGGCACGATCTTTCACTACTCGGCGGCGGTTGCGCCCGTCGCCGCGATGGCGGCGATCGACGGCCTCGCGCGCGTCTCGACGCGAATCGCATCGGCGATCGTCCGGCGCCGCACGATGCTCGGGTTCGCCGCGGCGTCGGTGGTGCTCTCCGCGTTCCTGCCGGGGCATCAACCGATGTGGGATCT
>Ga0070741_10007515_pt1 | contig 22496 bp, 18 predicted proteins | sample Coa_R1_4_FD_66440 | JGI IMG/M metagenome (GOLD analysis project Ga0070741, IMG submission 66440) | Surface soil microbial communities from Centralia Pennsylvania, which are recovering from an underground coalmine fire - Coalmine... | ecosystem: Environmental > Terrestrial > Soil > Unclassified ... | reverse complement strand
CCAGCGAGGTATTACCGGAGATAGAATTTTGAGTGATGGTATTAAAGTCTTCGTCGTTGTATTCAATAATGACGCCGGTGGGATTGTTGGTAATGATATTGTTCGGGCCGATTTTTTGATGCTGGGCGTGATATTTCACGCGAACACCGAAAAAGGCGTTGGGGATTGCTGTGCCGTTCGCAGAAATGCCGATTCGATTGTCGTGAATCCAGTTATCCACGTTATAGTAATTGTCAATATTGATGCCGCCCTGTTTGGTATTGCCGATGACATTGAACGCGACTTCATTATTGTTAACGCCGTCTTCTAGGCGAATGCCATAATGACTAAGGTGCGCGTAATCGGGCGCATTGTTGCACGTTACATCGGTGCCAAAACAGTTGCCGATGATCTTGTTTTGGACGGTTAAGGTGTCATGCGAAATTTCGACGCCCGCTGAATAATCGTCGTCTGCGGCGTCGCCGTTTCCGGAAATGATGTTGCGCTCGGTGGGACCTGTTCCGCCAACTAGGTTCGAGGAAGAGGCACTGTTAATATCAATGCCGTGCTTGAAATTCTTTAGACGCCGATCCCCCAGAGGTGACAGACCAATAATGTTATTCTGGATAATGTTATTGTTCGTGCCTTCAAAATAAGTGGCAACACCGTGCCGCGAGTTGCCGGAAATCACATTCCGGTCCGCCAGATTTGGTGTTCCGATGTGATTACCGTTTGCGCCGTTCTCAATGTGAACACCATTGGCGTTGACGACGGAGGTCGTTGCGAAAAAAGTCGCTCCCGCATCGGTGCCAATAAAGTTGCCGACAATCTGATTATTGGTCGCACCGTTGCCATAAATGTAAAAGGGGCGGCGAATATTATAAATCGCCAGACCTCGAATAAGATTGTTAGTGGTCGAGATGCGAAAGGCATCAAAGTTGCTCGGGCCAGTGCCAACTAACTGAACTTGAATGACCGCATTGCTTTTGAGCGGATCGCTATTGGGAGAGGCACCGGGTTGAGTGTAGCCATCTATCGTGGTGGGGCCGCTAGTATCACTCAAGGTTGGCAGATTGGTTTTGAGCGTGATGGTTTGGATGCCGCTGCCGGGAATATTGAAATTGATCGTATCGGGACCGGGGTGAATGTTCGCTTCGTCAATTGCCGCGCGCAGCGTGCAGCCGCCCGTTGCATTACAAACGCCATCGCCGGGCGTTGTATCCGCTGCATCGTTCGTTGTATTGACGGTAAAGGTTAAAGGAGCCGACGCGACCTCGACGGTGGCGACTTGGCTTTTGGTCTGGTTGGCGATGAATTGCACATCGGCAACATCAATACAGCCATCGTGATTAATGTCCAGCGCCGGGTTGGGCAGATTGGCGCAGGGCGAGCGGTCTACGCGTGCATCGGACCAGGCGATTGCCGCTTCCATGATGTCGGCCAAGTTCGTGCGCTTGTTGCGGTTGAGATCTGTGCTTTGCAGCGGTACAGTGGTCTCACGATTCACCAACCGCCAGCGGCTCGCGGGCGCGCGGTGAGGAGCGCCCCCCTGTCCCACCTGAACAGTGATGACAGGTGTGGCAAGGGCGACGGGGATGATTTTGCCGGTCGCATCTACAAATTTCGGCGCGGCAAATCGGATTTCGAGCGGTCCGGGCTTGTCAGTCCCGATGATCACGGTACTTAATTGGAGCCTGGCTTGCGTCGGGCGAGCGGGGTCATCACCGGGCGCACAATTGGGGCGGGCACAGCTCACGAGACCGACGGCGGCACCGCCTGTGCTTTGTTCGACTTGCAAGGGAAGGACACTCCGTCCTGCTTTCTTAAGGTCATCGTTCCGCTGATGCGAGCCGTTATAATGGGCGGCGCTGCCATCAAAGAGGACATTGACTTCATAACCGGCAACGTTGTTTGCATTCCTCAAGTTAAAGCGCAATACGATGGGTTGACCCACATCTACCTTCTTGGGAGCGCGTATGACGAGCCGTGCTGGGCCTTGCGCATTCACCATTTGCGGTATGGCGGCGAGGGAGATGACGACAAAGAGCGCAATGAACGCTATAACTGCGAAAATGCCGGTTCGTGGAGTGCCGCGCGTTAGTTCTTTCATTGTGGATCCCCTCTTTAACTATTGCGTTCTAAACCGCACACACAATCACGCACGTGCAAACTTGCACGTGCGTTCAATGCGAGCGCACAGAGGATGTCACTGCTCGCAAATTTGCGTCCGTATCCAGTTGTTGCATTTTTGGAATCTTGTTTCTTTAGATAGAGCGGGGAAACTCTGCAAAAAATACATTGCAAAGCAAATTACTTTTGAACGTCGGAAACAGTTGGAGGGGTGGGAGGAAAATCGGAGATGGACTAGGAAGCGCGGCGTTTCCGTGGGAGACCAGACCGGGAACCTGCCCTCGTCTTGGAGCGCATTTGAATCTTCATCGGCTTTCGTTTGATTGCGCGGGGTAGAATTGACCAATATTCAAATGCCGTCTTGGAGTTGGGTGGGTACAAGGTATAAAGCGATTTCGCCCAAGCAATCAGCCAATCGGGGGGTGGCGAGGTGAGAACATATTGTAAGAGCTCACATCGGATGTGACAATAGACCTCGTCCAGTCGCTCCGTCTCGGTGGTTAGTTGATCCTGCGGCATAAGGTTATTACAATTTAAACGAGAGATATTCTGACTGATTTTGCAAGGTCGCTTGATTGTCAAGCCCTTTTCGAGAAGGTAGTACAACTCATTTCAAAAAGCCTTTGTCCACGAGCTATTAGGCTTGTTCAAACTAATTTCGCGGCGTGAGAATCGCCCAATTCCCTTTTTTGAAATGAGTTGTAGACTGTCTAGTAGAGTGGGCAGAAGCATCAAAAATACAAGGAGCTGTGGTTGTTGCGTAGAGACAACCACAGCTCCTTGTTTTGGAATGGATATTCGTTCATGCAGGTGCCAGGATCTTATCCTAGCTCTACCCCCATCCGCGTCAGGATATTTTCAAGTTTTTTCAGGCATCGCGCACGAGTCGGTCCAACGCTGCCCAGCGCCATACCGAACCGGGCGGCGAGTTCTTCATACGTAGGCGGTGGTTCAGCCATGACTGCCGAAATGAATTCGCGCGAAAATGGATCGAGCTGCTGCATTGCTTCCCGTACTTGCTGTGCAAGAAATTCACGATGAATGTCCTCAAGAGGGGGTTCCGTGACATCTATCAAGCGCTCATCCAATTCGACAAAGCGCGATTTGGCTTTGCTCGCATGGAGTGCCTCACGGTGAGCAATGGTAATAAGCCATGCACTAAGAGAGGACGATTTTTTAAGACTGGGGAGCCGACGGAGGACAATGAGAAATACAGTTTGAAAAACATCGTCGGCTTCAGGTGAGTGTAATCCGTAACGATGCGCGACATAGTACACAAGACGGCCGTACCTGTCCACGAGTTCGTTCCAAGCGGTCTGGTCGCCGTTCAAGCAACCATTCACGAGTTCCTGGTTGGTGCGTGGTGCGCGCACGCTTGCGGTGAGGGCATGAGTATCGGTACTGGAGTACATATTGGCCGGAAGATGCATTGTCCACGTCATAGGGTCGAGCCTGCGGAGGTGTATCGAGTTATTAATTTCATTATAGACAGACGTAACAGCTTTGTAATAGGAGACGGTCAAATAGTTAAAAAAGATATATTTTAGATAGAGGGAATAGATATATATTCAGATATAGAGAGTTTGGAATAGAAAAATGGTAATTCGAGAAATAACAGTAAAAGCGTTGACAGATGCTTGGCCTTGTCATAGAATCTTTAATGAATTCCTTTAATCTCTAAAATGCTTTTTTTCATCGCCATCCGAGACGGCTGGTTCCGTCTGAAAACAAGCACCCCAGTACCTCATGGGGTGCTTATGGCATATCCGATTGTACTTCCAAAGCCGCTATGCCGTCCCCCTCAATCCCCGATCACGAACAGAAATTTATAGAGCGCCTGCGCGCGATTTGGAAAGATGTAGCTGAAATTCCAGAACCGCCACCAGAGACAGTTGACCGTGCAAAGGCGCTGTTTCGCCAGCACCAGAAGGCGCAGAGGACTCGGCGCTTGCTCTACCTGATTGCCTTTATCATCGTGCTCGCTCTGGCAGGCGTTCTCCTTTTTTTTCTTCGCTCCCGCTTCTCTTGAACATAATTGTCTCCTCGCCGCCAAGTGCGTTAACTGCACGCGGATTCTGTTGAGGGCATATCCTCGCTTCAAGCCCTCGAGGCTCTAAAGGGAAAATAAACAGGATAGGCTGATTTTTTCCCTCTTTCCGCAGAGCGGAAGGTTAAGACCTCCATCCTATAACGGCACTTGACGTTACGTATTAATTCATAAGACGTTTACATACACAAACAAGCAAAATGAAATCTCAAGCGATTCATTTTGGACTTGCGGTTGTCATCGTATGCTTACTTTCCGCTTGCGCGGGGGATGTGTCCGGCATTGTGCAACCGCGCACCTATTCGGATGCCAACGTCGCATCGGGGCGTCGCCTGATTGCCAGTTACGGCTGTGGTTCGTGTCATTCGATTCCCGGGATTCCGGGGGCAGACGCGCTGGCTGCGCCGCCTCTAAACCATTTCGGGGAACGCAGCTACATTGCTGGACTCCTCCCGAACAACTGGGAGAAACTCATCAAGTGGATTCAAAACCCTCAACAGATTAAACCTGGTACTGCGATGCCGAATCTGGGTGTCAAAGAAGACGAGGCGAAAGACATTGCGGCGTACCTGTATCATCAGCCGACCATTGGCGAACTGTTCAGCCGCTAGCACGGGAGAGATTCATAGTGAAGCATCGTTTATGTCGTTATGGCACGTTAGTCTTTACTCTTTTGTTCCTCACTAGCTGTTCCACTGTCCCGATTAGCCCTTCCCGTACTCCTTCTGCGTTAGACCCGCAAGGACCTGCCGCGGCGAAACTCGCCGAGCTCTGGTGGGTCATGTTAGCATTTGGCACCGCCATTCTTGTACTCGTAATCGTACTGCTGTTTGCGGCACTGCGCCGCAGTCGGCGAGCAACCAGCGAGACTGCTCCGAACAGCAGTGATGGAGATGTCGGACGCAACTGGTTAATTTTGGGAGGGATTGCTCTGCCCCTAATTGTTATTGGCATTGTCTTTGTGTATAGCGTGTATACATTAGCCGCTGTAGAAAATCCACTAGCCCCTCCCGCTGTCAAGATTGAGGTCGTAGGGCGACGCTGGTGGTGGGAAGTCAAGTATCCCGATCAGGGGGTTACGACTGCCAATGAAATCCACCTGCCGATAGGAGTACCTGTTCAGGTTCAATTGCAATCTGCTGATGTCATTCACAGCTTTTGGGTCCCTGAATTGCATGGGAAGATGGATCTGATTCCGACCCGTATCAATTACCTCACACTGCAATCGGACCAAACAGGGGTATATCGTGGCGTGTGCGCCGAATTTTGTGGATTACAACACGCTCACATGGGATTTATGGTGGTCGCGCAAAGCAATGACGATTTCAACGATTGGCTGAACGCGCAGCAGCAAGATGCTGCTACACCCACTGATGATACCGCAAAGAGGGGACAGCAGGTCTTTGTATCGGCAGGCTGCGTGTTCTGTCATACAGTACGCGGTTTGGACGACAAAGAGATTGACCGAAGCGGCGTGGATTTGGGTCCCGACTTGACTCATCTCTCTAGTCGGTTGACGATTGCGGGAGCCAGTCTGACCCAGAATAAGGGCAATCTGGCGGGCTGGATTATTGACGTGGATCATGTCAAACCCGGCAGCTTGATGCCCAGCATGAATCTCAATTCGCAAGACCTACAATCTTTACTTGCCTATCTAGCAACGTTACGCTAAACGAGAATAAAGCCGTGAAGAAAAAAGCCGAGAAGAAAAAAGCGATCAAGAAGACCGCTGTAAAAAACGAGGTCGTAGAGAACGACGCTGTGCTAACTGACGTGTCTTTGGATGAGCGAGCTGCGAAGCTCTACGACCTATGGCAGCCTCGATCTGGAATCATTGGTTGGCTATCTGCAGTCAATCACAAGGAGATTGGTAAGCGGTATATCGTGACCGGGTTTCTCTTTTTCGCGCTCGCGGGGATTGCTGCATTGATGATGCGCACCCAATTGATGTACCCGGAAAACACCTTTTTGGATGCGGATCAATATAACCAGCTCTTTAGCATTCACGGCATCACGATGATGTTCCTGTTTGCCGTTCCAATCATGCTCGGCGTGGGCATCTACTTTGTCCCACTGATGATTGGCGCGCGAGATGTACCCTTCCCCAGAGGGAACGCGTTCGGCTACTATCTCTACCTGTTCTCCGGCATCGTGCTGTGGCTTAGCTTGCTTCTCGGCACCGGCCCCGACGGCGGCTGGTTCGCGTACACGCCCCTCACCGAATCGCGCTATACGCCGAGCTACGGCATGGATGTCTATCAGCAGTTGATCAACGGAACCGAAGTCGCTGCGGTGATTGCGGCTACGGAGCTCATCATCGTTATTCTCAAATTCCGCGCGCCCGGAATGTCCCTAAACCGGATGCCGCTGTTTGTGTGGGCGATGTTCGTGACCGCCGCGATGGTGGAGTTCGCGATGCCGACCCTCTTAATCGCGACGAACCTACTTGGCTTTGACCGCAGCATCAACACCAATTTCTTTAACCCCGAATTGGGCGGCAATCCGCTGCTGTGGCAGCATCTCTTCTGGTTCTTTGGTCATCCCGAAGTTTATATCATCTTTATCCCGGCGCTGGGCATGGTCAGCGAGATACTCGCCACGTTTACTCGTCGCGCCGTCGTGGGTTATTCGCTGCTAGTCATTTCGCTGGTGGCGATTAGTGTCATCAGCTTTGGACTCTGGGTTCACCATATGTTCACGACGGGACTGCCGATTCTCGGCATGAGTGTGTTTACCATCGCCAGCATGGTCATCAGCATTCCTAGTGGAGTCCAAATATTCTCGGCATTAGCCACGCTCTGGCATGGCAGGCTCAACTTGAAAACGCCGCTGCTGTATGTGTTGGGCTTTATTTTTACCTTCGTCATCGGCGGAATTTCAGGGGTAATGGTGGCGTCAGTCCCCTTTGATTTGCAAGCGCAGGACAGTTATTTTGTCGTTGCCCATCTGCACTATGTCCTTATTGGGGGATCCGTATTCCCGCTGCTAGGCGCAATTTATTATTGGTTCCCCAAGATTACCGGCAGAATGCTGAATGAGCGCCTGGGCAAGTTGAATTTCTGGCTGACGTTCATCGGCTTTAACGTCACCTTCTTTCCGATGCACCTAGTTGGGCTGTATGGAATGCCGCGCCGGGTCTATACTTATCTACCCGGCTTGGGCTGGGATACTCCCAACTTTATCTCGACAATTGGCGCATTTATTCTTGGCATTGGTGTTTTGCTCTTTGTTCTTAATGTCTTGAATGGCTGGCGAAGAGGCGAACCCGCGCCCGACAATCCGTGGGGTGCCGGTACGCTGGAATGGGCGACGAGCTCTCCGCCGCCGCCCTATAACTTTGAAAACTTTCCGGTGGTCCAGAGCCGCTACCCAGTGTGGAATATGTCCACCACGCGCGACGTTTATGTTTTCCAAGAAAGCCTAGAACGGCGCGAGACACCGGGCACGACCATTTTGGATGCGGAACCGGAAATGCGCGTCTGGCTGTCAAACGATTCGATTATCCCCTTCCTTGCCGCGCTGGTTCTCACCTTCCAGTTCATCAGCCAAATATTTAGTCTCAACGCGGTGATCATTTTCACAATAGTCTTTATGGGTTTGCTCGCGGTATGGTTTTGGCCGCGCGGGCGCGAGATGTCTATGGAATGGGTAAAAGCGGGGCCCCCGAACGCACTACCGGTCAGCACTGTAGTATCCGGCAAGGGCAAATTCCCGCCGGTGTTTTTGGGGATGGTCTTTTTGAGTCTGACGGAAGCTGCCGAGCTCGCAGGCACGATTGTGGTCTATTTCTACCTGCGGTCGGGGACGAATGACTGGCCGCCGGGCGATATGCCGCTGCCGCAACTGCTGCTTCCAACGCTCGGCACCGTGCTGCTTTTACTCGCACTCATCCCATCCTATCTCGACGAAAAGGCAGTCAAAAAGGATGATATTCGTGGCGTGATTATCAACCTCATTTTGGAAGTGGTGCTGCAAGCTGCGTTCATCGCCTTGCTCACCTACCATCTTGCCACCCTCGAGTTCAAGTGGGATGAGAATGCCTACGCCTCGATTTATTGGATCGCCATTTTTCTTACGTTGCTCTTTACGGGCGCGACCGTCTTTGAAGGCATCTATCTCGTTGTACAGGCGGTTCGCGGATACTTTAACTCCGAGCGCCATTGGGCGCTGGAAGTAGATGGAATAAGCAACTATGTAGGGATCGCGCAATGGGTCCTGGTTTATCTGACCCTCTTTATATATCCCTACTTGGCGCATAGTTAAAGGGTGGAATGGAGATGCAGCTCGGTCAACTCTTTGAGGGGGAGGAGCGGCAAACAAGATGGAGCCTGTTTTTGGGTATGACCATCTGGTTCCTGCACTTGAATACGTTGAATGCGCTTACATCGGTATCATGTCGCTGGGGTTGGTTTGACTTGACCATCGCGGGAATCTCTGGACTCAAGATTGTCGAATTAATCATCACCCTCATCGCAATCGTGCTGATGCTCGTCGTCATCTATGTGCCCGCGCGAAATTGGCTACGCTTTCAGTCAGACAAGCCGACCGATAATCCACGAATGCTGCAAGAGACTGAACAAGACCGGCGTCCATTGCTTGCCTTTATTGCTATGCTGCTGAACAGCCTCTTTTTAATTTATGTCATCGCCTTTTTTGTTCCAATGCTTGCGCTCAACGCCTGTGGTCAAGCGTAAGCATAGGAGGTTAGTGGGCGTGAGTGGAAAACATATTCGTTTGGGTCTTGTGCTAGTTGCCTTCCTTGTCTCCGCGTGCAATTCGCACACCGAAATACCGAATGAGCAAGAGGAGCTGATCCGTCACGGTCAACAGCTCTACGTCGAATACTGCGCGGAATGTCATCAAATAGATGGCGCGGGCTGGTCGGATTTATATCCCAAACTGGCTGGCAACCCGATTGTTACTCTGCACGACCCGGAACCGATTATTGTCACCGTGACCTACGGGCAGGGATCTATGATGGGATTTCGAGATAAACTCGACAGCGGGCAGATTGCGGCGATTCTCTCCTACATTCGGAATTCTTGGGGGAACAGTGCCGCCCCGGTTTCTTCACGCCAGATTCATTAGAAAGAAACAGTGATGCGAATGAAGAAACTCCCTGTCCCCCTCCTTGCTGCTCTCGTATTCACGTTGGTGGCGGTGTCATGCGGTCCAAGCGGCCCGACGACAGCCACGCCTACGTCAAAAACTCCAGGACCGAGTACTCCCACGCCCTACAATGCGGAAGCGCGCGCTCCGACGACGAGCGCCAACACGACTCGCGTCCCGGCGGCAAGCACTCCCAGTTCTGGCGCGTTCGACATTCCACCCGAGATTGCAGGTCACGAAAAGGAATGGCCGCTGGCGAACCATGATTACGCGAACACACGCGCGGCGGTCGGGTCAAGTATCAATTCCTCGAATGTTGCCAATCTCAAGGTCGCGTGGACTTCCGACCTGAAAGGCACGTCAGAATGGGGAGGGGGTACAGGCAATCCCATCATCTCCGATGGCATCGTGTATTTTGAAGACCTGGGGGCGAATGCGTATGCGGTTGATTTGGAGACAGGCGATATCGTCTGGGAAACTCACTATGAGAATCAGATTTTTGGACCGAGCGGGCCGGGGATTGGGTACGGCAAGGTCTATATCGTGAGCCGAATTGATCGCTACTCGGCGTTAGACCTTAAAACGGGTCACGAAGTCTGGCTGTACGATTCGGGGGAAAAGCAGCCAAGCGGGGCATTCCAACCCTATGTCTTTGACCACGCGGTGTATCTCGCCAACCAAGCGGCGTCTTCGGGCAAAGGCAAGATCGAGTTCAAATCGTATCAAGGGGGATCGAGTGGGGTTGCTTCTCTGCTGGATCCCGCAACGGGTCAACCTATCTGGCACTGGCAAGTCGTCGAAGATGGTTTCTGGGGCAATCCCGCTGTCAACAGTGGGGGCGGGCTTTGGTTTCCGCCCGCCATTGATATGCAGCACGGCGTCAGTTATTGGGGGACAGGCAATCCTTCGCCGATCGCGGGCATCAAAGGCTATCCCAACGCGTCCAGCCGCCCCGGCCCCAATCTCTATACCAACTCGCTCATCGCGCTTGATAGGAGCGGTAAACTCGTCTGGTACAATCAGGTCAAGCCCCACGATCTCTTTAACCTCGATTTTCAAATCTCCCCCATCCTGGCGACGGTGAAAATCAATGGCAGCGACCAGCAGATTGTGATTGGGTCTGGCAAGCTGGGCAAGGTTTATGGATTTAATCAGGACACAGGGAAAACACTCTGGAGCACGTCGGTTGGCTTGCACCAAAATGATGAATTGTCCGAGCTGCCACTCGATCAATCCACCACTTGGGTCGCGCCGGGAGCATGGGGTGGCGTCGAAACGCCGATGGCGATTGCCGACGGTACGCTTTACGTATTGACCGCCAATGTACCGTCGCCGTATAACGCGACCATGTATGATGCCGAGACGCCTCAAGAGGCCTTGAATCGTTCCGAAGGTGGATCCAAACTGGAAGGTACAAACGCGGAGCTTTATGCGTTGGATGCCGCAACAGGAAAAATTTTGTGGAAGCACGAGTTTGACCGCCCAGCGTTCGGTGGCGTCACTATCGTCAATGACCTATTATTCACTTCCACGCTCGACGGTATGGTTTATGCACTCGCACGCAAGGATGGGAGTGTAGTGTGGCAGTGGCAAGCGCCCGGTGGAACGAACGCTTGGCCCGCCGTCGCGGGGGATACGATTGTTTGGCCCTTTGGACTTGGCGATAGTCCGTCAGTGGTTGCATTGAGCTTAAAGGGCAACACGACCGAGACACCTACCCCTGAACAACAACGCACTCCTGTTATGACGCCAGAGGGGAAATAGTGACGGAGGCGCGGATACGAAATGAGCTGGCATGTATTTGCCCATCCCGGACAACCTCTTGCGCCCCACGATCTTTGGACAGCGTGGAACATTGACCTGACGCTGCTGATTCCACTCGCGCTGGCTGCGTGGGTCTATCTGTGGGGGATGCGGAATGTCTGGCAGCGCGCCGGTGTAGGTCGCGGAATTAGTGTACAGCGCGGTCTATGTTTTCTCGGCGCAAGCTTGGCGCTGGTCGTTGCGCTGGTGTCTCCGCTGGACGCGTTGAGCGGTGTCTTGTTTTCGGCACACATGGTACAACATTTGATTTTGATTTTGGTCGCTGCGCCGCTACTCGTACTCTGCGATTTTCCGCTGGCACTGCTTTGGGCATTGCCGCGACGTTGGGCACAGGTGTTGGGACATCGCTTGCATGAATCTCGAATACTATTTCGTGCATGGCAACTCATAAGCAATTCTATTTCTGCTTGGCTCTTGTTTACCATTGCGGTGTGGGGCTGGCATGCTCCGCCGCTGTTCGAGGCGGCTCTGCGAGACGAACGGATTCACGCGTTGGAGCATCTCACATTTCTAGGGACGGCGATGCTGTTCTGGTGGGTGCTGTTCAAGCATTCCAGTCCAAACTATGTACGTTACGGAATCGCGATTCCTTATCTTTTTGCTACAGTCCTCCAGAGCGGGATTTTAGGCGCGCTGATGACCTTTACTTTACGACCCTGGTATCTATATTATGCGGCTCTTGCGATTCCTTGGGGGCTTACACCTCTGGAGGACCAACAACTGGCGGGTCTCATTATGTGGATGCCCGGTGGGCTTGTCTTTACTGTGTTGACCATTGGATATTTTGCCGCGTGGTTTCGTGTGTTGGAACAACGCAGCCTTCGATTGCAGCGCCGCGATGCTCTGCCAACGCGTCAGGAACTCGAATAACGAGTGAGGCGTCACGTGGATGCGACGATTGAAGAGATTCTAGGCTGGGTTCTTGGGTTTATTGTTCTACTCGACATCTTTTTACTGGTGCTCTATGCACGCTCCAATAGAACCATTATTGGTTCACCTCTGTCCCACGGGTTGTGGCGACTGTTTGTCTGGGGATCGAAACCGTTGGGTCGTTGGCGAGCTACGTTCCTGGCGTTTACTGGGCCAATGATTCTAGTGGTGCTCCTCGTCACGTGGTTTATGCTCTTGAGCTTGGCGGCGGCATTTATTATTCACCCGAATCTTGGCACGGGAATCCAGAGCAACCATGGTGCTACGCCGACCGATTTCATCAGCGCCTTGTATGTGGGCGGAACGAGCTTGTCATTAGTTGGAGCTAGCGATTTTATTCCCCAAGACGGATATTTCCGATTATTCTTTTTACTGACTTCGCTCATCGGGCTCTCACTGGTTTCGCTGATCGTGAGTTATATCATGGAGCTGTACAACAACTTACAGGAACGGAACACACTCGGGCTTCGCGTTCATCTCCTCTCCTTAGAAACGGGGGATGCGGCGGAGGTCATCGCGGGTCTGGGGCCACATGGGATGTTCGACGCCGGCTATCAAGTGATCGCGCAATGGGCCGCTGAAATCGCGCACGGGAAAGAATCTCACCATTTCTATCCGATTTTGTTCTACTTTCGTTTCCGTGAGCCATATTACTCGGTCTCACGGACAGCCCTAATCTCACTCGATACCGTAACGCTCATCAAAAGCGCATTGGATGATGAAGAATATGGCTGGCTCAAGGAAGCGGCAGCGGTAGAGCAGTTGTGGCGCGGCACACTGTCCGAGCTGAAAATGCTTGCCAAGACGTTTCTCCCGAAGACAGATATGGACGCGCCACCCGACGAACAAACGTGCATGCGCTGGAAGCGGCGCTATGCGGCAGGGATGGAACGAATACAGCGGGCGGGTATCAAGACGACAAAATCGGGCGCAGACGAATACATTTCCTTGCGAACCCAATGGGATCGCTATGTTACTTTGCTTGCGCCTCAATTCGCTTATAACCTCGATGAAATTGATACGGCGCTCGCGCAAGTGAAATAAAAGATTTTATTGTGAAATTGAATGTATTTTGGCTGTTAGCCAGCGAGTCACGTTTGGATACATCAAACGTTATATTTCAATAGACGACTGCAGTTTCTACAGAGCGCTGTCTATGAATCTTTGCCGACCAAAGCGCGGTATGATTTTCTGCGCGCTCGTCTTATTCCTCACCGAGTGCGCGACTCCCTCTTTTATTCCCGGTTCGTCCGCTACCCCACCCGTTATTCTTCCACAGGGTACCGCTGCTCAAACGAATGATGTCATTGAAATTTTTGCTCACCAATGGTGGTGGGAGTTGAACTATCCGGACCAGCAGGTGACAACGGCAAACGAGATTCACATCCCGGTTGGACGCCCGGTAGAACTGCAGTTCAAGGCAGAGGACGTAACGGGAATCTTCTGGATGTCGGAGCTGAATCGGATAATAGGTCTGTTTCCGAAAACAACTACTACCACTGTGATTGAGGCAACGCAGGCTGGCACTTTTCGCGGAACGTGCGCCGAATTCTGCGGCGTTTCGCCTGCCCAGATGTCGTTGCTTGTCATTGCCGATCCCCCAGATCAATTTAATGCCTGGCTTGCCCAGCAACGTCAAATTCCGCCTGAACTCACGGATGAAACCTTGCGTACAGGACAGCAGGCATTTTTGGGTTCGGCGTGCGTGTACTGTCATACGGTCAAGGGGACGAATGCAACAGGCACATTAGGGCCCGACCTGACACATTTGATGAGTCGTAAAACGATTGGCGCAGGCACATTGCCGAATACACGCGGGAATTTGGCAGGATGGATTGTCAACGCGCAGGATATCAAGCCGGGCAACAAAATGCCCCCCATGCAGCTCGAATCGGACCAATTGCAGGCCCTGCTTGCGTACCTGGAGAGTCTAAAGTGACCGGGAATGTTGCCGTAAAGAAATCAGGTTGGCGATGAAAAAACTGCAGGAAGGAGTCTTGACCGAGTGGGGAACATGCGGCGACTTGGGTTGAATGTGGGGCTGTGCGTCTTGCTCGGCAGCGTACTCGTTCTGGCGGCGTGCGGCACATATGATACGACGCCAAAGGTCGCGGGTGGTGATCCGACGCGCGGGCGCGTCGCGCTTCAAGGCTATGGCTGCGAGGCGTGCCATGCGATCCCGGGAGTCGGCAATACAAATGCGATGGTCGGGCCGCCGTTAGAGCATTTTGCGAATCGTCGTTTTATTGCAGGGGAATTATCTAACGAGCCGGATAACCTCATTAAATGGATTCTGAATCCGCAATCAGTGGAACCGGGCATAGATATGCCAAATTTGGATGTCAGCGAAGCCGCCGCCCGCGACATGGCAGCGTATCTGTATACATTGAAATAGTCTGGAGCGCGCTATGGAACGATTATCATCAGAAAATTCTGAATTGCTTTCAAAGGACAAGTCCGCCGGATTGACGCGCCGCCATTTCCTCAAAGGCGCGTTGATTGTCAGTAGCAGCGCGGTGGCGGCGAGCTGTGCGCCGGGCACCGCGTCGAATCCACCCACTACACCTGTTCGTCCTTTGAATGAAAAATATCCCGAAGTGCCGCCCGCGCCCACAGCGACGCCCTCTGGGAATATCCTCCTTTTTTTTACACCGGAGGAAGCGCGGACGGTGGACGCCATCAGCGCGCGTTTGATACCGGGCACACCCGATGACCCCGGCGCGCATGAGGCAGGGGTCGTGACCTTTATTGACTATATGTTGAGCTTTAATCAAGGGTATGCGGAGACCACCTATACCAAGCCGCCGTTCGCCAAGGCGTATGAAGGCACACCACCACCCGAAGCGGCGACTGCCAATCCCAAAGAGGTTGTTTATGTTGAAAAGAAAGAATTGGTGCGGTATGGCTATCAATCGAGCTTGACGCCGCAGGAGGAGTATCGCAAAGGACTGGTCGCAGTGGACAAGTACGCGCAGTCAAAATTTGGCAAAAAATTTGCCGACTTGAGCGAAGAAAATCAAGATGCCGTCTTGAAGGATATGCAGGAAGATAAAGCGACGGGGTTTGATAAACCAACCGCGACCGGTTTTTTCAAATCCCTGCTGAAACACACCATTCAAGGTTTCTTGGGAGATCCTGCGTACGGGGGAAATCGAAATCTGGTGGGTTGGAAATTGGTCGGCTATCCCGGAGCACAGCGCGCCTACACCGCCCAAGACCTTAAAAATGAAGCGATCCAATTAGAGCCGCAAACACTGGCGCAGCTTCCCCCATTCCATCCGGGGGAACATGCAGCACTCGGGCCAATTTTGCCGGTGAGCAGTGGAGACCAATTCCCGCAGAAGGATGTGAGCGGGAACACGCTTCAGCAATTTTTGTGGTTTTGCAAACTCACGCGATGAGAGGTTAAAGAATGGCAGTCCAGAAAAAAGTAGATGTGGTGACGGTCGGCGCAGGATGGACGGCGGCGATTCTTGCGTGGAAACTCACTGCCCTGGGCCTGCGCGTCGTTTCGATTGAACAAGGACCGAGTCGTTGGGCAGACCCGGATTTTGAGCATGACCATGACCCGTTGCGCTATCACGCGCGTCATGCGATGATGGTGGACCTGGGACGTGAGACGTGGACATGGCGTCCGCATCCCGGCTCCCCGACTCTACCAATGCGTCAATACGGCGCATTCAATCCGGGGCGCGGGGTAGGCGGCGCGGGGATACATTGGTCGGCACAGCTGTGGCGTTATCTACCGACCGATTTCCAATATCGCACTCATCATATTCAACGTTATGGCGAGAAGAAATTGCCAGTAGGCAACCGGATTGCCGATTGGCCACTAACGTACGCTGATCTGGAAAAGTACTATGACGAGTTTGAGTACGATATTGGTGCATCGGGACAAGCGGGCAATGTGAAGGGCACGTTGATTGAGGGCGGCAATCCATTTGAAGGACCACGCAGTCGTCCCTACCCGCTGCCTCCATTGCCGGTCACAATTCCGTCGGATATGTTCGCGCAAGCCGCGAAAGAGCTCGGGTATCACCCATTTCCGTACCCGGCGGGTATCACTTCGCAAGCGTATCGTGACCGCTTTGGAAATTTTCGTTCGGGCTGTCTTTTATGCGGTTTTTGTACGCGCTTTGGGTGTGAAGTAGATGCCAAAAGCAGTCCGGTCACAACTCATCTGCCCGCGGCACTCAAGACGGGTAATTACCAGATACGTGTCAACTCCAAAGTCACGCGCGTCAATACCGGTGCAGATGGTTTGGCGACCGGTATTACATACATTGATGAAAATGGTCTGGAACAGGAGCAGCCCGCCGACCTTGTTATCCTGTCTGGCTTTACCTTGAGCAATGTGCGTTTGCTCTTGCTCTCGCGCGGTGGCAAGCATTCGGATGGCATCGGCAACGACCGCGGGCTCGTCGGCAAGAATTTTACCTACCAGCAATTTAAATCGCCCGTCGGCGGTGTGTTTCAAGGGAGGCACTTTAATTTGTACATGGGGAATGGGGTCACGATGCACGCGCTCTATGATTTCAATGCGGATGTGTTCGACCACAGCAATTTGGATTTCATTGGCGGCGCGCAGATTTATTCAACGTGGGGTGAGCGGGACCCAATCAGTTCCACCGATGCGTGGCCCTTTTCGCCGACTCTGATTGATCAGGGCCCTGGCGCGACTGGTGGTTGGGGCAAAGATTTTAAGGAGGAACTACGCCAGAGTTGGAACGCCTTTGCAGATATTGGCTTGGAAGTAGAGAGTTTGCCCTACGACGATCAATTTCTGGATCTCGATCCCGTGTACACGGATGACTTGGGACAGCCGCTCTTGCGCTTGACTTTTGATTGGCATCAGAATGACAAGAATTTGTACAAATTCATCGTCGGCAAGATGAAGGAGATTATGCAGCGGATGGGGCCGACGAAAATGCACGCCGAGGAGGAATTGAAGGGTTTTAATATTTACCAGTACTCTAGCACTCATCCGACCGGCGGCGCAATTATGGGCACGGATCCGAGCAATTCGGTGACGAACAAATATGGGCAGGTCTGGGATACGCCCAATGTCTTTGTGACCGGCGCAGCCCTGTTTCCTCAAAACCCGGGCGCGAATCCCACCGGCACGGTCGCGGCGTTAGCGTACATGACCGGCGACGCGATCCGCGAAATCTATTGCAAAGAACCAAATCGCGTCATGCCATGATTCCCTGATCTAAAATTAGTCTTAAATAGACCTCGTCGGCAAGTCCGCCCACGTTTCTTTGATTGGGATGGTGGGTTCCTATTTTTTTCGTTTGCTCTTTGTGGGTTTGGATTTCGCTTTCACTCGGGTCGGCGCGTTCGCCCGCGCTACGTTCACGACGCGCGACCTTTCAAGCGACTCGCGGGCTGCATTGGACATTGCCACTGCGAGACGGGCTTGCGCGGGTGTGCCGAGCTCGGGCAGCCGATTCTGACGGACGCAGTCCACAAAATACGCGATCTGTCTCTCATACGCATCCCCAGATTCGCTTTCCAGCGGATACGCCTTGTCTTCTTCATAGGCGGTTAGGGACGCACCTCCGCCCATTTCCACGCTTACACCGCCCGCGCGAAATATAAACTCGACTCGTCCGCGCTCGCACAATACTTCCAGTGACATGGTGAAGGGATAGCCCGGCGGCAAAAATTCGCTGGCTTCAATCAAGCCCTGCGCCTTGCCATAGTCCACTACGGCGAGAATGTGATCCCACGCGCCGCGTTTGGTTTCGCGGCCGCGGGCGTACACTGTTTGCGGTTTGCCAAAAATCCAATTCAACGCGTCGAGGTCGTGGATGAGCAAATCAAGCACCGCGCCGCCGCTCAAGTCGGGATTGCCAAACCAATCCGCCCACGCTGGACGCTGGGAGAGGCGGGAGCCAACGGCGGAAATGGGTTTGCCGATCGCGCCGCTGCGGACGAATTTTTCCAACGCGACATATTCAGGCCAAAAGCGGAGTACATGCGCGATCATCAGAATCTTGCCGCTTTTCTTTTGCGCCCGAATCATGGCGTCACATTCGGCGACATGGAGCGCGAATGGTTTTTCTACCAGTACGTGCTTGCCCGCTTGCAACGCGGCGACAGTATATTGTTTGTGCAGGTGTGTCGGCAGCGTATTACTGACCGCATCAATCGCTGGATCGTTGATAATCGCCATATCGTCGGTGGTTGCCGCCGCCCCAACTTCCGCTCCCAGTTTTCTTGCCTTTTCTATTGACCGCGACGAGACCGCGACGACGTTAACGCCTGGGAGCTTGGCAAACGCGCGTGCGTGCGTGCCACCCATGAATCCCGAACCGAGAACACCAATGTTCATGCCGTTCCTCCGTTAAGGTTGTTCGATGATTGGCAAGCGGATTTCGCATGATGGAAACGCGCGGGTAGGTGACATTTGCACCATACCCGCGCGGGCGAGAAAGTGGAATTCAGCTCAAGCCCAATGCGGAGAGCGCCTTGTACGAATCCTTCATTGCTTTGTTCACGGCTGGCAGCGAGGGCCACGGCTCCCCTTGAAATTCGATTTCGACGGTATAGGGTCCGGTATACCCACCGCGTTTGAATTGCGCGAGCAACTTTTTGAAATCGAGTGATCCTTTGCCAATAGCGGGGAAATTCCAGACGCGGTAGCCGCCTACGGTGTCCTTGAGGTGACAGTGAACGAGATAGGGCAGCGCGTACTGGAGGTCTTCTTCGGCGCGGGAGCCGCCCCAGAACTCGACATTCGCCGTATCATAGTTGAGACGGATGTTATCGCGGCCAATTTTCTCGATCACTTGTGCCGCTTTTTTCCCGGTTCCCGTTACGTCGCCATGAATTTCAATCCCCACCATGATGTCTTTGTCGGCGGCAGCATCCGCGAGCTGATTGATATTCGCCATAAATCCCGCTTCGTCTTCTTGCTCGCTATAGTGTCCGCCGACTGCCGTGTTCATAATGTCTATGCCGAGTCGCTCGCAGAGTTCCAGCGCGCGCAGTCCGTCTTCCAATCCGGCTTGAGTGGTCAGGTCAGAGTGTCCCGATAAGCTGACGGGGATCAGTCCGAGCCGATTGAGCATCCGCTGTACCTTGCCGAGCGTTTTTTCATCGGCATCGAGCGGCACCTGTTCCGTCCAACCGCGCACTGCGCTCAATTCGACAAATTTAAAACCCGCGGCGGCGATTCCTTCGAGGGCTTCTTCCAGCGAATAGGTATGGTAGCTATTGGTATGACCGCCGAGCCGATTCTTGTAGCGTGGTTGAGAGCGAGCTTGCTTCTTTGGCGCAGACGATTTCGCGCGGGCGCGGCGCGTGGGTTTCTTGCTTGACTTGCTGGGCATAAAAGAGAGGCTCCTTCACAGGCAAGAGTTGGAGACCCTAAGGGTTGCGATAAAAAGCAAACCCTTAGGGTCTCGGCGGGTACTATTCTACGGGCCCTTGCAGTTGTACGTTCTTCCACGTATCGTTTAGCTGATAGGCTTTGGCGTCGGCAGCCACCTTGTCATGGTCAAAGGCGTTAGCCGCGCCGACGAGTTCGTTCGTAACTGCTTCGCTGGCGTTGATCTGTTTCTTGGTCTGACCAAGTTTAAAGACGCGGTCGAGATAGCTCTGCCAGTTGGCGACATCGGAATAGCCATAGCCCTTGCCCGCTTTGTTTGATTGGTTATAACCATATTCGAGCTGGCGCATGGATTCGAGCGCGAGCGCGGGATTCATCTGGTCTTTGAGGGCGGGGAATTGTTCGTACGTAATTTGGGCGGCGGCTTGAGGATTCACACGCGCGAATTCCATTCCCATCGCAACGGCGCGGAGGAAACAAGTCAGCGTGGCTTTCTTGGCAGGGTCTTGCAGGTCCGCTGCGCGCACGACATAGCCGTTCGAGGGGTCTTTGGAAAACTCATTGCCGATGAGGTACTTTAACTTCAAGCCGATGCCTTGCCACTGCGCGCGTAACCCTTCCCACGCGAGCGCCGCATCCGCTTTCTTTTGATCTACCGTTTGACCCCACTGCTGTCCCGCTTCGACGTACTTGACGCTCTTGGGATCTACACCTTGCTCCGCGAGAATCGGGTCCACAATCGGCGTCCAGCCGGAAGAACCGAGCGCAATCGTCTTGCCCGCGAGGTCTTTCACACTGCTGATTGTGCTGTCGGCAGGCACGGCGAAATCAAAGACCTGACCGCCAAACATCTCCCACGGCATGATGACGGGAATGCCTGCATCAATGCTCGCCGCCAAAACACCGGGCGAGGGGAAGCTCACATCGGCTTTGCCTTCGGGGAGCAGACTCACGACGTTCGCGCCGCCGAGGGGACCGGGCTGCAAATCAACATTCACACCGACTTGGTCGAAATAGCCAAGTTTTTTGGCTACCCACAATGGGTAATCATCCATGACTTCGAGCGTCCCGCGCGGGGACACCCAAACCAGGTTGGCTTTCGGATTGAGCGGGCAGACATCGGCGGATGGGGCGCTCGTCGCTTGCGCTTGAGCGGCAGTCGGCTGGGCAGGTGCACTGGTCGCCTGTGCGGGTGCGCTGGTTGCTTGAGCGGGGGGATTACTGGGCTGCGCGGCGGGAGCGGCGCAGGCGGCAATCACAAGCGAGACAATGACGAGCAGCAAAGCGAAAACGCCAATGCGGTACGGCAAGCGGAAATGCTTGTTCATTCTTCTCTCCTCCTTGAGTGAATCGGGCATGAATTGTTAGAGCTATCAGTTGGCGAATGCGGTCACCTCCTTATTCTAAATGAGGGCGATGCCTTTCCCTATGCTTCCCAGCTCGCCCACTTTTTTCCAATCAGGTAAAACAGGATATACATCAAGATGCCAATGATGGCGATGATGACGATGATGGCAAAGAAGGGTTCCATGCGCGCAAGTGAGGAATAATAGACAAGGCGATTGCCCAAGCCCTCGCCGCCGCCGACCATCTCTGCGCCGACCGCAGTGAGCAAGCCAAAGATGCCGCCGACCATCAAGCCAACAATAATCATCGGCAAGGCGAGAGGGAACCGAATCTTGCGAAAAATTTGCAGCGTGCTAGCGCCGTAGGAACGGGCGAGCGCAATCTTGGCGAGGTCAGTGCGACGAAAGCCAGTCGCCGAGTTAATCATCACCATCGGCCCCACCGCCAGCGCCACCGCGACAATACGCGGCTCAAGCCCGAACCCGAGTTTCAGAATGAGCAGCGGTACGAGCGCGAGCATTGGCGTCACAACCAAGAGGATGATGTAGGGCGTGACCATCTTTTCCGCAAAGGGGAATTGCGTAATCACACCCGCCAAGACCATGCCGATCACTGCGCCAATCACATAGCCAATCAGCAGTTCTTGGAGCGTCACGCCGAGATGCGGGAGAAACACTTCCCAACTCTGGAACAACGAGCCAAGAATTCCGCTCGGCGTCGGCAAGATATACGACGGCACGTTAAAGATACGCAAGGTGAATTCAATAAGGAGGATAACGCCAATCGCTGTCGCGATAATGATGAATGCCTCGCGCGCATTTTTCGCGGTCGGCACGGACGTGAGGGCGCTCCAATCAATAAATCCCTCTTGGTCGGGCTTGACGCCTGTATCTTTTTTGAATTCCGGAATTTGTTCAATCAATCGCTCTGCCATCGCTTACTCCACTTCTGCCCCGCCATGAATAATATCCTTGATTTCTTTGACCGACTGGATAAAGTACGGCGACGTTTGCATATCGAGCGTACGCGGGCGGGGAAGCTCCACAATAAATTCTTTGGCGAGGCGACCGGGACGCGGGGTCATAATCAGAATGCGATCCGCGAGGAACAGTGCTTCGGCGATGCTGTGAGTGACAAAGGCAATTGTCTTTTTGTTTTCCGCCCATAATTGAAGCAGTAGTAAATTCATTTCATCGCGCGTAAATGCGTCCAACGCGCCAAAGGGTTCATCCATCAGTAGAACGGAGGGATCGAACGAGAGACAGCGAACAATCGAGGCGCGCTGCTGCATCCCTCCCGAAAGTTCACGCGGATATTTATTTTCAAACCCCGCCAGTCCGACCGTTTGAAGTAGATGCTGAATTCGCTCCTCGTACGGCTGGGGGTTCAGGTGTTTGATTTCAAATGGGAAAAGAATATTTTGTTTCAAATTGCGCCAGGGGAGCAAATTCGCATCTTGAAAGACCATCCCAATCTCGGGTCGCGGCCCCGTGACGGGCGTGCCGTCGAGCAAGATGCGGCCGGACGTGAGGGGATGTAGCCCGCTCATCGCCCAAAGCAATGTTGTTTTACCGCAGCCGCTGGGTCCCAAAATACAGACCAACTCGCCCTCGCGGATCGTCGCCGAAAATTTCTCGAGTGCGTGCGTTTGCCCGGTTTTGGTTTGATAATACTTGGTTGCGTTGTCTATGACGATGCGGGGTTCCGCGCCCTTGCCGTTTCCAGATGGTTCCGCCAACTCACACTCCTAATGGTCATGCCGCTTCATTCAAGTAAATGATTTGCCCGGTTGCG
>Ga0070741_10007514_pt1 | contig 22497 bp, 17 predicted proteins | sample Coa_R1_4_FD_66440 | JGI IMG/M metagenome (GOLD analysis project Ga0070741, IMG submission 66440) | Surface soil microbial communities from Centralia Pennsylvania, which are recovering from an underground coalmine fire - Coalmine... | ecosystem: Environmental > Terrestrial > Soil > Unclassified ... | reverse complement strand
TGCTATCGTGCACATGCACTTGCACCCCTTCGAGCTGCCGGGCAACGGCTACTGTTTCATCCCGGCTGCCATCGTCCACCAGGATGATGCTATCGACGAGCTGCTGTTCCCTGACTTCAGTGTAGGTCTGGCGCAGGGTTTTGGCCGCGTTGTAAGCCGGCATTACCACGACGACTTTCTGATTGCGATACATCTGCTGGTGGCCAGTGTGCGCGCAAACAGGTTCGATGTCACCAGTATTGCTGAGCGGGACTGAGCGGGAAAATTCTCAATTCTAACCGTTAATTTGCGCGCCAGCCTCTTCCGCCCAAACCCAGGGCCCGGCGACAGAGTCCTTTCGGATTCCAGAGAGTCTGGGCCAAACGCAGTGGCGTCAAAAGCGGGGACTGCGGACCGAGAGCGGATCGCTCTTGCAACTAAGTCTCAATTGACCTATTCTGCGCTCAGTGAAAGAGAGACCGATGCGGACCTATTACCTTTTGGGCGGCCAATGTGCCGGGCCCAAGGTTTGCCCCCTGAGCCGGGTCCAGGCTGGCACGACAGTTTGCATCCGAGAGCTTTCGACTGCCCCGGAGCTGAAGCAACGCCTGCGCGAACTCGGCTTGTGCGAAGATCAGCAAATCAAGGTGTTGGCCTGTAAATCCACTTTCATCTGCCAGGTCTGCAACGCTCGCTTTGGAATCAGCGAAAAACTGGCTGACTCTATTCTGGTCGAGGCGGTGCCGCCGGCCGAGGCGATGCCGTGACGACTCCGGCCATACTCCAGCCTTTGACGTTGGTCGGCGTGGGGCGGAGCGCGACGGTTGTGGAGATAAAACTTCCACCCGCGAGCAGGCCGCGGCTAATGGAAATGGGTCTTTTGGTGGGAACACGGGTCGAGTTGGTGCGCTTTGCGCCGCTGGGTGACCCGGTCGAGATCAAGGTGCGTGGCTACAATTTGACCCTGCGCAAGCACGAGGCCGAGCAAATCTTTGTCAAAGCCAGCGAATAGACGCCCGAGGTGCGATGAGTTCCGGAACCTCCAGCACCCAAGGGCAACCTACCCTGCCCGAGCGTGCGGGCGGTGCTGGCTCCCCCTCCCCCGGTGTGGAACGTGAGCAAAAAAGAGGCTCTTCATCCCAGCCCCTGTATGTGGTCCTAACCGGCAACCCCAATTGCGGCAAGACCACCCTGTTCAATGCGCTGACGGGCTTACGGGCGAAGGTGGGCAATTACGCGGGTGTCACAGTTGAGCGCAAAGAAGGGCGTTTGCTGGGCCGCCCGGCCGGGTTCAACATCCGGCTGCTGGATCTACCCGGGACGTACAGCCTGAGCCCGCAATCAATGGATGAACAGATTTCACGGGATGTGCTGCTCAATCGATTGCCGGAACTCCCCCCGGCGACGCTGGTCATCGTGGTGGTCGACGCCTCGAATTTGCAGCGCAACCTGTACTACACGACCCAGGTGATCGAGTTGGGGTATCCAAGTATTGTCGCCCTGAACATGGTGGACGTGGCACGCAAAAACGGGCACGAGGTGGATGCGCGCCGCCTGGCGGACGAACTGGGAACACCAGTGATTCCGATTGTCGCCACCGAAGGCATAGGGCTGGAGGATCTGCGCGAGTGTCTCACCGAAACGCTTCGCAATCCGCCACCAATTGTCTCGCGCCAATTCTGCGACCTCCCAAAGCTTTTGCGCGAGGAGGTCGCTTCCCTGGCAACGTTGCTGGGGCGGGTGTGCCGGAAAGACTCAATTCGTTCCTCAGCCGAGGCGCTGCTCATCCTGGGCAACGAGAAAGCGCTCGAGGCGAACTCGAACGTCTATCCGCCGGAGGTAACAACGTTCGTCGAGAGCGCGCGCCGGCGCTTGGAGACAGCTGGAATCGATTGGCGAGGGACGGTGATTGAGGGCCGGTATCTCACGGTCGCCAATATCCAGGAAAGCGTCACTACTCAGACTGCCGCTCCGCAGGAAACCTTCAGTGACCGGCTGGACCGGGTTCTGACGCATAAGCTTTGGGGGACACTCATTTTCATCGCGATTATGACTCTGATGTTTCAGAGCATCTTCACCTTCGCCCGGATCCCCATGGACGCCCTCCAAACAGGAGTCGATTGGCTGGGCGATACCATCGGCCGGCTCATTCCGCCAGGCGACCTTAATAGCTTGCTCGTCGACGGGGTGATCGCCGGGGTGGGCGCCGTGATTGTATTTTTGCCGCAAATCCTATTGCTGTTTCTGTTTATCGGTTTTCTCGAGGACACCGGCTACATGTCCCGCGCGGCCTTCTTAATGGACCGGCTGATGAGCAAAGTCGGGCTGCATGGAAAGAGCTTTATTCCGATGCTGAGCTCGTTTGCGTGCGCGATTCCCGGGATCATGGCCACACGCACCATCGAGAGTCCAAAGGATCGGCTCGTGACGATCCTCGTCTCGCCTTTGATGAGTTGCTCGGCGCGGTTGCCGGTTTATACCCTCTTAATCGGAGCCTGCGTCCCGAACATTACGGTGCTGGGTTTTCTCAAGCTCACGGGCGTAACCATGCTGGTGATGTACTTGCTCGGGATCGTGGTCGCGCTGTTGATGGCGTGGCTTTTCAAAAAGACACTGCTGAAAGGCGAGCCGCCCTTGTTGATCATGGAATTGCCGCCCTACAAGCGGCCGCTGGCCAAGGTGGTCGTCCGGCACATGTGGGATCGGTCCAAACTCTTTTTGCGGCGAGCTGGCACCGTCATTCTCGGCATTAACATCCTGCTCTGGTTCCTGGCGACCTATCCGCGCGACACCCGCAGCGATGAAGCCTTTGCGGCGCGACGTGTCGCTATCGCTGGGCAGCGCGGCGGAGCCCAGGGCGCGAAGGAAATTCAGCCCGGAGCAGTCGCTCACGGGGCGGATCCCGCCAACCAAGTGGACCTGCAGGCTCAATTAGCGGCCCTGGACAATGAGCAATCCGGCGAGAAACTCCGGCGCAGCTTTGCCGGCCGGCTTGGACGGCTGATCGAACCGGCCATCGCGCCGCTGGGTTTTGATTGGAAAATGGGGATTGGCATCGTGACCAGCTTCGCCGCACGAGAGGTTTTTGTAAGCACCATGTCCACCGTTTACAATGTGGGCAAATACGATCGCTCCGAAACGAGCCGGAGCAGCCTCGAAAAAACCTTGCGCGCTCAAAAACATCCTGACGGGACGCCGGTTTACACGGCATTGACGGCTCTGACTTTGATGGTTTTTTACGTATTTGCGCTGCAATGTGTTAGCACGGTGGCGATTGTCCGACGGGAAACCAATTCCTGGAAGTGGCCGCTGTTTCAATGGTTCTACATGGCTTTGCTGGCCTGGGGCTGTGCGTTCTGCACGTTTCATTTGGGTCATTGGCTTGGGTGGGGCTGAATCCAGTTGATCCGGTTGGGTTTACCCTTGCTTACCATGCGTTTTCTGTGTACCTTTGAGATTAGCACAGCGTTCCGGATCGGGCTTATATGAAATCGGGTCGGCCAACTCGGCGGCCGGGGTTTACGCTGATCGAACTCCTGGCCGTCATCGCTACCATTGCGATCCTTGCGGCACTGCTCTTGCCTATTCTGAGCAAGGCCAAAATCAAGGCGCAACGCACCGCCTGCTTCTCCAATCTCCGCCAGTTGGGCGTCGCCTGGCAGATGTACTATAACGACAGCAACGGTTATCTTGTGCCTTCCTTTCCGGGCAACCCGGACGTGTGGGTTCAGGGTAATATGACCAACGCGGCCGAAGCCGTGAATCCGGACCTGATCATTCAAGGCAAGCTCTTCCATTACGCACAAAACGTGGCGACCTATCACTGCCCCGGCGATCTCGGAGTTACGATCGATGGAAAAACGGTGCCGTCTTTGCGAAGTTACTCGATGAACTGCTTCATGGGAGCCCGGGACCCCAACCTGCCCCTCATCCCCGATACCGCCAGTGGCTATGTGAGTTTTTTCTCGAAGGATTCGGACCTGGCGCGTCCCTCGGAACTCTGGGTGTTGATTGACGAAGACGAGCGCAGCATCAATGACGGGTTCTTCGTGACCGATCCGACCGCTCATACCTGGTTCGATTTTCCCGCCCTTTCCGCGCGCCGCCACAATTTTAACTTCACGCTAAATTTTGGGGATGGCCATTCGGAACTCTGGCGGCCTCGCGACCCGCGGACCTTGCAGATAGCGGCGCCGGACAGCGACCAATTCGGCAATGCCGATCTGGATCGCCTTGCCCGGGCCACAACCGTGCCCCTGCCCAAGTGAGCCACGGCAGCTGGCCGCGCGCCCGCCAGCCGCAATAATCGGTTATACAAAATGGCCGCAAGCTGGTGTCTAATAGGTAAGACTTGCAGCGGACGTGAGTGACGAAAACCAACCAGGCTGGTGCGAGGCGCTTTACCAGGAAAAGGCGGCGGAACTGATTGTTTATGGACGCGCCCTGGGCCTGAGTCATGGCGAGGCGGAGGACGTTTTGCAGGAAACGTTCATCGCCTTGCTGAAACTGGCGGAGCGCCCCAATCGACCCGAGCACTATTGCGTGCGCACCTTCCGCAACCGCGCACTCAATTACCGGCGCAGCCTCTGGCGCCGGCTGACCCGTGAGTGGGAATCGATTCGCTGGTTCGAACGGAGCCCCGATGAAAGTGCTGCGGAACGCCAAGCCATGCGCGCGTTGGCCGAACTGCCCCAAGACCAGCGCGAGGCAATCGTCCTCAAGATCTGGCACAGTCATACCTTTGAAGAAATCGGGACTCTGCTTGGAATTTCACCTAATACCGCCGCGGGCCGATATCGTTATGGCCTGCAAAAACTGAGAACCTCCCTTAAAGGAGATATGTATGAGCGAATTGAACGAACTGGAACTCCAATTGCGTTCCTGGGCGCTACGCCGCCCTTCGGCGAGACTTAAGCGGCGGTTGTTCCGCAAGCAGAGCGCGGCGCCGGACGCCGTCCCCACGTTCCGCCTCGGGTGGCTGCCGCCGGCCACCGCCGCGCTCCTGCTGTTGTGCGTGCTTTTCAACCAGCATAGCGGCCAGGCCATTCCTTCCGCGGGTTCCAATTCCATCGTCGCCATGGCCCTGAGCAACCAAAGCATCGCGCCCTGGCTCCCCGGCAGCTTTTCGCGCGAGCACAACGGGTTGCCGGCCGGAACTTTCGAGTGGACAAACGACAGCCGTTCCAGTTCAGGCATTGGTTCGCGTTCGATTTCGGACGCAACGAACTAATGGATGAACAATCTGTGCGCTCTTGAGGCGAAAACCACGACCTCTGCCGCACCGGCCCAAGGGGGATTCGGTGGTTCTGACACACCGTCGCGCGGTCTGCTTCGCCCTGTAGATTGGCGGGCTTTTCTCATCACCTTTCTGTTCGTTTGGCTGGGTTATTGTCTCACTCTGGCGCCGGAAGTGACGCTTGAGGATTCGGGCGAATTAGCGACTGCTTCCTTTTACGCGGGAATTCCCCATCCCCCAGGCTATCCAGTCTGGACCATTTACACCTGGCTTTGGACGGTGTTGCTGCCGTTCAAAAATGTCGCGTGGAGAGTAGCGATGGGCGAAGCGACGAGCGGGGCCCTGGCCGCTGGACTGCTCGCCCTGTTGGTGTCGCGCGGCAGCAGCCTGCTCCTGGGAGGAATTGAAGCCCTGAAAGACCTGCCCCGGAGCGCGGAAAATGCGATCTGCGTGGTGTCCGGATTCGTTGCCGGAATGCTGCTCGGTTTTAACGGTTTCATGTGGAGTCAGTCGGTCATTGTGGAGGTCTATTCGTTCAGTGTGGCCTCCTTGATGCTGGTTCTGCTCTGCCTGCTGCGCTGGATCTATTCGCCCGGCCAATGGAAGTATCTTTGCCTGGCACTTTTCTTTCACGGCATCAGCTTTACCAACCACCAGACCCTGATCGTTGCCGCCATGGGGCTCGAAGTGGCCATCGCGGCGGTTAGCTATCGCATGGGGCGTTACCTGTTTTTGGGCAATTCTATCATCTATCTCGGTGGATTGATTCTCAAACAGCAGCATATTCTGACCGCGCTCGACCAAAACGCGGCGATCTTTGTCATTTTCAACGTTGTGGGCATCGCGTCTATTGCCTGCTACTGCTGGTTCAGTTTTCTCTCCAAAGAGACCTTCCTCGAGTACGGCTTGGATGCCGCCCTGACGGTTTTTTTCATTTCACTCACTTTGGTTCCCGTGTTTGGCTGGTTGTTTGCAATCGCCGCGGCCGCTGCCCTGGTCCTGTTGGTAAAACTCGCTCTCGCCACCCGGAAATTTGGACTCGAATGGTTGGTGGTCATTGCGTGCGGCTGCTGTTGGATCGCAGGCGCGGCATTTTATTTTTACATGCCGCTGGCGGGCATGACCAATTCACCCATGGAATGGGGTTATCCCCGGACCGTCGACGGCTTCATTCATGCCTTCACCCGGGGCCAGTACGAAAAGACCAATCCCACCGATATTTTCCATGATCCCGGCCGGTTCATTACGCAGTTGGCTATGCTCGGCGACGGGATCGTCGAGGAATTCAATTGGGTCTACGCGGTGCTGGCGCTGGTGCCATTTGCCTGTTTCTTCAAACTCCACCGCCGCGAACGCGCCTGGCTGGTGGGATTGACGGCAATTTATTTCTGCCTGGGAGTCCTGCTGTTGATTCTATTGAATCCGCCACCAGACCGCGCAGCCCAGCAGTTGGTCAGGGTATTTTTCACGGCCTCGCACACGGTGATCGCGTTATTGGTTGGGTACAGTCTGACGTTGATTGCCGCCTACGGCGTAAGTCATTACCGGGCCTTTCGATTTTGGGGTCTGGCCGGCGGTGCTGTGGCAATGGCCCTGGCGCTGTTCTCTTTCAGCGATCTCACCGCACGAACTTTTTTTGGTGAAACGGCCAGCGTTGGTCCCGGCCAACTCCTCGGCTTGACTTGGCGGGCATTCACCGATCCGAACCAATTCGGACTGCCAATCTTCGCCGGGCTGATCCTGATGGGCCTTACCATCAGTTTTGTCCTGGTCACCTGGCGTTGCCGCGAGAAGGCGCCGCTGGCCCTGTTTCTGTCGATCTTCAGCCTGATGCCGCTCCACTCGATCCTGACGCATTGGGCGGATAACGAGCAACGCAATCACTGGTTTGGCTATTACTTCGGGCACGATATGTTTACGCCGCCCTTCACGAAATCGGATGGCCAGCCGCTCTATCCGGAGATGCCCCAAAACGCCGTCCTGTTCGGCGGAACTGACCCCGGTCGTTTTTGTCCGACTTACATGATCTTCTGCGACAGTTTTATTCCCCATCGGTGCCAGCCTTCGGCCGATCGGAAATTCGACCGTCGGGATGTGTATCTCATCACTCAAAATGCGCTCGCCGATGGCACTTATCTCGAGTACATCCGCGCCCAATACAACCGCAGCAAGCAAATCGACCCGCCGTTTTTCCAGGAACTCCTGCGTCCAGACCAAGAACGCTTGCAGAATATTCGAACCAACCTCGCGGCCAGAACGGTTGAACCATTGGATCGATTGTTTGAGGGACTGGGAGCAAAAATTGAGAAGCGCCGCCGCACTTATACTTCCTGGTTCACTGGCCAGGATTTTCTGGACCTGCCTGCGATTCAGTCACGGCTCCGGCCAGGCCCCGGCCAGGACGCCGTCTCTGCTTATGTGTACCAGCATCTTGCCCCGGACAGCCGGGATCTCCTTGGGACAAAAGCCGACGCCGCACTGCGAATGAAGCTTGCCCGAGACTTGAACCTAATGCTGGAAAACGACGGACGCATTGCTCCCGGCGCGCCGCCAAGCGGCCAATCGAACATAACCGAAGTGCTGTACACGCCTGCCCGTTTCAACCAGGTCCACTTATCCGAATACTTGCAGGATTTCATCCGCCAAAATCCACGGGACAACAGCCGCATCCGGCTGGACCGGCTTTTACTGGAGGCTGCTTATCCGCGTGAAATCGCGCGCAGCCCGGGCGCAATCTACCCGGACCGTGAGATTTATATCCCTACGCCGGAGGATTCCAGCCGCTGCTTCAACCAGTACTCGTTCGAGGCGCAACGTCGATTTGAATTGAACCAGCTTAAACCCGGAGAAGATCTCACGCGCCAGGGAGATCGCCTCCAGATTTCCGGACCGGTGGCCGTAATGGGCATCAATGCTTTGATCGCAAAGGTCATTTTCGATCACAACCCGAAAAACGAATTTTTCATCGAGGAAAGCTTCCCGCTGGATTGGATGTATCCGTACCTCTCGCCGTACGGCATCATTATGAAGATCAACCGGGAGCCCGTGCACGAGTTGGACCAAGCCACGGTGAAAACGGAACATCAATTCTGGAGCCGATATTGTGGCCGGCTGATTGGCGATTGGATCCAGGACAACACTTCGATTCGAGAGATTGCCGATTGGAGCGAGCGTATTTACCTTCGCCGTAATTTCGCCGGCTTCGCCGGCGACCGCAGGTTCATCCGCGATGACCAGGCGCAAAAAAGCTTCTCCAAGCTGCGCAGCTCGATTGCCGGCTTGTACAATTGGCGGATTGCCGCCGCCAGACCCGGTACCCCGGAACGCCAAAGGATGATTCATGAGGCCGACTTCGCCTTCCGCCAGGCCTTCGCCCTTTGCCCGTACAGCCCTGAAGCTTTGTTCCGTTACGTCAACCTGCTCCTGAGCCCCGAGGTCAACCGTGTTGATGATGCGCTTCTGCTGGCTCGCACGAGCCAAAAACTCGATCCCTTCAACAGCAGTATCGCCGACCTGATTGCGCGGATTAATGACTGGAAAGCCCAACGCGGCAACCTCAATCCCGCCAAACTGGAACAGGAACTCCAACGGCACCCGGCCGATTTTCAGTCGGCGCTCAACCTGGCGAGCGAGTATTTTCAGCTGGGCCAAACCGGAGCCGCGCTGCAGGCTCTCGACAGAATCTTAGGCGGCAGCAATGTGCCCACGGCATTGTTGCGGACTTTGTTGACCTTGTACACGGCCGTGACCAATGAACCGAAATTGCGGCAAACCGCCGATGTCCTGAACTCCAAGCTGCAAAGCAATCCCGCCGACCTCGAAGCCGCGGTTGGAATTGCCGAAGCGGATCGCGCGTTGAACAATCCGCAGGGGGCGCTCCAGGCGCTGGATCACATTCTGACCAACCCGGCCGCTGATCCCGGGATCATTCTCCAGGCGGCTCAGCAATTGGTTGCTTTGTCCGATTATCCTCGGCTCGAAATTGCCCTGGATAAGCTGACTCACGTCGCGCCGAACTCCCCCGAGCCCTGGTACGACCTGGCGGCGCTCCGCGCCATCCTTGGAAAACCGGCAGAATCTTTGCAGGCGCTTCGCCAGGCGCTCCAGTTGAGCGATGCCCGGCTGGCCCGGGATCCGAAGGCTCGTAACCTGGCGCAGGAACTTCGCCGCGATCCGCGGTTTAACTCGATCCGCTCCCTGCCTGAGTTCCAGCATTTGCTGAAGTAGAATGCGCTGCCGGGGCCGACCTGGGGCCGCGCTTCAGTTGCTTAAGTTGGCCTGCTTCGGCGCTGCTGGCATACTCCTCGTCCAAGGGATAGCAGCCGCTGCTGAGTCCGTTGCGGGGCGCAGTCGTGCAGTCGCTGAAGGTTCGGCAAATGTGTTTTGCATCCAGTGCTCCGTTTGTGAGCGCATCGGTGAAGACTTCCGGATACGACAGGACCATGCGCCCAATTCCCACAATATCAATCCAGCCGGTCCGCACCGCGCTTTGTGCCACCTGCGGCAGAAACTCCTGCAGGTAACTATAGCCCGAACCCACTAGTACAAGACGCTGGCCTGATTGCGATTTGAGCCGCCGCGCCACACCCAATTGCCGCGCCACACCAACCAAAGGGTCCTCCGGCGGAAGATAACCGTCCGAGGGAGGATAGGCCGCGGGACGCTGCACGTGTGGGTTGTAGTACGGTGAACCGCCGCTCAGGTTAACGATTTTTACCCCAAGCTCGACGCAAAGTTTCAGGAACTTTAAAGGTTCCGTCAAATCAACCTCCAAGGGATTGCCAGCGTTGAGCCCGAACCCGTATTCATAGGGCAGGTTCCTCGAATAATCCTCGGGAACACCCGGTCCGGGCCGGCCGGGCGTTGACTGAGCCGGATCGGGTTTGAAAGGCACGGTATCAAATGCGCTCAGTCGCACGCCCACATCGATGGGGTTATTATCCGCCCGAATGCCGGCGATGATCTCGCGTAGTATGCGCGTGCGGTTCTCGAACGACCCGCCATACTTCCCCGGTCGGTGCCAGGCACTGAGGAACTCATGCAAGAGGTACCCGTGACAGTGCTTGATATCGACGAAATCCGCCCCGGCATTCCACGCTATTCTCGCCGCCCGAACGTAATCCGCGATGAGCCCCTCGATCTCGTTGTCGGTGAATACCTGACTGTCACTGGACACGCCGAACCTGCCGTCCAGAAGCGGGTGGCGGTACGCGACGCGCGGTTCGAGCCGATGGTGGTCCACGGGTTTGCAAAAGCGGCCCGAGTGCGTGAGTTGAAAACCAATTACCGGGTCTGAATTGCTCCCGAACCGTTCGCGATGTGCCTGCAATAAGACGTCTATCAACTTCGCCAAATCGCCCTGGTTTTGCTGGTTAAGGACGAGTTGATTGGGATTCGCCCGACCGTCCGCACGCACCGCCATTGCTTCCCCGCCACAGATCAACTTGGCGCCGCTGGCCCCAAACCGGCGCCACCGACGCATGACGCGATCGGTCACTCCGCCGGTCGTCGTGCCGTCCCAGCCTTCCATCGGTTGGATCGCATAGCGGTTAAGAATCGGTTTTCCATTGATGCGGACGTTTTCCAGCGGTTGCGCCAGCGGGGAACTTGCGCCGCGGACAATTTGATCGTCACAAGGAATCTCGACTCGAAGTGTTCGGAGATGGGCGCGGAAGGCCTCTGGGCTTTTGAACGAAGCAACGCGGCTTATTTGCGTTGGGGTGGACATTCTCGGTCGGCTACGTGCGAATGATGGCGTTTCAAGGCCACTGTAGGAGGGCCAGACTGTGTTTCAAGTCATTTGAACAGACACTAGCGCAGGCTTCCAGTCGGGTTTCAGTCAGTTATTGAAATTGACCCCGCGCGTATGGGGGTTAGTATAACCTGAGTCTACGGGCGGTGCTATGGCGGGCAACACTAGCCCCCAGTTGTAAGCGATCAGCATTCACGCAGCATGATTATCAGATCCGTTTTGGTCCTGGCCGATGTGGAACTCCCCGGAGTTCAGGGCTTGAATGCTCAGCCGCCGCCCGCGAGCCACGTGCAGCCGGCGTTGGTTGGCTTGGCCGTTTTGGCCTTGGCGATTGTCGGCTTCCTCGTTTACGATTTGTTTCGTCAAAAGCGCAACGAACGACTGGAGCGCGCAAAGCTTGAGCGTTTCCGAGAGAAACGCCTCCGCCAATCAGCGCCCGGCACTCCGAGTGGTGAGGTCAAGTCTTAGAGCGCGTTTTAAAACCTCGGTTTGAGGGTGGGCACTTGGGTTTGGAGAATCCCGGGTTTGGAGTCCCGCCTTTAGGCGGCCCGGCGCAAAAGGCGCCTAAGGCCGGGACTCCAAACCGCATTTTAAAAGCTCTTAGCCCTGAGGCGGAATAAGCGGCGGAACGACCGGGAGCGCTAAAGCAACCCTTTGGCTCGAATACCGAGGGTTGATTATTTGCGCCGCCTCCGTTCGAAACTTCTCACGCAAGTTCTTTCGTGCCCAAAAAAAGAAGGCCGCGTCCTTGGCCACCGTTAGGGCGGCCGCCACACCGCCCATAACCAACGGGAAAATCAACACGGCACCATTCGAGGGCGCCCCGGCCCAGCCTGCGCGGAACAGCCCCGGAATCATCACACCCGCCGCGAGAATAATGGATAAAAAGTAGATCGCCAACGCTGGCAGCACCTGCACCAAGAGTAATGTTTTCAAAGCCGCCATGCTGCCATTGCTGGTAGTCAGGCCCATCCACATTCCCACCCAAACCAAGGCGATTAGATTAGCGGTCGTGCTCACGGCGGCGGCGGCGGCCAGAAGCCCTTCCGCGATCCAGGATGCGAACAGTGCTCCCCCACCGGTGGCCGACATTGCCGAGAAGGACGCCTGCTGTGACAAGAGCACACCGGCAGCCTGCACCAACACCAGCACGAGCACCGGTAAACTAAACGCGCGTAGAAAGGCGCTCCATTGACCCTGGACGATCTCGCCGCTGCGCAGAGGTGTCACTAAGAGCACTTCCAATAATCCGCTGCGCCGGGTTTCAATGAAAAAACGGCAGGCCTGGGAAGCTATCCACAAGTACAAGCCGACAACCACAATCCAGCTCACCTGGCTCCAGACAATCCAGACCATGGAAGGCAACGTGAGCGCCAGCGTGCTGAAGGAGCACAGCACCAACCCCGCCAGCACCCAAGCGACAACGGATTGCGACCTGCCCCGGAGAGCCAGCCACATGACTGGATTTGGATCCAGCAGCCTCCGGCGCTTGGACTGACCGGCCATTCCGGCGCCGTACCGGTACTGGTACGTCGAAAGGCCGCTCCAACCTCTATTGGAAATCGGGCGATCCTGCCAGGTGCGACGCACCAGGACCCCGGCCGATCCCAAGGCTAGCCAAGCCAGGGCATGGCTGACACACAGCGCCGGCCAAAAGCCGCTGCTCCCCCAGGCGGTGGCCGCCCAGAACGCATATGCCGGGCTGCTATAGCTGAGCTTCGGACGCAGGCTTGCCACTCGCATCAGAATTGGATCGACTACTGGTCCCAAGGCGCACACAAGCAGTAAAAGAACAAAGGTTCCGGCGAGCGCTCGCTGCGAATCGCGCGATACCGCGGACACCAGCAGACCGATAGCCAAAGAGCAAAACAACGCGTTAAGAATCGCCAGCGAGCTGCGCCAGATCTGGCCGCCGGTCACACCGCCCATCAGTAACGTCACGGCCAAAATCGGAAAGATCGCGATCAATGCGTAGCTGGCGCGCAACGATGTCGCCAATAGTTTGCCGCCGGCAACGTCTACGCCGCGCAGATCCGTTAAAAATAGAAAACCGAGCGTCCCGTCCCGCTTTTCGCCGCTCAGGCAATCAGCGGTAAAGAAAAGGCCTGCTCCCAAGGCGGTCGCCAGGGCCAGCCACGTGAGCGTTCCAAAAAGGCCGCGGCCAAATTGAACCATCCCCAGTCCCATCACCGTGCTCATCGTCAGGAATCCCGAGCCAATGACCAAGGCAATCAGGGCCGCCACAACTCGCAGCCATGCCGTGCTGCGCTTCCGTGCCGCCACGCGCAGCTCGCGTTCCAGGATCGGACGGAAGCTCATCCCCAAAGTTTGCAAACCTTAACGCGCTTGGCAATGCCACCCATCGCGGACCGAAAATGTTTCGACGGTGTTAGTACCGGAATGTGTTGGCAAAGAAATATCTTTTTAGGTTCGGATAGGTTCCGACAGGCGAGATTGAGGACGAGGACGAGGGAGACGAAGAGGAAGACGGCGGGGGGGGGTTGTGCCAACAAACGGTTGCCGGCATGGGTGAGGGGAATCCGCTCGTGATGATCGACGCGATTCCCCGCGTCGTAAGTCGCGCCCGGGTATGGAATGCGCACTCTGCGATCCACTCCAGGAGCTCGCATAAGCTGAAACCGCGCAAGGAGCAACTGGGAAAAAATACTACATTATATGGGCCTGACCCCCGGCCTGACTGATTTTTTTCTTTTTTCTGACCCTGACTCTAATCCTGGATAAATCGGAAATATTTTTGAGGGCCTGAAGTTGCAGTGGTGGCGGTATTCTGGCCGTTGACCAAAGCATCCGCGGAAACGGTCGTCCACACCGATGCAGCAACGTTCGTTGTGGATTGAAGTTTCAAGCCGATAATGTTGGTAGGCCATGTCAGAACAACGTTTCCACGGCCGGCGCTGATAGCTGGCTGTAACGGTTCCATCGGCACTGAGAAGCTGAATACCGTTCCGTTTCCCGAGGTGCCACCCTTAAGGGTCGTTCCATAAAATACGTTTCCCGAAAGAATCATCTTCTGGGTGGGGAAGGCTCCGCCCTGTGGAGCATCGAAGGACCCTTCGCTAAAATTATAAATGGTCCTGTAACCCGTCCCATCCACGTTGACCTGGAAGATGGCTCCCCATCCCCAACCGCCCCCGAAGGTGGAACTAAATATTTTGTTGCCAGACAAAATTAAATCAGCCTCTGGGACAGCCCCATCATAGTTAGTGATGATTGCGGTAAAATTGTGAAGGACTTCAAAGCCACTGCCATCCGTGTTCAAGGCAAACACCGTTCCGTCGTTGTCACTTCCCCCACTTGCTGCGGTCCCAAAAAGCCGGTTCCCAGCCAAAAGCAAACTGGCATGTAAGCTCGTACCGTCCACAATGAACGAGAAAGGATAAAGAACTCGAAATCCGCTGCCGTCTGTATTGACTCGAAACACACTTGAAGCCGTTCCGAAAAGCGTGTTACCCGATAGCAGCAAGGGGGCTTGGGGAAGAACCCCTTCGTTTGCCTGTAAAGCGTGCACGAGTCTGAACCCAGTCCCGTCGGTGTTGATGCTAAAAACCGTTCCATAGCCAACGTTACGGTCAGACGTAGTTCCAAATAAAGTGTTCCCGGATATTGTTAAACCGGCCAACGGATAGGCTCCGTCAGTGGAAGAAACTCCCGCAAAATGGTGCAGCACGGTGAAGCCCGTTCCGTCTGTGCCGACCTTGAATACTGTGCCATAACCGTTTCGCCCGCCATAGCTTGTTGTCCCGTATAGGTTGGTTGCCGATAAAGCCAATGGCGCTGACGGTTGGGCGCCGTCAGCAGACGCTGAGGTGAAGCTGTGGAGCATTTTGAAGCCAGTGCCGTCGGTTTTGACCGAGTAGACAGTTCCATTGCTTGAACCGCCACCGTATGCAGCAGTTCCATAAAGAAGGCCGCCAGATAAGATTAATCCGGAAGGTGCGGAGCCATCGTTCCCGCCCGTGAAATTGTAAAGGGTCTTAAAAGTCTGCGCGTCTGATCGATAAGGGTTCACCAGGCTGGCGCAAATAATGAGACACGGGATTAATGAGCTGTATAGCAAAGAGTCTTGTTGGCGTGCGCAAATGACAGAAAGGTTCCCGCGTTGGGCAGCAGTTGGAATTCTCTTCATAAAGTGGTTTCTCCGATTGTGCCCCACTATAATACGGCCTTTGAGATGCGTCTGTAAGGAGAACACGGATCTTTGTGTGAGTAAAACACGCACAAGCGGGCGGCGGTCGGGTCACTCCCGTTGACGGGGACTACACGGCAGCCCATCCCTGGATTGCCGGCAACGTGTCCCAGGAATTATCCGCACCCCAAATGCCGGCTGGAGGCCGGCGGAGGCTCGACCGAAAAGACCGGAAAGTGCCAGCTTGCCGTGCCATGTCCGCTTGGGCTAGGTTCTGGCAACAGCATGCTCTCGATGAATCTCCCCACAGATTCAGGGCGACCGCAGATCGGAACTCCGAAAGAACTCCGAAAGAGACCTTTGCATGAGACGTTTTCCTTTTAGGACCGTTGCGACGGCGGCCTTGCTGGTTGGCTTCAACCTCAACGCGGCCCAGTTTAAGTTCTCAACCCAAACCTTCACCGTTCCGGACGGATTTGAAGTTGAGCAAATCGCCGGGCCGCCGGTGGTCGATCGGCCAATCTCCGGTTCCTTCGATGAACAGGGACGGTTCTATGTCACCGACTCCTCCGGATCGAATGACAAAGTCGAAAAGCAGGAAGCCGAGAAACCGCATCGGGTCTTGCGCCTCGAACCGGCCGATCCCTCCGGGCATTTTCTCAAAAGCACGGTGTTCGCCCAGCGCATGATGTTCCCTGAAGGCTGTCTCTGGTTCGATGGTTCTCTCTACGTTTCGGCTCCGCCCAGCATTTGGAAACTTACCGGCACCGATGCGGATGGCCAGGCCGACCAACGATTGGAATGGCATCAGGGCAAAACGCTGACGGGTTGCGCGAATGATTTGCACGGCCCGTACCTGGGATTGGATGGTTGGATTTACTGGTGCAAAGGCGCTTTCGCGCGGCAGACTTATGACCGTCCGGGACGCAAACCGCTGGTGACACGCGCCTCGCACATATTCCGCGCGCCAGCAGATCATGCCGACCTCGAACCGGTCCTGACCGCGGGAATGGATAATCCGGTCGGGGTCGTCTTTGCGCTGAGCGGCGAGCGCTTCATGTGCGGCACATTTTTGATGCACCCGGAAGCCGGCAAACGCGACGGCATTGTACACGCTGTTTACGGGGGAGTGTATGGCAAATCCAACGATGTTCTCGAGGGCCACCCTAAAACGGGAGAGCTCATGCCGATCATGACCCATCTGGGCGCCGCTGCTCCGTGCAGCGTCATCCGCTACGAGTCCGATTCCTTCGGCCCGGGATACCAGAATAGCCTGTTTGTTTGTTGCTTTAATCTCCACAAAGTCACCCGGCACCAACTCGAACCTGAAGGCGCGACTTTTAAGACCACGGACAGCGACTTTCTGGTTTCTGACAACACCGATTTTCATCCGACTGATGTCATCGAAGACGCCGACGGCAGTCTCATCGTGATCGATACCGGTGCCTGGTACAAATTGTGTTGCCCGACCTCCCAGCTTTCCAAACCGGATGTGCTGGGCGCCATTTATCGCATACGCCGCTCTGGCGCATCCAAGGTCGCCGACCCCCGCGGATTGGCCATTGCCTGGGACAGCTTGAACCCGGCACAAACCGTGCAACTTCTGAGCGATGCGCGGCCCGCCGTTCGCAAGCGTGCCCTGTTCCTGCTCGGCAAAATGGGTGGGGCGGCCGTGCCGCCATTGAAAGAGGCTCTCCAGGGGAGCAATTCACCCGAAGCCAGAGCCGATGCGGTCTGGGCCCTCACCCGCATCGATACGCCCAGCGCTCGCGATGCCGTGAGAGTAGCGCTTGAAGATCCCAGCCAACTGGTCACACACGCCGCGATTCATTCGGCCAGCCTTTGGCGTGACAAATCGGCCGAACCGCAATTGCTGAGACTCCTCGCCTCTTCGAGTGCTCCCGTGCAGCGAGTGGCCGCCGAAGCACTGGGCCGCATTGGCGATAAAGCCGCTGTCCCAGCATTGCTCAAGGCCTGCGCGGAGCAGCACGATCGAGTGCTCGAACATTCGTTAACCTACGCGTTGATCGAAATCGATGCGCCGGCCGAAACGCTTCGTGGCCTGGCCCAAGGCAATCCTACCGTGAGCCGGCTCGCGCTGATTGCCCTGGACCAGATGGACCAGGGCGGATTGGTAGCGGAGAGAATCGCGCCATTGCTTAGCTCATCGGATTCGGGATTGAGGCAAACCGCGGTGTGGATTGCCAGCCATCATCCGGATTGGGGTGATGCCTTGAGCGGCTACTTTAGCTCGCGCCTCTCGAGCAAAGACCTGCCTTCGGGCGAACAAGACGAGCTCAAAAAACAATTAGCGGAATTCTCTCCATCCGCGGCTATCCAGGATACCATCAGCGCTCGGCTCGCCGGATCCGACACCAGCCCGCAAATGCGCAAGCTTCTTCTAGAGGTGATTGGCATGAGTTCCGGGGAAGAGCCGCCCTCCGGCTGGATTCTTGCAGTGGCCAGTTGTCTCGCCGCGCGGGATGAAGCCGTTTTGCGCGCGGCCGTGAATGCGGCGGCTGCCCTCAATCACGCAAAGAAACATAGCCAGGATCTCATGCAGCCACTTCTGCGCGTCGGAAACGACACTAACTCCCCGGATGACCTCCGCCTGCAAGCCCTGGCCGCTTTGACACCCGAAGAAAGGCCGCTCGATCCGGCTTTGTTGCCTTTGCTCCTCAACAATCTGGACCCGGCAAAACCCGTGGAAACCCGTGGCAGCGCTACGGCCGTTCTCTCCCGTTCAAGGTTGACCTCGGAACAGTTAATCGCACTCGCCGAGCGGCTTCAGATTGCCAGTCCGCTGGAGGCCTCGCGATTACTTGACGTGTTCGCGCAATCGTCGGACCCGGCCGTAGGGATTAAACTCGTGGACAGTCTGCAACGCTCCAAAAGCCGGACCAGTCTACGGGCCGACACCTTGGAAAAGGTACTGGCCCACTACCCGCAGCCGGTCCCGGACCGAGGCAAAGCACTGCTGGCATCGGTCCAGGCCGACTTGCCGCAGCAGCGAGCCCATCTCGATGAATTGATGCAGACTTTGGGCAAAGGGGATATCCGTCGTGGCCAGGCCCTGTTCAATAGTCAAAAAGCCGCCTGCTCGTCCTGTCATGCCATGGGTTACCTTGGCGGGCATGTCGGCCCGGACTTGACTTCCATTGGCCAGGTGCGCACCGAGCGCGACCTGCTCGAATCCATCGTCTATCCAAGCGCCAGTTTTGTCCGCAGTTTCGAACCTTACGTGGTGCGCACCAAATCTGATGACGAGTATAGCGGAGTTCTGCGAAAGGATGCACCGGACGAAATTGTCCTCGCGACCGGTCCGGTGACCGAAGTGCGGCTGGCCCGCGCGGACATAGCAGATATCCGGCCGGGAACGGTCTCGGTGATGCCGGCGGGGTTGGAGCAACAACTCACCCGGGGGGAGCTGGCGGATCTGATCGCCTTTCTTAAGGCGACAAAATGGGGCGCACAGTAGTTGGTGCGGTCGCCGTGTATTAACGAACCACGGGGCGAAGCACCAGGCTGCGATATTCGATCCCGGTGTGATCGCCCTGCAAATAGATTGGCCCCGGCCTGCTCACATCGGACCATAAGGCGCCGCCGGTGCAGCCCAGGACCGGTTGATTATCGATGATCTTCTTGCCATTCAGCACCACCGTCGCATGCCGTTCGACAAAAGTGATCTCCAGGGTCTGCCATTCACCCGGCGGCTTTTCCGCGCTGACGGTTGGTTTGATTCGGCTGTAAACGGCTCCCATGTTGTGCGGATCCAGCGGCTTGCCATAAGTATCGGCCACCTGGACTTCGTAGATCCCGCGAATGTACACACCGCTGTTCTGTCCTTTGCTGACGCGCACTTCCACCTTCAAATTGAAATCTTCAAATTCCTTGTCGGTTCGCAGGTTGCCATAATTCTTGTGTTTGCCTTCTTCCTGCACGGGATTATTGACCAGCAGCCCGTCTTTCACGCTCCATCCGTTCACCGCGTTTGGATCCGTCAGGCGCCACCCGGTCAGGTCCTTGCCATTGAACAAACGCTCCGATTTACCGAACTTAACATGCGCCAAATCCGGCGTGGGCGGCGCTGGCGGCTGGCGCTGGCCGCCGAATTCGGCGACGTCTTCGCCCTGCCCGTTCTCGCGTTGTTTGCTGCTGGTCAGCTTGATTTCGTCACCCTGCACCGTGCCGGTGATGGTCTCGGTGAGGGTAATTTTTGTTTTGTTACCGGAGGCATCCTTGTGTTCCACCACATGATTGCGGGTGAGGACCAGCTTGTCGCCATCCAGCCTGGCGGAAGCGACCGGCTCAACGCTACCCCAACCCCAGAGCATGCTCGCCTTGAGCTGCCCGTCCTGCTCCTCGACTCCGAGCCAGCCCGCGGCTCCTCCCGGGATCGTCAGCGCCCATTGACCCAGAAAGGGATTAGCCGCCGCCGATGCGACGTATGTCAGCCCGATGAAGCAAATAGAAGTTAGGATCCGACGAAAGGTTCTCATAGACATGCCGCCCTTATGCAGGCCCTGGGGTCCCGACGCAAGCATAAATGCGGTGCGACTGCCCTAATGCTACCGTGCCAGTGGTTCGAAATGAAAAACCTGCGCGGCGTGTGCGCCGACATCCAAATAGAGCCCATGCGTTCGAAGCTCCTCGCCAGTGCGAATGTACTTCTCGGCCCCGAGCAAATCGGTTACTGACCACGATCCTCCCGGGGACTCGGGGAGCTTTACCGGGGCATAACATTGTCCCTGGTGGGGAGCCAGGTTCACCACCACCAGATCGAAGGCGCTCTTTTCGTTCATCCACTGCACGAGCACGAAATTTTGTTCCGTCGGATTGTCGGACCAGGCCTTCGCGGGCAGGAGCAATTCAGCCCTGCCCTGCCCCACCGCACTGCCCTGCAACCGCGTGAGCAACAGTTCGTACACGCGCCGCACCTCCGGGTCGGGTGTTTCACGAGACCGGCGGATCAATTGGACCGGCAAACGCCTTTTAAAGCCATCGAGCTGTCCTTCATGAAGAAAACGAAGGCCGGGCAAACCGAGGATTACCAGCGCGGCGGCACGGTGTTCGGGCAAATCGAGTAGCGCCGCGACGCGGGGCTCATCATGATTCTCCAGAAAATGCGCGCTGGCGCTCACACGTTCCGGCCCCATCCCCAATAAATGAGGTTGCACACCGCGCGTGTCGTGGCCCACTAGCCGGTCGTACAACACTTTGTCGTAGGTGTAGTTAAAACCCAAAGCCTGCAAACGGTCTTCAATTCCCCAATACACTTCGGCGAGAAATTCGAACCCGGGCTGGCGCTGCCGGACCGCCGCGATGGCATCTGACCAAAACTCGGTTTTCGGCGCGGGTTCTGCTGAAAGAGAGCGTTCCCAGGTGCGGGCGAAGACGTCGTTGAGCACCAGCATCGCCATGTCGCACCGCACGCCATCGCAGCGTTGAGCAACCTCTTGCAGCAAACCCGCCATGGTGGCGCGAGTCTCGCTCCTGCGATAATCGAGTTGAACGGTATCGGTCCACGCGGGCGAGTAGGGGTCTTTGCCATAGGCCAGATTCAGGATCCCATCCCTGGTGTTCTGCGCAAAGGTGTCCGATCCTGGATCCGGCAGCTGGACGAAGAGTTCCGGACGATCGCGAACCCACGGATGATCCAACCCCAGATGATTGGGCACGAAATCGAGCATCAGACTCAAACCCGATGCCTGGAGTTTACGCCGGAACGCGGCCAGGCCTTCTTCACCGCCCAGTGCAGGGTCGACCTGGTAAGCGGCGATGGCATACGGCGAGCCGCCCACATCCTGCTCGGTCCAGCCTGGCAAGGCTTCAGAATAGGCTTTTCGAAGCTCGGGGATGCCCAGGGCAATCTCGCGCGAACGCGCCCCGCCGGTCCATACGCCCATTAACCAAATGTGCGTGAACCCAAAGCACCGCCACTGCTCGAACTCCGTCTCCGGCACGTCAGCGAGGGTTACGCGACGCCCGCTTTTCTCCGACCGATCGCGCAGCCAACAACGGGTGTTAATTTCGTATAGGAGCGGATAGGACATAGGCGCACCCGAAAGGTGAAGGACGAGCAGTTAATGCGCGCTGCGGCCGCGCCGCGCGGCCGGCGGCAGTTCGTTTCAGGAATTGAGCACTTTGAGCGCCTTGGCCGGATTGGACACTCGCATGATCATCAGCCCACTCTTGGCCGAAGCCGGGGTGGCGCTATAACAATATTCGATGTTGACCTTGGCGTCGGACAGCTTATGAGCCATGCGGGCAAGTTCCCCGGGCTTATTGGTGCCGTCCACCATCAGCACGTCATCTTCCACGACCAAAGTCCCGTGCTCTTCAAACACATGGAGTGCCTTGCGATAATCGTTCACCACCAGGCGAATGACGCTATGATCGACGGTATCACTGGTCGAGATCGCATAAATGTTGATCTTGGCTTCGGCTAACGCATCCGCCACTCGCGCGAGTGTGCCGGGACGATTATCGAGGAAAATGGCCAGTTGCTTGGTGATTTGCATAGATCAATTGATTCGTGAGCCAACCCTGTCGCTGCTCTGCTTCATGATAGTCGATCTGGCCCAGCGCGCCAATCGGATTTGCACCCCGCGCACCCGGTCGGGCAACCACAACGCCCGACCCCCCGTGCAAAAGTGGGCGCGAACTTTCGCCTTCGCGATGCTCTGCTATGCTACTGGATGCCCAGCAACTCAACTTCGAACACCAGCGTGCTGTTCGGTGGGATCTTCGGGCTGGGGCTGTTCGGACCGTAAGCCAGATTTGGCGGTATGATAAATTTAAATTTGTCGCCGACTTTCATGAGCTGCAATCCCTCGGTCCAGCCAGGGATCACCCCGTTCAGCGGAAAGCTGATGGGCTCGCCGCGCTCGACGGAACTGTCGAACACCGTTCCATCGAGCAACGTCCCGTGGTAATGCACCTTCACGGTGTCGCTGGCTTTGGGGGAGACCGTGCCAGCCCCGTGTTTGAGCACTTGGTATTGCAATCCACTGGCTGTGGTGATCATGTCGGAATTGGTCGCGGCCGCGGCGGACGGCGTACTGGCCGCAGGCGCTGTGTCGTTCTTAGCGGTCGTGGCGTTGTCTTCTTTGTTGCAACCCACCACCAAGAGGGTTGCGCTCAATGCTAGCAGGATTTGGTATTTCATTAATAGGTGCGCCGCAGTTTCTCGCGGCGCGCAGCTCGCAGTTTCGATGATGCCTCACCCCGGGTCAAGCCCGCCCGCCCGTTCGGGTGTGATTAAATCTGTCGGTCATTCTGTGTTGAGTGGCAGAAAAGCGGCAGAGGGCTGCCGCACTCCAAAACCTTCGGTTCTCGAGGCCCGCGCCCGTGTCGCGCTTGCGTTTTGGACTGCGGCAGCCC
>Ga0070741_10007513_pt1 | contig 22498 bp, 20 predicted proteins | sample Coa_R1_4_FD_66440 | JGI IMG/M metagenome (GOLD analysis project Ga0070741, IMG submission 66440) | Surface soil microbial communities from Centralia Pennsylvania, which are recovering from an underground coalmine fire - Coalmine... | ecosystem: Environmental > Terrestrial > Soil > Unclassified ... | reverse complement strand
GTTGCGACGCGATTCGGCAGCAAATGCCCGTTTCTCTGCGTCCACGGTGATGCGCTTCTCTGCGTCCACGGTGATGCGCTGCGTGGCGTTGCTGGTGGCAGTCGCAGCGCTTGCGGGCTGCGAATCGAATTCTTCGCCACCGGGTCCCTACAACGTCGTTAGCAACTATCTGTCCCAGATAGCCGAAGGGAACTACGCGAACGCGTGCGGCATGCTGGACACCGGCGTGCGGGATGCCTTGGTCAAAAAAATGGGGTCGCGCACGAGCTGCTCCAAGTTGTTCGTCCAATGCCTGCCGAGTAAAGCGACGAATATCAGCCGGGACCAAGCGCAGCTGCTGTACGCGACCATCCAGGTCGCGACCCATCACCACAACCACAAGGCGGACGTGACGGTGGCCGGAACTGCCGTGGCGCGGGCCATCAAGCGTGTCACCCTGGCCAAGGAGCGGGGCACTTGGAAGCTGACCTCCTACGGCGACGCGCTGCGCAGATGTCCGCATGAGGTACATCGCCTCCGCGCCAACCGGGGCTCGCCGCGGTCAACAGTAGGGTAAATATCCCGAAGCAGCTCGGGCTCGTCTTGGCTCGGGGCACGATGTACCGCACCTTCTTCAGGCTCTTCTTGCGCCACATTCCCGCCGAACGCGCGCACGCGCTGGCGAAGGGCTCGCTACGACTGATCCGGGCCACAGCGCTCGGTCGCGCGCTCGTGCGGGCAGCGGTGGGCCCGACCCCCGCCTGCCTAGCGACGGACGCATTGGGACTCAACTTCCCGAGCCCGCTCGGCGTGGCGGCAGGTCTGGATAAGGACGCGACATGGTTCGAAGACCTGGGCGCGCTCGGCTTTGGCTTCGTCGAGGTGGGGACCATCACCGCCCTGCCTCAGCCGGGTAATCCGAGGCCTCGAATCGCCAGGATCGTGCAGCAGCGGGCGCTGTTGAATCGAATGGGCTTTCCCAACCAAGGGGCGACGTTCGCCGCAGGGCGGCTCGCACGACGACCGCCGAGGCCGATCGTCGGGGTCAACGTCGGCAAGTCACGGGCCGTCGCGCTCGAGGACGCGCGCGGCGACTACCGCACGACGGCGAGGCTCCTTGCACCGGTCGCGGATTACCTCGTGCTCAACGTCAGCTCCCCGAACACACCCGGTCTGCGTGACCTACAGGCGCCCGCTGAACTGCGCTCACTGGTCGCCGAGGTCCGCGACGAACTGGGCGCGATCGATTGCACTCGTCCGCTGCTGATCAAGGTCGCACCTGACCTGGGGGACGAGCAACTCGATGCGATCGTGGCGGTGGCCGTCGACCTGCACCTGGACGGGATCGTGGCCGTGAACACGACAGCCGACCACGCGGTCCTTGGAAGCGCGAGCGACGTGGTGGCGCCGCTGGGCGGCGGCGGAGTTTCGGGAGCACCGCTGCGCCCCAGGGCGCTGGACGTCCTGAGACGCATCCGCCGGGTGGCCGGCGACCAGCTTGTGGTGATCTCGGTCGGTGGGATCGAGAGCGCCGAAGATGTCTGGCGAAGGCTCCTCGCGGGCGCGACGCTGGTCCAGGTGTACACCGCGCTCATTTACGAGGGGCCCGGGTGGCCGTCGCGGGTCAACCGCGAGCTCGCGCGCAGGGTGCGCGCCGCTCACGCCTCTTCGGTCGGAGAGCTGATTGGCGCCGAGGTAATGGAGACGCGGGCGGCCGCGCGAGACCGCGCCCAGTGAGTACGGAGGTCCACGCAGCAAACTCAGGAAATTCTCAGACTTGCGCGCGAAACTCTTACCATGGCTACGAGCACACCGAATCGGGCCCGTGTCCTGGTGGTCGACGATGAGCCGAACATCCTCGAGGTCATCTCGATGGCGTTGCGCTACCACGGCTTTGAGGTCGAGACCGCCGAAAACGGCCAAGAGGCGCTGGCCGCGGTGTCCGCATTTCACCCGGACCTGATGCTGCTCGACATCATGCTTCCGGACATGGAGGGCTTCGAGGTCGCGCGGCGGTTGGGCGCACAGCGCACCGACCTTCCGATCATCTTCCTCACCGCGCGCGATACCACCGAGGACAAGGTTCGTGGCCTGACCATGGGCGGCGACGACTACGTCACCAAGCCCTTCAGCCTCGAGGAGCTCGTGGCGCGGATCTGGGCGATCCTGCGACGCACTGGCCGCGCTCAGCAGGAATCCAACCGCCTCAGCTTCGACAGCCTCGAGCTAGACGACGATGCGCACGAGGTCACTCGCAACGGCCGCCCAATCGATCTGACCGTTACGGAGTACCGACTGCTGCGGTTCTTGATGCTCAACCCACGCCGGGTGTTGACGCGCGCGCAGATCCTGGATCACGTCTGGAACTACGACTTCGGCGGCGACAGCCGCGTGGTGGAGACCTATATCAGCTATCTCCGCAAAAAGATCGACGCCGAGGGCCCTCCGCTGATCCACACGGTTCGCGGCGTTGGCTACTCACTCCGACTGCCCAAGACTTAGCCTATGTCGCTCCGCGCCCGCCTGATATTCGGGCTGCTTGCGCTCGCCGCCGCCGGCCTCATCACGCTGGCGGCGATCACGTACTTCGAACAGCGTTCCTTCCAGCTCGAGAAGGTCGATCAGGAGGCACAGGCGGGGGTTGGCTTCATGTCGCGAACGCTCGACTACTGTGAGCGCGCCTACGCTCTGGGCGAACAGTGTTCGTTGATTGGGCGTGCAGGCTTCGGCGGTCCAGGCGTGACCCTGCCGCCCGGGACATTCGGCCAGCGACGTGACGCGAACGGCAGCCCCGTGGAGAGCGTTCAGGTTTTGAGGCGTCTCGCCCCACCGAACCTCAATGGTCATATTCCCGAAGGCCACGCCATCACGGTCGGCTCGATCGGCGACTCAGGGGTCCACTATCGCGTCCTCGCCGAGCCCAACCTTGACCAGTCCGGCACGAGCATCATCGCCATTCCTCTCACGGACGTCTCTCAGACGTTGCACCGCCTGTTCGTGGTCGAGGTGCTGGTGATCCTCGCCATCCTCGCCGCACTGGCGGCGCTGGCCTGGTGGGTCGTGCGGCTTGGCCTGCGCCCGCTCGACCGGATCGCCGAGACGGCAGGGGCGATCGCTGCCGGAGATCTGTCTCGGCGCGTCACGCCCGCAAATGAGCGAACCGAAGTAGGCCGTCTTGGCCTCGCGCTGAACGCGATGCTTGCCCAGATCGAGCGCGCCTTCCGCGAGCGCGAGGCGAGCGAGAGACGGCTGCGCCAGTTCCTGGCCGATGCGTCCCATGAACTGCGGACGCCGCTGGCGGCGATCCGGGGCTACGCGGAGTTGTTCCGTCTGGGCGCGGCAAACGACCCAGAGCGAGCGGCGTCCTCGATGCAGCGCATCGAGGACGAGGCGAAGCGCATGGGCGACCTCGTCGAGAACCTGCTCATGCTCGCTCGCCTCGACCAGCTACCCGAGGCCACTCGCGAGCCGGTCGACCTCTCGAGCCTCGTAGCCGACGCGGCCGAGGACGCCCGCGTAACGGCGCCGGACCGGCAGGTCAATTTTGAGGCCGCGGGGCCGGTCACGGTCATGGGCGACTCCGGACAGCTTCGCCAGGTGGTCTCAAACTTGGTGCGCAACGCGCTGGTACACACTCCGAAAGGGACTCCGGTGGACCTGGCGGTCAGCGGGGACGTCAACGAGGCCGTGCTCGAAGTGCGTGACCATGGGAGCGGATTGCCCGCCGAGGATTCAGACGTTCTGTTCGAACGCTTCTGGCGCGCCGATCCCGCGCGTGGTCGGGGAGCGGCGGGAGCCGGGCTGGGCCTATCGATCGTACGAGCGGTGGTGGAGGCCCATGGCGGCCGAGTCGCCGCAGTCAATGCCCCGGGTGGAGGCGCCCTGTTCACGGTGCGGCTTCCTCTCCCCCCGCACGCCCCGCCGGCCCCGCCGCTTGCGCAACTGCCAGGGGGCGCCGCCCGCGTCCTTGATTCGTGAGCCGAACGAGCGGGTACTGCGAGCGACATGGCACAACAGTTGAACGTCGCTGATCTTCGCGTCAGCTCTTCCGCCTTTGGCACTCACGGTCGCATCCCCGAACGCCACACAGGCGATGGAGAGGACGTCTCGCCGCCGATCGAATGGTCGGGTGTACCCGAAGGGACACGGTCCTTTGCCGTTGTCGTGCACGATCCTGACGCGCCGCTGGTGGACGGGTTCACCCACTGGGTGGTGTACGGAATCCCGGGTGACGCCGCCGGGCTGGACGAGGATGCCCAGGACCATGTCTCGGGCGAGAACTCGATGGGGAACGCGGGTTACAACGGCCCCGCTCCGCCACCAGGCCACGGCGTGCACCATTACTACATCTGGGTCTACGCCCTGGACGACGACCTGCACCTGGAGCCGGGTCTTGACCGACGAGCCTTGCTCGAGCGGATCGAGGATCACGTGATCGAACAGGCCCGCGTGATCGGCACCTACGAGCGTTGAGCGGTCCTCCTCGTTCGCTCCGAGGAGAACGCTAAGGCCCCGAACGGCGTGTCTCCGAGAGCTCGTGCGCAGCTCTGAGGAGGCGCTCCGACAACGGGCGTACTCCAAAAATGGAGCCGGCCGCCGCCCGAAGCGCCGCCGCCAGTGCGGTCCCCACCCGCTCATCGGGGAGCTCGATGTCGAGTTCGACGAGGTTGCCCTCAAGCGAGCGCGAGGTCGGCCCGATCTCCGCAAGCAGCTCGAGTGCGCGGCGGTTGTCTGCCTGGACGATCGCGGTGAATCTGGAGATGCCCTCCGCCCGGGCCCGGGCCACTAACCGCTCGAGCAGCGCCCGTCCCAGGCCCACGTGCTGCCAGTCATCGGCCACGACGACGGCCGCCTCGGCCCGGTCGCCGTGAGGCTCGCCACGCACATAACGCGCGACCCCGATCAACTCGTCGGTGCCCGGATCGAGGGCGATGATCGCCTCGTGATCTGAATGGTCGATGTCGGTCAAGTACTCGAGTGACCGGTCGCTCAACTGGTGCAGCGGGGCGAAGAACCGCCTGTAGCGCGACTCCTCGCTGAGTCGGTCGAAAGCGGCGACTATGCGCTCGCGATCGCCGCAGCGAAGCGGTCGAAGCCGCGCCTCGCGCCCGTCCGTCAAGGTGGCAGAGGTTGTGGCGGTCATTGTCGCGTGCTACCCCGCCGGGGTCGGATACCGTACCCCGGGGTGACCGGAGGGGCCGTGAGCACCCGAGCACAGCGCCCGCGCCGGCGAGCGCGGGTGCTGTTCAACCCGATCGCGGGTGCGGCCAAGCAGGCGAGCGCGGGCGACAGGGCAGTAGCTGCTCGCCGGGCGCGAAAACTCGAGGCTGTCCGCCGACGGCTCGCCGAGGGGGGACTGGAAGTGCAGGTCGCGGCCACGGACTCGGCCGAGCATGCGGCGGCGCTCGCGCTCGAGGCCGCGCAGGCCGGGGAGGAGGTAGTCGCTTTTGGGGGCGACGGCATGGTCCGGATCGCGGCGGCGGCGATTTGCGGCATGGACGCCGTACTCGCGATCCTCCCGGGCGGTCGAGGCAATGACTTTGCGGCCGCGCTGGGGATTCCCCGCGATCCGTTGGCCGCGTGCGAGGTGGTCGTCACCGGAAGGGTCCGGTCGGTCGACGCGGGTCAAGTCGACGGCCGGTTGTTTGTCGGTATCGCCTCAATCGGGCTCGAATCGGAGGTCACCCCGATCGCCAACGAGGCGCCGAGGATCGGAGGGCGAGCCGTCTATCTGGCCGCGACGGTTTACGGGCTGGCGCGCTGGCGCCCGGCCCGATTCGAGCTCCAAGCCGACGACGAAACCTATGCCTTCACCGGGTACATGGCCGCCGCCGCCAACTCTGGCCGCTTCGGTGGCGGGATGCGCCTGGCACCCGAGGCGCGGCTGGACGACGGTCTGCTCGATGTTGTGATGATCGAGCACATCTCGAAGCCGCGGTTCCTACGCGCCACCCCAAAGGTCTTCAGCGGCACCCACGGCGGCGAGCCCAATGTGCACATGCGAAAGGCCAACAGGGTTCGGCTCGATGCGGACCGTCCGTTTGCCGTCTACGCCGACGGCGACGAGGTGGCGAGGACTCCGGCGGTGGTCACGACGCTGCCACGGGCTATCAACGTCCGAACGCCTGGATAACGTCAGCGGGCGCTGTCCGTCGGCGGACGGTTACGGCGACGTCGCCAGGGGTAATTTTCAGGAGCACATGAGCTACGAACCTCGCACTCAGTCAAGGCTTGCGATGCCGCGCTCGCGCGGGATGGTCGTTGGCCTGTGCCTTGTCGCGCTCGGAATCTGGGGGGCCATCATCCCCTTCGTCGGCCCCTATTTCCACTACGCATTCATCAACCTGCAAAAGTGGCACTTCACCTACGGCCGTCTCTGGCTCGACATCCTCCCCGGCGCCGCGACCTTCTTCGCCGGGCTCCTGCTGTTGGGAGCCGCGAACCGCGGCACCGCCCTCTTCGCCGGCTGGCTCGCAGCGCTGGCGGGCGCGTGGTACGTGGTCGGTCCACAGATCAGCCGCTTCTGGAACCACAACGGCGTCACCCAGGCGGGTCACCCCTACGGCGGGAACGCCAGGCAGGTTGTCGAGCAACTGGGGTTCTTCTACGCGCTCGGTGCCGCGATACTGCTGTTGGCCGGGATAGCCATCGGCCGCGCCTCGCTGATCGCGGCCAAGGATGTATTGAGGGCAGAGGGCACCGGTGGCCGGTTTACACGCGGTGGCCGGCGTGGTGGGGTGCCCGTCGAACCGGCGGGGGTGGGCGAGCAATCGACGCGGTCGGTGGGGTCACGACGGCCGATCTCGCGCGACCGGGTCGCCAACCGGGAGATGCAACCAGCCGATGACCCCGCCGCCACTCAGCAGATGTCGCCAGCCGAGAGCCCCGAGCCCCGCGATGGCGGCGTCTCGGCCTGACCCAGTGTGATTCTGCCCGTGGGCGGGGCGTTTCCGCCGTGCCTCGGGCGTAGCTACGATCAGACTTACCCACCACCGTCTCGAGGTGGCGCGGTACGGGTTCTGCGCGAGGCCTGCGGCCCGCTGCCGCGCATATATGTCGATGGACGCCACAGCCACAAATGTCGAGCGAGCGGCTCCACGGCGCTCGCCAAGCAGCAATGACCATTTGCGTGCTCGCTCACGCCTAAACCTACATGCCTACCTGTGGGGGGCGCTCGGGTGTGCCGGCTCGGTTGTGCTCACGCTCGCCGGAACACGGATGTTGGGGCCCCAGGCGGGCGGTCAGCAGCTACTGGGTCCGGGGCCTGTGCAATGGTGGTTTCAGACCGAGCTCGTATCAGGAACCGTCGGCACCGAAATCATCTTCTACGCGGGTGTCGCGGCGCTCGTGATCGCGTGGGTGGGACTCGGTTTCGAGCTCCGTCGACCCGATGCGGTGAGCATGCGCACGTTGGTGGTCATCGGCGCGTTGTGGTGCCTTCCGCTGGCGCTGGGGCCGCCGCTGTTCAGCCGCGACGTATACAGCTACATCGCGCAAGGGACGCTCCTGCACCTTGGGCACAACCCATACCAAGTGACGCCGCTGACGCTCGGTCACCTCGGCCAACAGCACATCCTCAACGCCGTATCGCATACATGGCTGAGGACCACGGCCCCTTACGGACCGCTGTTCTTGCTCGTGGTGGGCTGGCTTGTGGCTGCAGCCGGATACAAACTTGTGCTGGCTGTAATTCTGGTGCGGCTGCTCGCGGTCCTCGGCGTCGCGCTTTTGATCGCGGCGCTTCCGCCTCTGGCCAAGAGGCTGGGCGGCGACCCGCGACGGGCTGTCTGGCTGATCGCTCTATCGCCCCTCGTCCTGTTCCAACTTGTCTCTCCCGGCCACAACGACATCCTGATGGCGGGTGTGATGGCGGTCGGCATCGCCGTGGCGCTGCGCTGGCCGCTGCTCGGAATCGCCATCTGCGCGCTCGCGGCGACGATCAAGGTCCCCGCCGCGGCCGGCGCGGCGTTCATCGCCGTGGCCTGGGCCTGGCAGACCCAGGGCAGCTGGAACCGAGCGCGGGTCCTCGCCCAGTCGGCAATCGTCTTCGCGGCCGTGCTCGCGGTCGTCAGCCTCGCGACCGGCGTGGGCGTGAGTTGGATCTCCGGCGGGCTCTTTTCAACACCGGGCAAGGTCCATCTCGCGATCACCCCCGCGACCGCCCTCGGCTACACCACCGCGACGTTGCTGCGTGACCTTGGAGTCGCCATCGGCGGTCACACCCTGGCCGAGATCTTCGCCCGGGTCACCTTCGGCCTCACCGGTGTGTACGCGCTCTGGCTGCTCTATCGGCTGCGGAGCCCCACGCTCGTTCGCTATCTCGGCGTGCTGCTTGTCGCGGCGGCCGTTTTTGGCCCGGCAGCCTGGCCCTGGTACCTGTGCTGGGGTCTCGTACTGCTCGCCGCATGCCCCAAGGGCCCGCTGTGGCTAGCGATCCCGGCAGTGCTGGTGGCCGGCGCCGTGGTGGTGGCGCCCAACGGGATCCTGCTGCTATCGATCGGAGCGGCGCCGTTCGTTCTGATCGCGTACGCGGTGATCGCGGTCTGTGCTGCCGCATACGTCCGCAGACAGCGCCGCGCGCCGCCCATCGACGGCCCGCCCACCGTGGCCGCGGAGGCGTTGCTCGCGCGGTAGGGATCGCGATGGATCTCGGCACGAGCAACGCGATCGCCACCGACACACAGGGGACGGCTGCGACCGCCCAGCGGCCGCGCCGGGCGAAGGATGGTCGACGCAGACCACGGTGGCCGGCGGGAGATCGTTGGCTGGGCGATGCCGCGGTGGTCGCCATCCCGGCGCTGATTGGCGGGGCGCTGTGCCTGATCGACATCACGGCCAGGAGCCTGGGCTTCGATGAGTCCGCCACGGCTTCGATCGTGTCCGAGCACGGCGCCGCGCTCAGTCACGCCATCGCGCACGACGGCGGAAACATGTCGGGCTACTACGTGCTCATGCATGCGCTGGTCAGCGTCTTCGGCAGGGGAATGCTGGTGCTGCGCCTGCCCTCGGCCATAGCGGTGGCCGTCGCGGTGGCGGTTACCGGGCTGTTGGGGCTACGTTTGTTCGGTCGCCGGGCGGCGCTGGTCGCCGGGCTGCTCACAGCGGTGAGCGTGTCGCTCGTTTTTTGGGGTCAAGGGGCCCGCAGCTACGCGCTGCTGGTGGCGTTCTCGTGCGCGTCGTTCTTGGCCTTCGTCGCGCTTGTCGAACCCAAGGACGACGGTGCGGGAGGAGGCGAACAGGCGCGGCGCCGTATCCCCATCACGCCCTGGATCGCGTACGTCCTCTTCACCGCGCTCGCGCTTTACATGAGCCTGATAGCTGCGCTGATCGTGGTGGCACAACTCGCGACGTTCCCGTGGTGGTGGCGGCGCCGCGGCTGGGAGGTTCTGTGTGGGATCGCCGCGACCGGCATCCTGTCCATCCCGCTGGTGCTGCTCGCCTTGGGCCGCGGTTCGGGTCAGGTGGCGTGGGTCTCGCGCCCGAAGTTCGTCGACATCGAGCAGGTCCTGGAGGCGATCACGGGTGCCGGTCTGCAGCCGAGCATCCACTCCACCGCGACGACGTTCGTCTTGCTCTGGCTGACGGCGGCCGGGCTGATCGCGGTAGCGGCGGTGATCGTGATCGCCTGGCGGCGCCCCGAGCGCCGACACGAAATATTCGCTCCCACCCTGCTGCTCGCGTGGCTGGTGGTGCCGCTGGTGCTGGTCTGGATCGAGTCGCTGGTGGCGCAGCCGCTGTTTCTGCCCCGCAACCTGCTCTACGGAGCGCCGGCCGCGGCGCTGCTCTTGGCGTGGGGCCTGACCCGCAGCACGGTTGCACCGAAACTCGCGCTGGGCGCAGTCGCTGTGTTGCTGTGTCTCCGAGTGCTCCAGGTGGTACCGAGCTATGGCGTCTCGCCCGAGGACTGGCGGGGGGCGACATCGTTCGTACTCAGTCAGACCCGCCACGGCGATTGCGCCGTGTTGTACCCCTCCGACGGACGCATGGCGTTTCAGTACTACGTCCCCAGCCGGCTTGCGAGCAAAAGCGGGCGGGTGCCGCGTCCAGTGGTCCCCGACGCGCCCTGGAGCGAGGTCCGGACCTATGTCGAGGACTATTCTGCGCCGTCGGGGGCCTCGATCGCCCATCTTCCCTCGAGTTGCCCGCGGCTGTGGTTCATCTCGACCCACCCGGGAAGGCCCCGCGGCTCGCCGGCCGCCCGAGCTGACTACAGCCGCTACCTCCGGTTGCGCGCCGAGCTCCAGGCGGCCTACAGCACGCACCGTGTCCGCTATTTCGGCTACGCAAGCCCGGTGCGGGTCGAGCTACTTGGAAGTTAGCGTCGCGGGGCAACACGCAGCATTAGGCGTCTATGGGCGTAGCCCGACGCCCACGAACGTCCACCAACTGAGGCCGAGTAAGAGCACGCCGTTGACGGCTGACAGCAACCAGAAGGCCTTCCCCTTGACATACCGCGCGAGCACCAGAATGGCCGGGAAGGCGGTGAACAAAAGCCTTGGATTGGGCGGTACGTACTCGGAGGTGACCGCGAGGAAGGTGATGCCCGCGGTCCAGACGAGAGCTTCGATCGAGACCGTCCGCCAGTTCCGCGCGAGCAGCACGAGCAGCACGAGCAGCACGATCGCCCCGACGAAGCCCACGACGAGGTTCATGTCGATGGGCGGGTGGTCGAAGTGCGAGAAAGAGATCTGGGCGAAGAGGTTGTTCGTGAGGTGGACGAGCGCGAAGGGATCCGTCTTCTCCCTCCAGCCGTAGTGCTGGGCGTGATACGACGCGAGTGGAGTGCCGGTCCAGGCCCAGAAGAACGCCCCCACCGCGGCGACGCCGGTGACGGAGAGGATGGGCGCGAGCAGGCTCCGCCACGCCGTTCGATCACGCCACCCGCATCGTCGTAGCTCGAGCAGCGCCGAGACGGCGCAGACCACGATCAGGACGAACGCGTCGGGCTCGGTGGTCGTCGCAAGCGCGGCGAGGATCCCCGCGAGCACCCACCGTCGCCTCTGGAGCGCCAGGATGCAGCCGATCGCCAGGGGCAGCATTACGCCCTCGCTGTAGACCATCGAGAACACGACCGAGCCGGGGAACAGGCAGAAGAGGATCACCGCCCGCCTGCCGGCACCCTCACCCCACCATCCCGCCGCGAGCTTCTGGATCAGGATCGTGGCTATGAGCCCGCCGATACTCGAGATGACGATCCCCGCGATGCTCATGGCCGTCAGCGGCGAGCTCGACGGGACCAGGCCTACCAGCATGATGAGGTGGCCAAAGGGCCACATCAGCAGCGAATACCCAGGAAGGAACCCCAGTGTGGTCTGGAAGTGATAGGGGTGATGGGGGTAGCCGGTGGCGGCCAGTGCCCGGTACCACAAGCCGTCCCAGTTCGACAACTCGCCAACCAGCGCGTGGTGGCGAACCTGGCTCTCGACCAGCGCCATCGCGATCAGGGCGAGTCGCGTGCCGACATAGACCAGGATCGGGAAGCGGTAGGCAAGCCAGGCTGCCTCGAGCCTGCTTCCTCGCCATCCCCAGGGCCGGTCTCGCCCCGGCGCGACTAGGGCCCCATCGGGACCCACGTTAGTCTGCTGTGGGACGCTCGGAGCCTGCGGACGCCGCTCGACCCGCTCTGGGGCAGCCGCCACGGCCGTGAGTCTAGGGGGTGACCGGGTCCTGACCGCGAAGGCTGACCCTCGCGAGTGGCTCAGGCCTGCACCCTATACTTGCCCGCTAGCTACCGAGGAGCGGCGCGTGCAGGAAATGGTGATCTACGGCGTGAGCTTCGACATGGTCGGCAAACAGCCGATCGTGTTGCTCAAGACGGTTGAGAACAACAAATTCCTGCCGATCTGGATCGGCCACCCGGAGGCCGCGGCGATTCTCATGAAGCTCCAAGGAGCCTCGACCCCCCGGCCCATGACCCACGATCTGCTTTCGGACATGCTCGGCGAGCTCGAGGTGGAGTGCACGCGGGTAGCCGTGACCGAGCTGCGCGAGAACACCTTCTACGCGTCGATCAGCCTGCGCGCCAATGGCCGTGAGTTCGAGATCGACTCGCGGCCCAGCGACGCGTTGGCCCTGGCGGTGCGTGCGGGCGCACCGATTTTCGCCGCGGACGACGTCATCTCCGAGTCCGCGATCGAGTTCGAGCACGAGGTCGAGGACACCGAAGAGGTCGTGGAGAAGTTCAAGGACTTCCTCGACCACGTCTCGCCCGAGGACTTCGCCTCAGGCGAGTAGCCAAACCAGGTTGACTGGCGCGCATGCGCGCCAGTCCCGGCCGAGCATGCTCGGCCGGTGGGTCGGCGCATGCGCCGACCCAATAATTAGTGATCACACGCGCGCCAGCGCCGCGTCGAGGATCCGCTGCACCAGCTCCTCGAAGCCAATCCCGGCGGCATCCGCCGCCTGGGGCAGGAGGCTGGTGTCGGTGAGCCCCGGGATCACGTCAGCCTCCAGCGCAAAGAGCTGCTCGTCTGCGGCATGCAGCATGAGGTCAACGCGCGCAAATCCTGCCAGACCCAGCAATTCGAAGACCGAGAGCGCGATGCCGGTTGCCTCTTCGGCCACGGACTCGGGCAGCCGAGCGGGGCAGGAGAACTTCGTCCGGCCGAACTCGTATCGAGCCTCGAAGTCGTAGAACTCCTCCTGTACGGGCGCCGCCTCGACGATCGGCAACACCAGCGGGCCGTCGCCGGCCTCGATGATCGAGACGGCCAGGTCGCGGCCCGGGACATAACGCTCGAGCAGCACCTTGCGGTCGTAGGAGAACGCTGCCACGAGCGCGGTCGGGAGTTCGTTGGCATCACGGGCGAACTTGATTCCGAGCGCCGATCCCTGCGAGGCCGGCTTGACGACGATCGGGAACCCGAGGCGCTGCTCCAACGCGGGAAGCGCCTGGGCGGCACCGAGGTCGTTGAAGGCCGTCTCCGAAAAAGCGAAGAAATCTGGGGTGGGAATGTCGCGATCGCGCATCGCGTGTTTAGCCAGCACTTTGTCCGCGGCGCGGATACACGCCGAGACTCCCGAGCCGGTGTAGGGGATCGCGAGCGTGTCGAGGAGCTCCTGCACGGTTCCGTCCTCGCCGTCGCGCCCGTGCAGAGCCACGAAGGCGATCTCGGGCCTTATTTGCTGGAGCTGGTCGACGAGATCCGCGCCGACGTCGATGGGAATGGGCTCGTGTCCCAGCCGCTCCAGTGCGTCCTGCACGCGCGCACCGGAGCGCAACGACACCTGCCGCTCAAGTGAGCGGCCGCCCTTGAGGACCGCTACGCGCATGTCGCCCGGATCATCCCGCGTGCTTGCGAGGCAGGTGAAGAACCCGCGCCAGCTCGCCGCGCCGCGCCGGTTCTTCGTCGCCGGCGCCCTGTGCGCGCGCCGGCCTTTGCCTGGGGCGCTGTACGCCGGTAAGGGTGCCGTACAGCCGCACCTGTTCGCCGATCACCTCGCCGATACGGCGGATTCCCTCCCGGATGTCGTCCACGTCGATGCCTGAGAAGTTCAGCCGCATCGAGGAGCCGCCGCGGCCGTCGACGAATGCGGCGCGACCTGGCACGAACGCCACCCGCTCTTGGAGCGCGCGCGCCAGCAGGTCGGTCGTATCGATGTAATCCGGCAGCGTCGCCCAGATGAACAACCCCCCCCGCGGGTGGGTCCAGTAGGCCTCGTGGGGGAAGTGCTCGGCCAGCGCGTCGAGCATCACGTCGCGCCGACGGCGATAGATCTCGACCAGAGAGTGGACGTACTGCTGCCACGGTCCCGCCTCGAAATATGCACACACAAAATATTGCGAGATCGAGGACGAGCAGAGGTCGGCCGCCTGCTTACCGACGTTCATCTTCTCGAGCACCGGGCCCGGCGCAGCCGCCCAACCCAACCGCACGCCCGGAGAGAGGATCTTGGAGAACGTACTCGCGTAGATCACGAACTCTTCGCTCAGCGACCGCAGCGTAGGCAGCGACGGCCCCTCGTAACGGAGCATGCCGTACGGGTTGTCCTCGAGGATGAGCAACTCGCGCTCCGAGGCGATTTTCACCAGCTCGCGGCGCCGCTCCTCCGTGAGGGTGACGCCGGCGGGGTTATGAAAGTTCGGGACCGTGTAGATGAACTTCGGTCGCCGGCCAGAGTGCTCCAATTGCTCCAGCGTCAGCTCCAGCTGGTCGGTCCGCATGCCGTCGTTGTCCATCGGGACCTGTACGACATCGGCCTGGTAGGCGCAGAACGTCGGGACTGCCCCCGGGTACGTGGGTGCTTCGCAGATCACGACGTCTCCCGGATCGAGCAGTGTCTTGCAGACCAGGTCGATCACCTGCTGACCACCGGTGGTCACGAGCAGCTCGTCGGCGTCGATGTCGACGCCCTCGGCGGCCATCACTGCACGAATGCAGTCCTTGATCGCCTGGAGGCCCTCAGTCGGCCCGTACTGGAGCGCCTGGGCGCACGAGCGGGCGGCGACCGTGCCCATCAGCGCCGCGTAGGAATCGGGCGGGAAGGTCGAGGTGTCGGGCATGCCGCCGGCCAGTGAGATCACTTCGGGCCGCTCGGTCAGCGCCATCAGATCGCGCATCGCCGACGACCGCATGACCCGTGTGCGCTGCGCAAAAAGGCCTGCGTAGCGCTCGATTTCGTGCGTGGTCGTGCGGGTACGAGAGGGCACGCCCGGCGCTTGTGCAAGCGGCGAGGGTCGGTCGGATCCGCGCGGAAGCGAAGGACCTCCGCGGGAAAGCGCTAAGTCATCCTCGGAAAACGGATTCATCTCTCCCGTTGGCCCTGACCCCGCACGTGACGGCATCGAGCACGTATCGTCACCCTGGTTCACGGTAGCGCACCATGCACCTCTTATTCGACATCTTTCAGGGAATCGGGATCGCCAGTGCGGTTGGGATCCGTCCGTTCCTACCGGTCCTGGCCGTGGGAGCACTGGCCTCCGGCGACGTGCAGATCGACTTCAAGGGGACCGATTTCTCCTTCTTGGAGGGCGCTCCGTGGCTGCTCGCGATGCTTCTCTGTGCGATCCTGCTGGCGCTGTTGGAGCGGCGACTCGGTCAGGAAACGACCGAGCGCCCGCCAACTCTCTTGGTCTTGGTCGGGATCGCGCTGGCGCTGGGCGCGATCATGTTCGGGGGCGCCCTCGCGCAGAATCACCATCCCCACTGGTCAACCGACTGGCCCGGATTCCTGGCGGGCATCGCCTGTGCGCTCGTCGGCCTGGCGGCGATGAGACCGCTGTTCGCCCGCGCTCGCGCCCGCCTGGACCGCCAGGCCGCTTCGGCGGTCACGATGTATGCCGAGACAATCGCGGTGTTGTTCGCGATCCTGTCGGTGGTCGCTCCCCCCGTCGGCATAGTCGGCCTCCTGGCGCTCTGCTGGATGCTGGTCGCGGGGAGGCGGCAGAAGGACAAGAAGTACGCCGGGCTGCGCATCCTCCGGTGACTGCGGGCGCCCCAAAAAAGCTCGTGTTGGTGGTCATCGACGCCCTCAAACCGGCCATGCTCGAGCGCGCCATCGCGCTCGGACGCGCCCCGGCCCTGGAGCAGATCCGCGAGCGTGGGACCTACGTGGCGGACTGCGTCGCCGCGTTCCCGTCGGTCACGCCGGTTTGTGCCGCCACGATCACGACCGGCGTGGGCCCGGACGAGCATTGGATCCCGAGCATGAACTGGTACCACCGCGACGAGGCCCGCTACGTCGAATACGGCTCGAGCTTCTCGGCCAGCCGCCAGTTCGGCGTGCTGCGCTCGTTGACAGACACCGTCTACAGGATGAACGCGGAGCATCTGTCCCCGGAGATCGAGACCGTCTTCGAGAGCCTCGATGACGCGGATGTGCGGACCGCCGGGACCACATACCTGATCTACAGGGGCCGCCATCACCATCGGGTGTCCAACGAGACCGCGCTGGCGCGCATCGTCACTTCGACCTTCTTCAGGCGCACCATTGACGGGCCCAAGGAGCTCTTCTATGCGGACCTCTATGCGAGCCGCAAGACCGGCTGTCGCGGCCAACTCGGGATGCCCGGCATCCGCGACCAGCATTCAGGGTGCGTGGGGGCTTACCTGATCGAGCACGATCTGTTCGACTTCCTGCTGCTGTCGCTGCCCGACAACGATGCCTTCTCCCATCGCAACGGCCCCCATGCCCAGGTCACCTCGATCGCCGCAGCGGACCGGCAGATCGAGCGACTGATGCACGCCGCCGGCGGCCCCGAGGAGTTCTTCTCCGACCACGCCGTCATCGTTGCCTCCGATCATTCGCAGGCGGCGGTGGAGGAGCGGATCCGGCTCGACCGAGCATTCGCCGACTTTGAGGTGGCGCTCCCCGCTCCGGCGAGGTCTGTCGCGGCCGAGGTGGCGCTCAGTCCAGCGCAGCGCTCGGCGATGATCTACGCCCTCGACGAAGACCGTCGGGAGATGCTGATCCGGCGCGCGATCGCCGTCGCGCGCACGATTGACGGGGTAGACCTTGTGCTGTCGCTCGAGGGCGAAGAGGCGGTCGTGCGCGGGGCCCAGGGCGAGCTTCGGTTCGCCCCCGGCGGCGAGCTCGAGGACAGGCGCGGGAACCGCTGGAGCGTCGATGGCGATCTGGCCGTGCTCGAAGCCGAAGTGCAGGACGGCCGGCTGCTGTGCGCGTCTTATCCCAATGCGCTGGAACGTGCATGGTCGGCGCTGCGCTGTCCCACCGCGGGAGACGTGCTGCTGTCTGCGGCGCCGGGGTACGAGTTCGTCGACTGGGGCGGCGCTGACCACGTCGGCGGCGGCAGCCATGGTTCGCTGCACCGTTCTGACTCGCTCGGGGCGCTGCTGTGGTGCGGAACCGGTCCCAGCGCGGGGGCTGCGCTGGAGGAGTGGTCGCTGCGCGACGTGGCACCGATGGTTCGTGCCCATTTTGGGGTAGGAACAGAAATCGGTGCTTCCGGCAAGGATTAGGAACCGGTTAGCCGAAACCACAGAGACGTAACGAAAAACCCTTCTATCGCTACATTTCCCACGATGCCCGAAGAGCGATCGATGGCGGTCGAGCTCCCCAAGACCGTCGAATTTCCCTCTGTCCGGCTCCCCTTCCATGTGCGCGCTCGGGCGGGCATGGTCAAGCCGGCCAACTGGTTTCAGCTACTTCGTTTCTCCGTGGTCGGAGCCAGCGGCTATCTCCTCAACCTGGGAATCTTCGCTGTGTGCTTGCACCTCGTCGGGATCGATTACCGGCTCTCTTCGGTCATCGCTTACGTACTCTCAGGGATCAGCAACTTCTGGTGGAACCGTCACTGGACTTTCGACGCCAAGCACCACCACCCGATGAACCAGGGGCCACGGTTCATCCTGGTCTCGCTGCTGACGTACGGCGTCACCTACATCTTGCTGGTGACGCTCGTTTCCGACGTGGGACTTGCGAAGCTTCCGGCCCAGGCGATCGCGGTGGCGGCGGCCACGCCGCTGTCGTTCCTCGGGCAGAAGCTCTGGACCTACAGGGCGTAGGCGAGCGCGGCCGCCGGGCGTCTCTCCGGCGTCTCCTCATCTCTGTCGCGCTGCTCGCGAGCGCGCTGGCTCTCGCGTTCCCGGCCGCTGCCGCAGCCTCAGGACCGACGTTGGTCACGCAACAGCACCGGCCACCCAAGGGTTTCAGGCTGACCGCGGCGCAGGTGCAGCGCATCGCAGCGCGCGCCCCCGCAATCCGTTCGGAGGTGCGCCGTCACCCCGATGCCAAACCCTTCGAGTACACGGTCAGTCCCGGCCAATGGCAGGTCAGCTGGTTCTCTGCTCCGAAGAACCGCAAGGAACTTGCGGTCGCCTATCTCGACGATGCAACCGGAAAAGTGACCGAGGCCTGGAGCGGGTTTCAGGTCGCCTGGACCATGGCCCGCGGATACGCGGGGGCATTCGGCCGCATCTCCAACGCGCTTTACGTCTGGCTGCCACTGTGTGCGCTGTTCCTCGCCCCGTTCATACCCTGGCGCCGGCCGTTTCGCCGCAGCTCGTGGTCGCTTCTGCACCTCGACCTCGCGATGCTGCTCGGTTTCTCGATCTCGCTGGCGTTCTTCAACCACGCGAAGATCGGGCTCTCCGTGCCGCTCGTGTATCCGTTTCTCGTTTACATGCTGGGACGGTTGCTGGCGCTCGGGTGGGGCCGCGGGCGGCCGCGGCGCTCACTCACCCTCGCCGTATCGCCCCGCTGGCTGCTGGTGGGCCTGCTGGCTCTGGTCGGGTTTCGCATCGCCCTGAACGTGATCGACTCCAACGTGATCGATGTGGGTTACGCCGGCGTGATCGGTGCACACCGGCTCCTACACGGTCACGCCCTGTACGGCGTTTGGCCCACCAGCAACGCCAACGGCAATACGTACGGTCCGGTGACCTATTTCGCCTACGTTCCCTTTACGGCGATCTTCGGGTGGAGTGGCACCTGGGACTCGCTTCCGGCCGCCCACGCGGCGGCGATCGCTTTCGACGTGCTCACGATGATCGGTCTCTTTTTCCTGGGCCGCCGGCTGGCTCGGCCCTCGCTGGGCATCGTGCTCGCCTATCTGTGGGCGTCGTACCCATTCACGCTGTTCGCACTCAGCTCCAACACGAACGACACGCTCGTCTCGCTGCTCGTGGTCGTCGCCCTGCTGGTAGTCACGTCGCCGGCGGGTCGCGGCATGGCGGTCGCGCTGGCCGGCATGACCAAGTTCGCGCCGTTTGGCCTGGGGCCGCTCTTCATCCGCGGGACGGACTCACGCTTTTCCCGCCGCCGACTGGTGACCTTTGCGGCGGCGTTCGTCGCCACCGTCGCCGCGACGCTCGTGCCGGTGGTGGTAGCTGGAGACCTCAAGCAGTTCTGGCACGAAACGATCTCCTACCAGGCGAACCGCCCGGCTCCCTTCTCGATCTGGGGACTGTGGGGAGGGCTCAGTGTCGAGCAGCACATCGTGCAGGGGCTGGCGGTCGTGTTGGCCCTCGTGGCCGCCTTCCTCCCCAGGCGCCGCACGACGGTTCAGGTTGCTGCGCTCGCAGGCGCGATTCTGATCGCCGTCCAGCTCGGCGTGACGTACTGGTTCTACCTCTACCTGGTCTGGTTTTTTGCACCGGCTCTGGTGGCGCTGCTTGGCTCGCAGCCTCAAACGACAGCCCAACCGCAGGCCGGCGGCGCGCCCTCCGACAGGGATGCCGAGGCCCGGGACAGGGATGCCGAGGCCCGCGGCGGGGAAACGCCGGCTGTGCCTAGCGCACTCCCGCCGCCGGTTCCAGCACCGGCTCGATAGAGGAGGCCCGCAGCGGTCCGTCGGCGGTGATCATCACGCCGTTTAGCCACGGGTCCTCAGACGAGGTCTCGAACCTGACGGGCATGCGCGTGATCAAGGACTCCAGCGCCTGCTCGCGCTTGACCCCGATCACGCCTCCACGTGCCCCGGTCATTCCCACGTCGGTGATGTATGCCGTCCCGCCGGGCAGCACTCGGGCGTCGGCGGTTGGCACGTGGGTGTGCGTGCCGAGCACCGCAGTGACCCGGCCGTCGAGGTGCCAACCCATCCCGACCTTTTCGCTCGTGGCCTCGGCGTGCATGTCGACGAGGATGTGGTCGACCTTCCCGACCAGGGTGTGCAGGACGGCGTCGGCCTCGGGAAAGGCCGCCCTGCCCGCGTTCATGAACAGGTTGCCCGAGATCGAGACGACGCCGAGGCGGACGTCGCCACGATTGACCACGCACCAGCCGTGGCCCGGTTGGCTGCGCAGGTAGTTGGCCGGGCGCACTATCCGCGGTTCCTCGTCGAGGTAGGGATAGACCTCGCGGTGGCGGTAGGCGTGGTTGCCGAGCGTGAGCACGTCGATCCCTGACTCGAACAGGCGGGAGGCGACCTTGGGTGTAATGCCGGCGCCGCCGGCCGCGTTCTCGCCGTTGGCGATCACGAATGTCGGTTCAAGCCGCTCGCGCAGCGTGGGCAGGAGGGCCTCGACCGTTCGTCGCCCGATACCCCCGACGATGTCGCCGATGAAGAGAATCCTGAGAGGGCTGCCTGCCATTCCGTTGCCGAAGGCTAGTGGCCAGCTCCTGTCGGGCGCCGAGGCGAGCGGTCCACCGGCGGCGCCGCAAAACGCCCCCAGGTAGCCTCGGCGCAATGTTCACGACGGCTGCAACCGGCGCGGGTGCGGTGCCTCTCAAGGTGCTCGGCCTGACCAAGCGGTTCGGCCCCAGAATCGCGCTCTCCGAGGTCAGCTTCGAGGTCCGCGCGGGAGAGGTCGTGGCGGTGATCGGTCCAAACGGTGCCGGCAAGACCACCCTGCTCGCGATCCTGGCGGGCGCCCTTTCCCCGAGCGGCGGCGAGGTGACGCGTCCGCCGCGCGAGGTCGGGTGGGTACCTCAGCAGACCGCCCTTTACTCGAAGCTGTCAGTCGCCGAGAACTTCCGTCTCTTCGCCAGGCTCGAAGGGGTTGGCGATCCCGAGGCAGCCGTGGCTCGGATGCTCGACCAGACCGGATTGACCGAGCGGCGGGCAGACCCGATTACACGGCTCTCAGGTGGCAACCAGCAGCGGGTCAACATCGGCATCGGGTTGTTGGCCGAGCCGCCGGTCCTGCTCCTCGACGAGCCCTCCGCGGCGCTCGACCCCCGGCAGCGCGAGCGGCTGTGGGAATTCATCGGCGGGCTTGCGGCACGCGGCACGACCGTCATGTTCTCCACCCACGACGTGGCTGAGGCAGAACGTTACGGGGAGAGGGTGCTGGTGCTGGCCGACGGCGAGCTCCTGTTCGACGGCACCCCGGCTGAGCTTGACCGCGCGGTCGCCGGCGAGTCCCCGGATTTCGAGACAGCATTCGTCCGCTTCCTGCGCGATCGCGGACACTGAACGATGGACGCGACGTATTTGCGAAGAGAGCCACTCAGCCCGCGGCGGGCCTGAGGGCACTTCGGATGCGCTGGCTGCTGCTCAAGGATCTCCAGATCCTGCGCCGCTCGCCGTTGCTGGTCGGGCTGCTCGTGGTCTATCCGATTGCGATCGCGCTGATGATCGGTTTCGCGATATCGAGCCCTCCGGGCAAGCCGAAGGTCGCCTTCTACACCGCGGTACCCCGGGGGAAAGGCAAGCTGCACTTCGGCAGTCAAACGATCAACATCTCGCAGTACGCCAAGCAGCTGTTCCGGTCCATTGAGCCGATCAAGGTGCACTCACGTGCTGCCGCAATCGCGAAGGTGCGCAACGGCGAAGCGTTGGCAGCACTGATCGTGCCGGCCGACATCCCTGCGCAGATCCAAAGCCTTGTGACCACCGGGGTGGGCAGCCCCACGGTCCAGCTGGTCCTCAACTCAAACGATCCGATCCAGCGCGAGTTCGTCTCACAGGCGATTGCGGCACGCCTGAACGAGGTCGAGCAGGTGGTCTCAAAGCAGGTCCTTCGTGTGGCGGTCACGGACCTGAGGCGGGTGCTCAGCGGCGGGACCATCAACTTCGCAGGCCAGCACTTCCACCTGCTAGGGCTGCGCAACTCGAGGACCATCCTGAGGGGAGCGATCTCCACCCTGTCGCGATCCTCACCGCTGCGAGTTGCGCTTGGCCAGGTGGTCTCATTTGCTGACCTCGCGATCGAGGGACTGGGGTTCGCGAGCCCGGTACTGGGTTCGATCGGCCGGCCGCTGACGGTGAACCAAACGCAGTTGCAGGGGAAGACGACCCCCACCCAGTCCTATGCGGTCGCCATCGCGGTCGTCGTGTCCCTGATGCTGGTCACGCTGCTGATGGCGGCGGCCATGCTCGCGCTGGAGCGCTCAGAACACGTCTATGCGCGGCTCGTCCGTGGACTGGTCACACCATCGCGCTTGCTGGCCGAGAAGATCGCGCTGGCTGCCGGCTGTGCCGCCGTGCTCGCACTGGTGATGGCGGCCTGCACGTCCGCGTTTGTCCATCTCGACTGGTCGCGCTTTGAGCTGTGGGTGGTCGCGCTAGGCGTGGGGGCTGTGGCCTTCGGTGCGCTGGGAGTGGCGATCGGGGCGCTCGCGCGGGAGGTCTCGGGCGCTTCCCTGTTCGCGTTTCTGGTCTCGCTCCCGATCGCCTTCGTGGCGCTCGTGCCCGCCGACGCCGTCTCTGGCACCGTGGGGTCCGTCCTCTCCGCGATCGCCTTCGTATTCCCGTTCAAGTCGGCTCTCCAGGCGGCAAGCAACGCGTTCAGCGGTGCTTCACCGGCCCTGGGCTGGCCGCTCGTACATCTGATCGTGCTCGCCTTGGTATTTGCAGCCCTGGCGCGGCTGGCGGCCAAGCGGCTGGCGACCTAGCAGCGCCTTTGAGTCGCGGGCTCACTTGGGCGGTTTGGGTGCGTTGAGCGTGTGGAGCGTATTGAGCGACTTGGGTATGTCGAGCGTATGAGGTGTGTTGAGCGGACATCAGGGACCAATCTCCCCCGCCAGCCCGGGACCTACCGAGCGCACCGGACGCCACCGCCCAGCACCACCAAACACTGACACTAAGGCCCCTCGTGAGCCGCCCCCTTCGATGTGGAGGGAGCCCTGGTGTCCGCGCCCTTCGATGTGGGGCGGGACCATCGCCTACGAACCGGGC
>Ga0070741_10007512_pt1 | contig 22501 bp, 22 predicted proteins | sample Coa_R1_4_FD_66440 | JGI IMG/M metagenome (GOLD analysis project Ga0070741, IMG submission 66440) | Surface soil microbial communities from Centralia Pennsylvania, which are recovering from an underground coalmine fire - Coalmine... | ecosystem: Environmental > Terrestrial > Soil > Unclassified ... | reverse complement strand
CCACCACTTGCGACACGATCCAGGGGATGAGGACGCTCGCGCGGAATGCAGCGCGAAGCTGAACCTTCTGGTTGAGAAGCAGTGCTAGTCCGAGCCCGAGCAGGATGGCGAGGCCCACGGATCCCGCCACGAACAGCGCTGAAGCGAGAAAGCTCCAGCGCACGCCCGTATCTCCAACGAGCGCCCGGTAATTGTCGAGCCCGACGAAGCGGCCCGTGGTCATGAGCTCGGACGTGTGCACGCTGAGGTGCACCGCGTACGCCATCGGGTAGAAGGCGATGATGAACAGCAGCCCTACCGCCGGAAGAATCAGCAGGTAGGGCGTGAGCGGTGTTCGGCCGATGTTCACCTTCGTCAGCGGACGGCGAGCGACCTACAGCACGACGTGCTGCTTGCCGAGTTCGCTGCGCAGCTCGTCTGCATCGAGCTCCATCGCGCGCTTGCCTTGCTTGACCGCCATGGCGGCAGCCACACCCGCCGCCTGACCTGTGGCGAGGGAGCAGGGCATCGAGCGCGTCGATGCATGTGCCTCGTGCGTGGCGGAAATGCACCGGCCCGCAAGGAGAACGCCGTCGACGGACTGCGGCACGAGACAACGATAAGGAATGTCGTAGAACCCGCCCTGACGCAGCACCGTCCAGCTATGGCTATTCGGATTGTCGGCAGGGCCGTGATTGTCCATCGGGAAGAAGTTGCGAGCGATGGCATCAGGAAAGCGGCGCTCGCCAAGAATGTCTTCCTTGGTCAGCATGTACAGGCCCTTGATGCGCCGGGTCTCGCGCACGCCGATGGATGCAGCGGTGTCGATGAGATGAGCGTCATCGAATCCAGGCATGTACTTCTTCAGGAATTCGACGACGGTCTTGCCTTGCTTGCGCGCCTCGACCTCGGCCCGTGTGAGATCGTCGGCGTCGATGCCGGAGAGACCATGCACGCGGGTGGCATTGACGAGCACCTGGCCCTTGTTCGGCAATCCCTGCAAACCCATCGACTCGCGCGAGATGTTGAGGTCGCCCGCTTCCTTGCCCTTGCGCACGAGATCGAAAAAGCCGGAAAAGAGAAAGAGCGGCGGGTCGCGGTCTTCTTCGAGAATGCACTTCAGGGGATTCTGATAGAGCTCTTCCGGATGCGCCTTGGCGTAGGCGATGAGCTTGCTCGTATCCACGTTGCCCATGCGCAGCATGACGGTCATCGGCTGCCCGGGCTTGCCGTCGGCGCGGCCCATCTCGAAGGGAGCATGGGCCGAGGCTGCAATGTCTCCGTCGCCTGTCGCATCCACAATCGCGCGCGCATGCACTGTGCGCAACCCGGATTTGGTCACGAAGCGCACACCCTTCGCGGTCCCGTCATCGACCACGGTGTCCAGCAGCCACGAATGCAACAACAGCCGAACGCCGGCATCGGAGATCATCTCGAGCGCGACGGTCTTGAATGCTTCCGGATCGAACGGCGTGTACAGGCCTTCGATAGAGCCGCCGATGGCGGCCAGGCGGTCGAGGACTTCCCAGAGAATGCCGCCGATGACCGAGCGATCGACCCCCATGAACGAGCAATTGAGACCGGCTGTGGCAACGCCGCCAAGCGTGCCGCCGCGTTCCACCAGCATCACATCCGCGCCGGCGCGCGCGGCCGCGACCGCTGCCGCAATGCCGGCCATGCCGCCGCCCGCGACGAGCACATCGGCGCTGTCGCCCGCGCGGTTCGTCGCCGTCTGTTGTGCATATTGCATTGGTATTGTCCTCAATCCGCCTGGTTGTACTTCGCTGCAGCCTGATCGAGGGCGACCTTCACGGGGACGTCCTTGATGATGGCTTCGTTGATCGCTTGGTTGAACAGATCGATGAGTCGATCGAGATTCTTGGCACGCGGGAACTCCTGTGAGCCCTGCGCGAGATAGTCCAGGATGAATTTCATCTCGGCCGCGTGCGGTGTCTGGAAGTACGCGTCCTTCGCCACGGACCGCCGCGCCGGAACAGCGTCGGCGACCTTCGCGTTGGTGAGCTGTGATTCGTAGCTCATCGCGTGCATGACGAATTTCCAGGCGGCGTCCTTCTGCTTGGAATTCGCGCCGATGCCGATGTCCCAACCCGTCACCGGTGTTGGCGCCGCCTTCTTGCCGTCCCACGACGGGATATAGGCGAGTCCTACCTTGCCCTTGACCACGGGCGAAGCCTGCGTGCTCTGGTAACGGTGCAGGCCCTCGATGACCATGGCGTATTTGCCCGCCATGAATCCCTGCAGGCGTTCGTCATAGGTGAGATTGACGATGTCCGGCGGCATGACCTTGTGCACCTTCACGAGATCCACGAACCATTGCACGGCCTTTACGCCAGCGGGACTGTTGAACACGGCCTTGCCATCGGGGCTCACCACACTGCCGCCTTGCGCCCAGATCAGCGGGAAAACGGTACGGTGTGCGAAGGGCTGGCTGCGCGCAGTGCCTTCGGCGAAGCCCCACTGGTCGATGCGCCCGTCGCCATTCACATCAACGGTGAGCTTTTTTGCGGCGGCAACGAACTCGTCGAGGGTGCTTGGCGGCTTGAGATTCGCCTTCTCGAAAAGATCCTTGCGGTAAAAGAGCGCGCTGCCGTTGGTCCAGACGTTCAGCGAATACGTCTGGCCGTCGAAGATGCGCGTCTCAGGGTGATACGTGTCATCGCGCAGCTTGGGATCGGACGCAGCGATGTACCGATCCAGAGGCTCGAGGATCTTGCCGCGTGCGAGCTTTTCTGCGAGATCGGTTTCGACCATGGTCACGTCGGGACCGCGGCCACTTGCAGAGGCGACGATCAGCTTGGGCGAGATCTCCTTCCATGGAAATACTTCGGTGCGGATCGTGATGCCCGGGTTCTTCTTTTCGAACGCGTCGATGATCTCGGCCCATGCCTTTTCCCGTGGACCACTCTTTTTCGGATCCAGGAATGTCCAGAACGTGAGCGTGACGTTATCTGCTGCCGCAGCGCTCAAGGGTGCGAGCACGGCCAGCGACAGCGCGAGCAGGAGCGCCCGCAGGACTGCGGGGAATAGACGCGACATGATCTCCTCCGGCGGAAAGGGCCCAGATGGGCTAGTGAAACGTTATAGTAAAACGTTACACCTGGACTGTGCCACGGTCAAGACGTCCCAGTGATCGTGTCCGGGAGGCCCTCATTCACGCACTTAGGCCGGAGTGTGCAGCGGTGATGCGACGCGATAAACATGACGTGCCGCCTCGTGGCTTACGTACTGTTCCCGCACATCCTCGGCCACAAGTTCGATGTCCCGCTGAAGCGGTCACCAAAGCCGCCACCACCGCCCGAGAGCATCTTGTACGCGTCGCCGCTTTCCAACCGAACGTTGAAGACCTTTGCGTTCGGCAAGTCGGTCTTCCATTCGCCCTTGCGACGGAGCGCAATGGCGTTGCCCATTGCGTCGCTGCTGCCATCCAGGCCCCAGGGTTTGCAGTGAACGCGGTCAATGCGGGTAGTAACTGCGAATGGCGACAGCGCTTGCACCACGCTCTCCGCGCCCAAGCCGCCGCGCTGGCGGCCGGCTCCCGCGCTGTCCTGGCCAATGGCGTAACGTTGTATCAGTACTGGGTACTTAGCCTCTAATTGTTCCGCGGCACTGTTGTGCGTGTCGAAACACCTCAAGACACCAATATGCTCGAACGCTCAACGAGGACCTGCGCCGGCGCGCGCGTGGTGCTTCCCGAATGCCGCCAGCCGTCTTCGTCTCAGCGGAGCGCTGTGCGTCCAAACGCACGAAGGCTGGCTCGAGGACAAGCGTTACATCAAACATGGACGTGCTCTGGGAGGCACGCAAAAGATCAGTTAGGAAAGGCTGCTTAGGACCTCAACCTTGACCACCTATTTACACGACCTGACGAATAGAACCGTCCGCGGCGTGCTCAGCGCCTGTTGAGACGCGACGCCGCAGGCCCCGACTGCGGCACGCTGCAAAGTGCACATGGTCATGGTGTGAAGTTCGAACGGACGCGTCCCAGGTCCTGGACGGTTGCGGGCGGCGCAATGCGCGGGCGGCGGTCCGGCGACACATGCCACGTGTGCTGTCAAAGACTTTTGTCGTTGTCAGTGACTTGGGGAGAAAAGGAGCCAGATAGCGAGGATTACGCCACTCATCAGCACGCCAGCAAATAGTGCTCTTCGCCAACGAGCGGGCACATCTCCAGCTTGGTCGACTCCTTCACTTTGATTTTGCGGAGCACCAGACTCTCCAGCGGATGCGCCCGCAATCCCGTCGGCCGATGGCGTAGGCGTAGGTTGATGGACGGACTGGTTGAAAGCAGCGAAAAAGTCCTCTGCGACCTTTTTGGCGGCGCTATCTACGAGCCTCGACCCTACCTGTGCAAGCTTTCCTCCTACGCTTGCGTTCGCCTCGTAACAGAGCTTGGTGGCCCCTCCTTGGTCGGAAAGTTGCACCTTTGCAGTGCCCTTTCCGAATCCCGCCGTGCCAGCTTGGCCTTCGAATATGATCAGGTACGATGTCGGGGCGATTACATCCGCCAACGTCAGCTTTCCCTTGAATCTGGCGCTGACCGGCCCGACCCGAGCAGTTAGGCCCACGCGAAACTCGTCCGGGCCTGTTTGCTCAATCGATTCACAGCCAGGTATGCACTTCTTTAGAATGTCGGGACTATTCAGTGCATCCCAAGTCGTTTGCTGTGTTGCGCAGATAATTTGCTCGCCCTTGATATCCATAGCGCAAGGTGAACTGGGTCTTTATGTGAGCTTCAATGTCGCCTGGCGAGACTCGATGGCTCGCAGTAAGCTCAGCGACGCGAGAATTAAAGTCTTCGGGTTATCCGGTATGACGCAGCTTGCACCGCGTCTAAACCGCCAAGCGCTCGGACGGCAGCAACAGCTAGCGTCGGAGTGACACGTAAAGCCTCTGTCGCCGGCATACTCATACATCGAAGCGCAGACCGGCGAACTTCACCTGCGATAGCTCTTCAATTGCGTAGCGCACGCCTTCTCGGCCGAAACCCGAACCTTTGCTGCCACCAAAGGGGTATAGGTCGAGACGGAAACGGCTGGCCTCATTCACCCAGACCGCTCCCACGTCCAAGTCGCGCGCGAAACGCAACGCCCATTTCAAGCTTCGTGTGAATACCGAACCTTGCAGGCCGAATTGCGAGTCATTGGCCAACTCCAAGGCGTGATCAGGATCTCGCGCTCGCTGCACTACGACCACAGGACCGAACGCCTCCTCGCACCAGATCCTTGCCGCGAAGGGGGCGTCAACCACGATTCCAGGAGACACGGTGCAGCCGTTGCGCTCCGGCCTCAATGCGAGCTTTCCTCCAAGACCCACTGCGTTGTCGATCAGCTCCATGATCCGTACGGCCGCGGAGGCCGACAACATGGGTCCAACGTCCGTTTCGGCAGCATCGGGATCACCGACCTTAAGGGCCCGCGCCGCGGCGACGAATTGCTCCATGAATCTGTCGTATGCTGAATCTTCGACGATAACCCGCTGCGCAGAGACGCATTGCTGACCGCTTGCTTCAAAAGCGGCCGAGGCGATTCGCTTAGCCGCGTCGATGAGGTCGGCGTCAGCCAAAACAACGTTGGCCGAATTCGCTCCCAATTCCGCCACGAACTTCTTGGCCCCGGCCGCGCGAACCAGGGCTGCGCCAGCCGCCGCACCGCCAGTGAACGTCACGGCCATTACGCGACGGTGGCCGACGAGCGCAAGTGCGGCGTCTCGATCGCCCGTGACCACTTCGAGCAGCCCGGGCGGCAGTCCGGCAGCAGCAAAGGCTTGCTCGACCCTGAGCGCGGCGCGAGTGCCCGCGGGATGCGGCTTGACCAGCACCGCGTTTCCCATCCCTAGCGCAGGCGCTAACTTTTGCACCAGCAAATTAATTGGAGCGTTGAATGGCGTGATTGCCGCTACTACGCCGTAAGGAGTACGACGTGTAAACCCGAAATGTCCTGCGCCCGCCGCGACGGCGTCCAGTGGTAGCGTCTCTCCGCCTATACGAAGGATTTCCGAGGCACACGCACGAACAAACTCGGCCGACCGCTTCGCTTCTGCCGCAGCTAGGCGCCGTGGCTTGCCGATATCATTTATCAGCAACGCAACGAGGTCATCATGCGCGGCAGCAATCGCGTCGGCCGCGTTGGCCAGACAGTGGGCGCGCTCAGCCGCAGTGGAATGGCGATGCGCGAGGAAAGCGGCGTGCGCCGTTTCAGCTAGGGCATCGATTCGTTCAGGTGGCGTCTCCTCCAGCCTGGCGTACACCGACTGAGTAACTGGCGACACTAGATCCATAGAAGGGCTTTCACGGAAATCATGAGCAAACGGCGCTATACTACGCGCCGTTTTTACCGCAAACTGACGAAATAGTCTATGAGAGGAATGCAAAGTGCAAACTCTTGCGCGTCATCCCCGGCCAGCGGAAATCGCCGATCTGTCCCTGGAGGAAATTGCCGTACGGTACGTTGCCAGGTTCAGCGACCGTAAGGCTGATTGGGCTGCATTCGAGGACGCGAAGATAGACGGATACAGGCGAGCACAACATCGTTTCATCGGTGCCGGTGGGTCCGGAAAGCACGATGCCGCCGGTTTCATCCCTGCCCGGGGGTTCACCTTGAGCATCATGTACGTTGAACCAGGACAGGGAAATGCCTCGCATACGCACGAGGTAGAGGAAGTTTTTTTCGTGCTGAGGGGCTATTTGACAGCCTTTATCGAGGATGAGTCCGGCAAGCGCCTCGAAATCGTTTTGGGCCCGTGGGAGTGCATTAGCTGCCCCCCCGGCGTGATTCACGGGTACGTCAACAAGGGATTGGAGCCCGTTTATTTCCAGGTGATGCTGGGCAAGGCGCGCCCGGATACGATGGGCTATGCCGATCAAAATCTATACAACCGACGCGACGCTCACCTGAACGCCCCATGAGCAAAGCAGCCCGAGCTGACGGGCTGGCAGTCATCGACTGCGCACCATGGGTGTGGATCACCGCTTGAGCCGGCAGGTTTGACGACAAAGGCAGCATCAATCAAGCTGCGCCCTGTTCCGGAGGAAGGGCATTTGGTGGCGCACATGCGCAACACGGCGATCTCTAATCGAGAAACACAGCAACCGACCAAGATAGCTCGGGTAAGCAGGGAACGGTCGAAGAAGACGAGGCAAATGATCCTTGATGGAGCCCTGGCCGAGTTTTCTGAAAAAGGCTTTGACGGGGCCAGGATCGACGAGATCGCTCTAAGAGCCGGTGTGAACAAGAACCTGCTCTATCACCATTACGGCAGCAAAGACGGCCTTTTTACGGCGTTGCTTGAGCGAACCTACGAGTCCATTCGGCTCAGGCAGAACGATCTCAAGTTGCGAGACATGGACCCCGTCGAGGCCATGCGCAAGTTAGTAGTATTCACCGGTCGCATCTGGATACAGTTCCCGCAGTTTCTTCGACTGTTGCAGAGCGAGAATCTGAACAGCGGTCGTCACGTACGCTCGTCCGACAAGATTCGACAGCTATACAACCCCTTGCTAGACACGATCAACGATCTGATCGCCCGGGGTACGCGAATGGGTAAGTTCCGCAAGAATGTGGACCCAATCGATTTGTATATCTCGATCTCTGCATTGACCGCGCACTATATAAGCAATCATCACACGTTCGAGGCGCTGTTCGGTCAGCGTCTCATGACCTCGCGACGCATTGCCCAGCGCCTTGAACACGCGGCGGACATGATTGAGGCATACCTTCGACGCGACTGATGTGTAGTTCCGAAGAGCCTTATACCTCGCCGGCAAGGTCCGTGACCTCGATCGCTCTGCCACTGATGCTGGACGCGAAGCAGCCGAATGTTGTCGCGACGTATCGGCTGCCCGAGCATGTCGTGCCGACCGCCACCTGAAGGCATATTTCGTCCGCTGGTGCTTCACTCGACCGCGATGCCCTGCGCTTGACACATAATTGTCCACCTGGTCAAATTGAATCAATGCGCTCTGGCCCACCATCCTCATGAAATTCCCGCAATTCGAGTATGTCGCCCCGGACTCCGTTGGCGAAGCGGTGTCGCTGCTCGCTCGCTCCGATGGGGCTGCGAAAATACTTGCAGGTGGGCAGAGCCTATTGCCCATGATGGCGTTTCGCTTGGCAAATCCTGAAAAGCTTATTGATATACGGAAGCTGACGTCTCTGACCAATGTTGCGCTGACACCAGAAGGCACCATTCTCGGAGCACGTGTCAGATGGCGTGATATCGAGAACGATTTGCGGTTGGAATCTGCGAATCCCCTGTTAAGAGCGGCGATCAAGCACACCGCGCACTACCAAATCCGCAATCGCGGCACGGTCGGCGGCAGCCTTGCGCATGCGGACCCTGCGGCGGAAATGCCTGGCATAGCAGTCACATGCGACGCAGAAATCACGGCGACCGGTCCTCAGGGCGACCGCGTACTGGCTGCCAGCGACTTCTTTCTAGGGCCGTTGAGTACACAGCTGCGGCCGGACGAACTGCTCGTTCACGCCAAGCTGCCGGCATGGAAAGTGGGCCGGCGGTGGGCGTTCCAGGAATTTGCCCGGCGCAGGGGAGACTTTGCGATTGCCGGAATAGCCGTCTACTACGACACCGATGCGCTCGACAGGGTAGTGGACGCACATGTCGGAGTCATTGGCGCGTGCACTCGGCCGCATCGTGTTGCTGCCGCCGAGGAAGCATTGAATGGCAGGGTGATCAATTCCACCGTTGTTGAGGCGGCCTCGAAAGCACTGCGCCATTCCATCGAACCGAGCGGGGACTTGCACGCGAGCGCCGAGTACCGCCAGTCGCTGGCTGCCTCGTTGCTCGAGCGTGCATTGGTCGAAGCGTCCGGGAGAACATAAAGTGAGAGTGCGGTTCTCGTTGAATGGCGCAGATGTAGCGGTGGACGTCGAGGACAGGGAGTCCTTGGTGGACTGCATCAGACATGAACTGAAGCTAACCGGCACGCATGTCGGATGTGAGCACGGCGTGTGTGGATGCTGCACGATCCTCATCGACGGAGAAGCTGTGCGTTCTTGCCTCACGCTGGCGGTCCAAGCAGAGGGAAGGACGATTACGACGGTTGAGGGCTTGTCGGAAGATCATCAGCTGGGACCGTTGCAAGCGTCGTTCAGGAAGCACCACGCTCTTCAGTGCGGCTTCTGCACGCCGGGCATGCTGACCACGGCACATGCATTGTTGACTGAAGAGCCGTACGCCGATCGGGAGCGCATTCGGGAGGTGTTATCCGGCAACCTGTGTCGCTGCACGGGATATATACCCATCGTTGATGCAATTTTCGATGCTCGACACGCCTACCAAACTGATTCGAGCGACAAGTGAACGCAGGCGAGTCTTTCAACCAACCTCTGCTCGGCGCATCCGTTGAGCGTGTGGAAGATGAACGCTTGCTGACGGGCCGCGGACAGTTTGTCGACGACCATCACCCACCAGGTCTTCTCCACGCCGTGATCCTGCGCAGTTCCGTGGCGCATGGGGTGATTCGTTGTTTGGACGTGGAGGCAGCTCGCACCATGTCAGGGGTGCACGCAATCTTCACGGCCGACGACGTGGAAGCCGCAACCGGCTCCGTGCCTACGATCGCGCTGTACCTCGCGCCGCGCCCCGAGCTCGAGCGCTTCGCGCAACCCGTGATCGCAAAGGGCAAGGTCAGGTATGTCGGAGAGCCTTTGGCAATTGTCGTAGCTGATTCGCCTGCGCTGGCTGAGGATGCAGTCGACGCAATCTACGCCGAGATCGAGCCGTTACCGGTTGTTGCGGACACCGATCAAGGGCGGAGCGCAGAAGCGATTCTGTTTGAGGAATTCGGCAGCAACGTCGCAATAACCTATACCGCATCGAAGGGAGACGTCCTGAATGTGACGGCGCCCTACAGACGACGCGAACGTTTTCGCGTTCAACGTCATACCGCTGTTTGCATGGAGACGCGTGGCGTTGTCGCACTGTGGAACGACACAAGATCGAAACTGACGGTGCTCGGCGCAGCGAAGATGCCGTTTCAAAATCGCAAGAGACTCGCCCAGCAAATGCATCTGCCGGAAGATTGCATAGAAATGATAGAGGGTGATGTCGGCGGCGGCTTCGGCGTGAGGGGAAATTTTCATCCAGAGGATTACCTCATTCCGTTTGTGGCGCGTCAACTCGGAAGGCCCGTCAAATGGGTGGAGGACAGACGAGAGAACTTGCTTCATTCAAATCACGCACGCGAAGTGGATATCGAGATCGAAATTGCCTGCGAGATGGATGGCACGATCGTGGCTCTGTCGGGTGAGGCATGGATGGATGCCGGGGGGTATTTTCGAAGCACCATCGTACCTGGCCGCAACGTTGCGCAATTCTTGTCAGGGCCCTATCGAATTCCCAACGTCCATGTTCAGTGCTCGCTGGTCCTCACAAATAAATGTCCGATCGGGACTTATAGAGGCCCCGGTCGATTCGAAGCCGATTTTTTCAGAGAGCGCATTTTTGACATTGCTGCGGGAGATCTGGGCCTGGACAGGGTTGAGTTTCGCCGCCGCAATCTGCCGACACCGGCCGAAATGCCGTATGCGATCGCTACGGTAAATAACCCCCCTAAGGCTGAAGCGCTGGATAGCGGTGACTATGCCGCGGCGCTCGATCGTTGCCTGGAGGAATTTGGTTGGTCTGAGAAGTCACGACTTCAAGGCAAGCTGCTAAACGGTCGTTACCAAGGTATCGCCGTGGGTTGTTATATAGAAGGAGGAGCCGCGGGGCCGCGGGAAAACGCGCGCATCGTGATTCAAAGTGATGGAACGGTCCACGTTTACGTCGGGTCTGCCAACGTGGGTCAGGGCATCCAAACCGCGCTCGCACAGATCGCGGCAGATGCGCTTCATGTACCGATGAGCCGGGTGCGTGTCTATACGGGCTCCACGACGTATCTGAAGGAAGGGTTTGGCGCGTTTCATTCGCGGTCCGTGGTGATGGGCGGATCGGCCGTCCTGAATGCGGCGACGAACTTGAAGGCCCGGATCGTTCAAGCCGCGGCCGACCATTTCGGCTGTTCTGGCAATGAGGTTGCATTGGGTGAAAACCTGTCGTGCACTGCACTCGGCCGTTCCATAGCGATCGACAAGCTAGTAGGCGCCGGCCTGCAAGCGGACGGCACTTTCGAGAACGTGGGAAACAAGCACACGTATTCCTATGGCACTGCTGCGGCGCATGTGTCGGTGGACCCCCAAACGGGTCACGTCCAGGTGGAGGACTACGTCACCGTTGAAGATGTGGGCCGCGTGATCAACCCGTTGACCGCGCGTGGACAAATCGTCGGCGCAGTGGTGCAGGGACTTGGGGGTGCGTTGCTCGAACATCTGCAGTATGACGAGCAATGCCAATTTTTGACCGCTTCACTCGCCGATTACCTGATGCCGACTGCGACGGACTTTCCAAACGTGAGAGCCATCGTTCTGGGGGATTACCCGTCCCCACTGAACCCTCTCGGTGCCAAGGGTGGCGGGGAGGGCGGCATAGTTCCGGTAGGCGGTGTGATCGCCAACGCTGTCGCCAATGCTTTGAGCACCCTCGTGGTGCAACCTGACCGCTTGCCGCTCACCCCGCCTTACGTGTGGAAGCTCATTGAGCGGAGGGCTGGCAAGTGACCCTGCAGCGGGGGATCGTTTCGCAACCGCGCGATTACAAGATGATCATCGAGCGGGATGTACGAATCCCCTTGCGCGATGGCACACCTCTTCTAGCAAATATCTTTCGACCGGATTGCGGCCTCGAGCGGGTTCCAGTTCTTGTCGCTCTCACGGTGTATCAGAAGGACAAAGTCTGGCGTCCTCCTGCCGATTTAGACGAGGTGCCGAATGAACATATGGTCTGGGAAACGCCCAATCCAGTTTGGTGGTGCGCCAGAGGGTATGCCACAGCTCGCATCGATGCGCGAGGGTCGGGAAAATCAATAGGACAGTCGGAGCCGAACTCGTATCAAGAGGCGCTCGATTACTACGATGCGATCGAATGGATTGCCAAGCAGCCCTGGTGCTCCGGCAAGATCGGAGCTTTGGGCATTTCCTACTTGGCGAGTTCTCAATGGCGGGTAGCAAGCCTCCGCCCGCCGTCGCTAAAGGCGATCATGCCTTGGGAAGGCCGGGCGGACCAGTATCGCGACCACGCATACCACGGAGGGATCTTTTCGCTGGGATTCATCTCGGCTATGCACGCGATCGAGACGGCGAACCATCTCTTGGGAGAACCGCGCAGCTACAACCCCGACGCATTCAACAACAATATGCTATGGACTTATCTGCGCAACGACCTCGATTCGGAATACTGGCGCCAGATCAGCGCGCGATGGGATTGCATCGACGTGCCGGTTTACAGCGTTGGCAACTGGGGTGGAATGGCGCTGCACCTGCGCGGCAACACCGAGGCGTACATGAATGCCGCATCAAGGCACAAGAAGCTGAGAATTCACAGCGGCACGCACGTGCACCCCTTTTACCGCGAAGAAGCCAAGCTGGACCAGCTGCGATGGTTCGACTACTGGCTCAAAGACATTGACACCGGAATCATGGATGAACCCCCGGTTAAACTCGAGATTCGTACCGGTGGTAGCCATGAACCGTATTCGTTCCGACTCGAGAGCGAGTGGCCTCTCGCGCGAACGCGTTGGACAAGAATGTATCTGAAAATCGATAGGCCGCCGTCACCAGGTGTTGACTTGCCGGAAGGGCGCCTCGTCGATGACATTCCGGAAAAGCAGGAAAAAGCAACGTACTCGACCGCACGGACGGCAGGCGTTGGGCAAGGCTGGTCGCCGGCGCTCGCGCTCGGCGGCTGGCCTGGCGGGCGGACGGGTGTGTCGTTTCAGACTGAGCCCATGATCGAAGAGGTGGAAATAACGGGACCGGTGGTGTTGGTGCTGTGGATTTCGAGCACCTCGAAAGACATGGATATTTTCGCGACGTTGCGAAACATCGATCCCGATGGCAACGATGTCTGGGAAGTTGGTCCCAACCATCAGCCGATTCCCGTCACGAAGGGTTGGCTTAGAGCTTCCCACCGCAAACTGGACCAGGCGCAGTCACTGCCCTATCGGCCGTATCACGCCCACAACGAGCGCCTATGGCTTGCACCTGGCGAAGTGGTGGAGTGTCAGGTTGAAATCTGGCCGACCTCGATGATTTTTCATAAAGGACATCGGCTGCGACTGGATATACAGCCTTGCGACGGGATTGGTAGTGCGCCGCACACACATTACTACGCGGACTACAACGCGGGGGCATTGAATACGATATACGCCGGACAGGGAACACCTTCCCATCTGCTCCTGCCGGTGATACCTGCTGCATAACTACGTCACTAGCAGGCCTCTAAGTTCATGCTGAACAGAGCACGTCGCGGTAACCGCGATGCAGTGTCGCCATGACAGTTCTGGTCACCGGTGCTGCGGGGATGATTGGGTCGCAGATTATCCAGTTGCTGACAGCGAGAAACGTCAGGGTCGTCGCATTCGATCAGCTCGGGAGGCCTGCCAATGCGCCTGGTGGCGAGCGCTGCGTTTGGATCACTGGAGACGTGCGCGATCAGCACTCATTGCACCGCGCGATGGTGTCCGAAGGAGTGGCTCGGGTCATCCACGCGGCTTCTATTTTGCAGAGCGACTGTCAACAGAGACCCTATCTGGGGGTCACGGTGAATGTTGATGGAACCGTTGCCGTTCTGGAGGCAGCCAAAAACGCGACGATCGAGCGCGTCGTTTTTACGAGCACGATTGCGGTGTATGGCGGAACCGTCACCGACCCAATGACGGAGACACATCCATGCGCGCCCAAGTCAATCTACGGTTGCGCGAAGCTCTTATGCGAGCAAGTAGGTATGCAGTACGCTGCTCAAAAGCACTTTGACTTTGCGGCACTGAGATTCGGCCTCGTCTACGGTGCTGGTCGTGTCGGCAGCGCAGGTGTCGCGTCGCGTTTTCAAAATTTCGTGCGTGAAGCGGTCGAAGAGGGCGTCATTCGTCTTCCACGCTCCAATTTGCGAAAGCCTTTTCTTTTCTCGTCTGACGCAGCGGCGGCTGCTGTTCAGGCTTGCGTACTCACTGGCGCGTCGACCGGCGGTGTGTTCAACATCAGCGGACAAACGCACGCGATGAGCGAAGTGGGTCAGCTGCTTCAGCAGATGTGCCCAAGCGCAAAAATCGTGGTCGAAGAACAGGTTCCCCAGCCAGGGGAGATCGACGGCTCACTTGATACCACCCGGGCAGAAGCAGATCTGAATTTTCGGCCAACTGTGTCTCTACAGCAGGGACTCGAGAAGATAAAGCAATTCCTGCTAAGTCGTTGATCGCAACACTTCCGCTGCATCCGTTGCATCAATTGCGGGCTGGCACATAAGCGCACGCATGTCCCTAATACTCGAGCGGGTCGCGCGCTGTACCGCAGTTCACTTTCCCAAGAACTGTTGAGCCTTATCGCGTTCCGCCTCTATAGCTTGCTTCGTCTGGGCCCCTGACATATCGACGGGAGACATGCGAAGTGTATCCATGGTGTCAATGAACCTCTCCGACTTGGCGGCCAGACGAAACGCCGCCTCGAGCTTGGCGCGTTCAGGCTCAGGAATACCCGCCGGACCAGCGAGCGCATTTATCGACCGCATGTAGGGAATACCTAATTCGCTCAAGGTGGGCACGTTCGGCAGGCTCTTGGCCCTGGTGGGAGAACTTACCGCGAGTACTCGAAGTTCCCCCTTGGCGACGTATGGTGCCCAGCTCGATGGTCCGGTAATGAAATCGACATGGCCGCCGAGCAATGCGACCAGGGCCGGCGCCGCGCCCGTATACGGGACAGCCAAGAACTGCGCACCCGAATGCTTCTCCAGGGCGTGCACCATCAAAGTTTCCGTCGTCAAATCGCCGGGATGGCCGAACGAGATCTTGTCGGGTGCTTTCTTACCATCTTCGATCAGTTCATTCAACGTTTGCCACTTGGCGTCATTGCGAACGACTATGCCCGCAAGGTTGTCACCAAAGTAACTGATGAAGCTAAAGCTCTTTATGGGATCGTAGGGAACAGCAGTGCCGGTCAGAGGCACCATGTAAGTGGCAGTGTTGTAAAGGCCGATCGTATAACCGTCAGGTTTGGACTGCGTCAGTTGCGCCATGCCTATGGTCGCGTTTGCGCCTGGTTTATTCAGCACTATCACCGGTTGCCCGAGGTACTTCTCAGCAGCGGAGGCCAAAGATCTTATGGAGGCGTCGCTGGGGCCACCTGCGGGCCACGGCACGATCAGCGTGATGGGTCGATCGGGATACTGCGCCCAGGTCGTGGATGCCGCGGCGAGACCCAGGATGAAGAGAACCATTCGGGCACCAGCCGCAAGCAACGTGTTTTGCTGAAGCATCTGATCGTCCTTTTAGAGCCTTCTAAAACTAGACCATCAATTGACGAGCTAGTCAAGTATCATGTTCATGGGGAGTGCAACGACCGTCACGTAACGTACTTGAGGAAAGCATGACGCAGCCATTTGCGGGCCGTACCGCCATTGTCACGGGCGGACTCCATGGGATCGGCCGAGCTACGGTGGATGGCCTGTTAACGTCGGGCGCAAATGTGGCGATCTTCGACCTCGAAGAAGAGAGCACAGACTCAACTGCACGGCTGGAATCAGAGCGGTCAATCTACGTGCAAGTAGACGCCGTCGACCGTGGCAGTGTTGACTCTGGTGTGCAGCGCGTTGTCAAGAAATTCGGCCGTCTTGACATCCTCGTGAACAATGTAGGTGGATCGCAGCCGCCGGTCGTTTTGGAGAGTCTCGACGAAACTGGGTGGGACCGGATCATCGCGTTGAACCTGAAAAGCGCGTACGTCTGTACACGCGCCGTCATAGGCCGAATGAAAGCTCAGCGATACGGAGCCATCGTCAATCTGTCGTCGCAGGCCGGCCGTAGCAGAAGTGAGCTAGGCAATCTTCCGTATGCCACGGCGAAAGCGGGGATTCTGGGATTCACTCGCCAGCTCGCTCACGAGGTTGCTCCATACAACATTCGGGTCAATGCTGTCGCGCCAGGTGTCACGCTTACCGAACGTGTACTGGCAAAGTGGAACGCTTGGCCGGCGTCGCAACGGCAAGCTGTCGTCGCTCCGATACCGCTTGGACGGCTTGCCTCACCGATGGAGATTGCCAACGTCATACTTTTTTTGGCCTCGGAAGAGTCGAGCTACATGACTGGCACGTGTTTGGATGTCAACGGCGGGCGATTCATGCTGTGAAAAGCTGGTCATAAACCGCTCACGATCATTCAAGTCCGGAGAAGGGTGTGACGGACTTCAGCTCCGTCGTTGCGAATACGGACCAGCGGTGTGCACTTGTCATTCATTTGCCCTGGCAAGCCGAACGTAAATCGAGAGCTTCCAACGGCAAATTCAGAGACGAGTGCCTTCAACGAACACTGGTTTGCGCGGTCTACCGTCGTTATAATCCCTACGTGGGTCGCACCATCTCCGAAAAGATCTTCAGCGCGCACCTCGGTCGCGACGTGCGCGCAGGTGAGATCGTCGTTTCGCCGGTGGACCTGGTCTTCTGGGACGATTCCAATCGCCCGCAGGCCTGCGAAGTATTCCGGCAGATGAACGGCACGCGCGTGTTCGATCCGGCGCGCATCGCGGCGTTTCTCGACCACGCACCGGTTGCGCACAATCTCGCGGCGGCGACGGTGCATCGCGTCATGCGCAACTTCTGCCGTGAGCAGGGCATCGAGCTGTTCGAGGTCGGCGAGGGCATCGAGCATCAGCTCGTGCCCGAGAAAGGGCTTGCCGGCCCGGGCGAAATTGTGATCGGTGCCGACTCGCACACGTGCACGGCGGGTGCCATCAACACGTTCGCCGTGGGCGTCGGATCGAGCGATCTGGCCACCGCACTGCTGACCGGCAAGCTGTGGTTCCGGGTCCCCAAGACCTTGCGCTTCATCTTGGACGGTACGCTGCAGCGAGGCGTGTACTCCAAGGACATCATTCTCCATCTACTCAACGGCATCGGAGCCGATGGCGCCAGCTACGAAGCGGTCGAATTTCTGGGGCCCGCGATTGCCGCCTTGACCATGGAAAGCCGGTTCGTCATCACCAACATGGCCGTCGAGATGGGGGCGAAAACCGGGCTCATGGAAATCGACGACGTCGCCCGCTCGTGGCTTCGAGGGCGGACGCGGCGAGAGCATCGGGAGTTTACGTCTGACCGGGATGCCGACAGTGCGCGCGAGCTGCGCGTCGATCTGTCCGCACTCGAACCGCAGGTCGCGAAGCCGCACAGTCCTGCGAACAGCAGTCCCGTGGGCGACTTGGTCGGCATACCAATCCAGCAAGCAGTGCTCGGCACCTGCACGAATGGCCGCCTGGAGGATTTGCGCGAGGCGGCCGCGCTGCTCAAGGGCCGCCGCGTTGCGCCGCACGTTCGCTTATTCGTCACGCCGGCGTCGCGCTCGATCCTGCAGGCCGCAATGCGCGAAGGCCTGATCAGCGCATTCATCGACGCGGGCGCCGTTCTCGGTAGCCCGGGCTGCAGCGGCTGCACGGGAGGTTCAGGTTTCGCGATCCCCGACGACGGCATCAACATGATCACAACGGCAAATCGCAACTTCCAGGGACGCACCGGCAATAGAAGTGCGTTCATCTACCTGGCCTCTCCGGCGACGGTGATCGCGTCTGCGATCGAGGGCGCGATCGCCGATCCGCGCGCGCATTTATGAAGCTGCATGGGCGGGCGCTGCGCTTCGGCGACAACGTCAACACCGATTACATCATTGCCGACCATTACAAGGCGGCAACATCCGATGTGAACGATCTCGCTCGCTACGTGTTCGTCGACTTCCGTCCCGATTTCGCGAAGCTCGTGCGCCCAGGCGACCTCCTTGTCGCGGGTCGCAACTTTGGCTGCGGGTCGGCGCGCGAAGCCGCACCGCGCGTGCTGAAGGCCGCCGGGATTTCATGCGTGCTTGCCACGTCCTTCGCGCGCATCTTCTTCCGCAACGCCATCAACATCGGGTTGCCTGTCCTCGAAACCGATACCGCCCCGATAGCGGAAGGCGACGAGCTCGATGTGGACATCGAGGCGGGCCGCATCGACAATCTCACGCGGGCCAGTTCCCTGTACGCCGCGCCGATGCCCGCAATCATGACTGCAATTCTGCGCGCGGGTGGCCTGGTCGAGTACATGCGACGCCACGGCGATCTCGTTCTTCCGGAGCATCCATGACGAGCCCCGCGCGCAAGCTTCGCGAGCTGCTCGCCCGTCCGCGTCCGCTGCTTGCCGCTGGCGTTTACGACGGATTGTCGGCGCGCATGGCCAGCGCCGCGGGATTCGAGTGCGTGTACGCGAGCGGTTCGAGTATTGCCGCGAGCCTTCTTGGCGAACCCGATGTCGGGCTGACGACGTTCACGGAAATGGTGGACCACATCCGCCGAATGACCGCCGTTGCCACGGTGCCATTGATCGCGGATGCCGACACCGGCTACGGCAACGCGCTGAACGCAATGCGCACGGTGCGCGAGTACGAGCGCGCCGGCATCGCGGGCCTGCACATCGAGGATCAGGTGATGCCGAAGAAATGCGGCCACTTCGAGGGTAAGGAGCTGGTGTCCGCTGATGAGATGGTCGGCAAGATTCGCGCGGCGCTGACGGCGCGCGAGGATCCGGATTTCCTGATCATCGCCCGGACGGATGCACGGACCGTGGTCGACCTGCAGGAGGCCATCGCGCGCGCGAAGCTTTACGTCGCTGCAGGTGCCGACGCCATCTTCGTCGAGACCCCGCGGTCCGTCGACGAGTACGCCGAGATTCGCCGCGCATTGCCCGATACGATTCTCGTCGCCGACGTCACCGAAGGCGGCAAGAGTCCACAGCTCTCGATGCAGGAGTATTACAGGCTCGGCTTCCAGATCACGCTGCTCAGCGCTTCGGCGATTCGCGCCGTTATGCACACGCTCGAGCATTTTTATGCGCGGGCGCTCGCCGACGGCTCGACCAGCGATCTCACTGATCACATCGTCGGCTTTGCCGACCGCAACCGCATCCTCGACCTGGCCCGCATGCAACGCCTGGAGCGCGACTTCTCTGGCAAGCCGGGTGCCTGACCCGTCAAAGCTCAACGGCCGCCGGTGCCCGCAGCAGCGCGCCGCGTTCGGCACGCTGGACGACACTGCCTTCGAGGCGCGCTGCCACCCGCGAGAGTGAAAAGCACAGGCCCCAGTAGATCAGCGCGATGAGCGTGAGAACCTCGATCGGATTGAAGTATTGCTGATAAACGATCGTCCCGCGGCGAAGGAGCTCGTTCAATCCCACTATCGAACCGATCGAGGTGTTCTTGATGCAAAGCACCAGCTCGCTGACGAGCGGCGGCAGCATTCTTCGATACGCCTGCGGCAGAACGACACTCGCCATGGCCTGCATGAAACCGAGCCCGAGCGCGCGCGCAGCCTCCGTCTGGCCGCGGTCGATGGACTGAATACCCCCGCGCACCACCTCTGCGATCTTGGCGCTGTGATACACGGTAAGGCCGAGAATTACTGCGGCGACGGTACCGACGTCGAGTCTCGCGCGATATGTCGCGAAATAGACGTAGATCAGCACCAGGAACGAAGGAAGGCTGCGGATCGTCTCGACGTACGCGGCTGCTGCGAGCGACGCCGGGCGCCACGGCGAGAGGCGCACCAGCGCGAGCGCGGTGCCGCCGATCAGGCTGAGCGCGATCGTGCCGAGCGCAACGACCAGCGTGAGACCGAGCCCGCCGCCAAGGAAACGCAGGATATCGGGATCAAGCAGTGCGGCGATCCGCGCGGCAAAGTCCATGCTAACGGACCTTGCGCATGCGGCGACGGTCGAGTACCGCGACCGCGCTGCTCATCGGGACAATGAGGGCGAGGTATAACAGCGCGACCGTCGTGAACGTCGAAAACGTGGCGAAGGTATGTGATTCGAGCACCTCGCCCTGGTGCATCAGATCGGTTACGCCGATCGAGGCGACGAGTGCCGTGTTCTTGACGATACCGACGATCACATTACCCATCGCAGGGAGCGCCATCGCCAGCGCCTGCGGCAGCACCACGTAACGCAGAGCGCCGAAATAGCCAAAGCCGAGTGAGCGCACGGCATCCACCTGGCCACGCTCAACCGCAGCAATGCCTGCCCGTACGATCTCGGCCACAAATGCGCTCGTGTACAGCGTCAGCGCGAGGACGCCGCATTCGAAATCGTCGATCGTAACGCCGGTGCTTGGCAGACCGAAGAAGAAAAAGAACAGCAGGATCAGCGGTGGAATGTTGCGCAGGAACTCGACATACGCGGTTCCGGCGACGCGCAGGAGCTTGATTGGCGCTGCGCGGGCAAGACCTACGAGCGCGCCGAGCGGCAGGCTGAGCGCCGTGCATAGCGCAGTCAGCTGGATCGTGACTTTGAATCCCTCCAGCAGGAACGAGAGATTCTGGCTGATGCCTGGACTGCTCACATCGCCGAGTCGGCGCTTAGCGCAGCCACTTCGGGTCGGGCTTTCCCGGCGGCGGCTCGCGCGTGCTTTCGCCGACGTTCTTCCTGTAGAGCTCCTTCCATTTGCCGCTCGACTTCAGCTCGGTGATGAAGCTGTTGAGATAGGCGACCCATTCGGGGTGTCCCTTCGCGACGCCCATGGCGTGCGGCTCGAAAGTCAGCCGCTCGGGAATCACGCGAAAGCCCTTGAGCTTCTCCTGCATACCCTGCAGGGTGGTGTCGTCGGCGACAAACACGGTCGCCCTACGGCTCACCAGTGCCTGGAAGGAGTCGCCGTGCGAATCGAGCTGGATCAGCTTGGCCTCGGGATAGAGCTCGTGCATCGCCTGCTCGCCCGTGCCGCCCTTCGCCACTGCGATCGTCGCCGTCTTCAGATCGGCGAGTGTCTTGATCGGGCTCGAGTCAGCAACCATCGCTTGCATGCCGGCGAGATTATAGAGATCAGTGAAGTCGATCTCCTGCATCCGTGCTTTCGTCTGCGTCAGGTTGGCGATGACCACGTCGACCACGCCCTCCTGCAGCATGGGGATGCGCGTGCGCGACACGACCTGGCGCAGCTCGAGCTTGTCTGGCGCGCCGAACAGCGACCGTGCGAGCTCCTTCGCGATGTCTACCTCGAATCCTTCAACCTGGCCCGACTTTGGATTCTGAAACCCGTACAGGGGTATGTCGTAACGAACGCCTACGATCACGAACCCCCGCTGCACGATCTTGTCGCCGAGCGAGCCCGGCGGGAACGATGGCTTCGGCTGCCCGAACGCTGGACCGCAAAAGAGTGCCAACGCGGCAATCATTAGCATCGTCATTCGTAAACGCATGCTCACTCCCTTTGCCAAATGTATTCGCAGGCAGCCGATGCTCAGTGCTTCAGTATCCGACTGAGGAACTGCCTTGTCCGCTCGGCCCGCGGCGCATTGAAGAACATGTCAGCCGGCGCTTCTTCGACGATTATGCCATCGGCCATGAACACGATGCGGTCGGCCACCTCGCGGGCGAAGCCCATCTCGTGCGTGACGATGACCATTGTCATTCCTGCGCTCGCCAGCTTGCGCATGACGTCGAGGACCTCGGTGATCATTTCCGGATCGAGTGCAGAGGTCGGCTCGTCGAACAGCATCAGCCGCGGTTCCATCGCGAGCGCGCGCGCGATCGCGACGCGCTGCTGCTGGCCGCCGGAGAGGTGTGCCGGGTAGGCATCGGTCTTTTCCGGAATGTCCACACGGTTCAGCAGATCCTGCGCGAGAAGGTGGGCCTGCTCGGGCGTGAGCTTGCGCAGCTTACGCGGTGCGAGCGTGATGTTTTCGCGCACGGTGAGGTGCGGAAACAAGTGGAACTGCTGGAAAACGAAGCCGATCTCGCGGCGGAGTCGGTTTACGTCGACGCGCCGTGCATGGAGCGGCATACCGTTCACGAAGAGTTCTCCCTGCTGGATGCGCTCGAGCCGATTGCAGCAGCGAAGGAGGGTGCTTTTGCCGGACCCACTCGGACCACAGATTACGACGACCTCACCCTCACCGACTTCGAGGTCGATGCCCCGAAGGACCTCTACACCGCCGAACGACTTGAACACACCCTTCGCGGAGATGATGGGGCCAGCGCGTTCGCTCATGATGCGAGTATGCCTCGAGCTAGCTCGTGCAGAAAGGCTTCCATGGTCTATCGCCGCGTGACGCAAACGGCTGTCCTGGTGAAATGTATGTATCGAGACGGCCATCGTGGCGCGAAACGAATGCGTCAGGGGCAGCCAATTGACATCAATGGCCGCCGTGAGGAGGGTTAGTGGCAACCATCGACTGCCGCTGTGAAAAGCTGTTGAACCATTCCGCGAGCCTGGGGTGGGTCGGTCTCCATGGTTCGCCTGCGAACCGGAAATCGAGATAGCCAAGGCAGCACCCGACGGCGATTTGACCGATCGTTATCGGCCCGATCAGGTGCTCAGCTTCATGCTCCAGAACGCTCAGTCCCCGGGTCGATTTCTGTTCCTGCTTGGCCATGAACTCCGCCG
>Ga0070741_10007511_pt1 | contig 22503 bp, 21 predicted proteins | sample Coa_R1_4_FD_66440 | JGI IMG/M metagenome (GOLD analysis project Ga0070741, IMG submission 66440) | Surface soil microbial communities from Centralia Pennsylvania, which are recovering from an underground coalmine fire - Coalmine... | ecosystem: Environmental > Terrestrial > Soil > Unclassified ... | reverse complement strand
ACCTAATGATGGAACTCGTTCCCACTCGGGATCGGACGTAAATGCTGTCAGTCGCCCAATCTAATCAGGTGAATGTCAGTTTGCCAGTACGGTCGCATGCTGCGTGGCCGGGAATTGCTGCATTCGTTCAAGCGCTCATCCCGCGCATTATCTTTCTTTCAGAAAACTATCAGTAAAGATCAGATTGATTCACCACAGAAATTCAAGGCCCTGCGATTCCACTATGAAGTTGTATGTTTTGCGAAAGTGGCTGCCCGCACTCGTGGCTTTGTGCTGTCTGGCGGGTCTGGCAGGGTGCCGGTCGTCGGAATCGGCGAAAGGTGCGTCTTCGCCGGAAGTAAAGGACACGTCGCCGGTGATCGCTGAAATCAATGGCGTGCCGGAACACAGCGCGGCTTTCGAGCGGTTCGTCAAATCGCATCTGTCGGACATCTACTCCCAGACCTCTCAGGGCCAGCCCGGCGGCAGTGACGAATTGCGCAGCCGCTTGTTCGACGAATTCATCAAGCGCCAGCTGATCGTCCACGAAGCGCAGAAGAGCGGCATCACCGCCTCGCAGGAAGAGATCGCGCGCACGGTTCAGGAGCAGCGCCAGCAGACCAAAGCCGAAGGGCCGAACCAGGAGGCCGCGACCCTCACGAGCAACGAACGCGCGGAAGAGATCACCAGCGAACTCCTCACGCTCAAGTATTACCAGCAGGAAGTGCTGAAGGACGTCAAAGTCACGCCGGAAGAGGTCGAGCGGTATTACGAGCAGAACAAGACGCGCTACCAGAAGAATGGCTTCTACGTGCGCGAGATTCGCGTCGAGAAGAAGGATGAGGCCGAGCAGTTGCACCAGAAGGCGCTGGCCCGGCCCGCCGATTTTTCGACCCTCGCGCGCGAACATTCGAAGGCGCCGAACTCCGCCCAGGGCGGGCTGATGTATTACGAGGTGGGACAGCTCCCGCCCGTGCTTGAGCAGGAGATTCTGCCGCTCAAGGTCGGCGGCACGAGCCGCGTGATCCAGTCGAACTACGGCTTCCATATTTTCAGGCTGGAGAACCGCACGGAGCCGCTGCCTTTTGACAAGCTGAAGAAAAAGATCGAGGAAGAACTGTTGTCGCGCAAAAATCAGGACGTGATAGATGCCTTCAACGAACGCGCCCTCGGCAGCGCGCAGATCAAAATTCATCACGACCGCCTCGGCTTCAATTACGCCGGGAACCTGAAGCAGGCGAAAAATGGGAGTTAGTGACGGCCTCGCAGGTTCCGTCGGTCGGTTTCGTTCAATGACCACGCAATCTGTCAACCGCCACTGATTTCAACCAGGAGAAGTTTTATATGAAGTTATTCAGAGCTTTGCTGCCACTTGGTCTCATCTTTATTTTCACCGCCGCCGCGAGCGCTCAGGAGGGCGAAGCGAAAGTCATGGACGAGGTCATCGCGCGCGTCAATTCGGCGGTGATCATGCGCTCGGATTTCGACAAGGCGCTGCGCGACTGGCTCGAAGAGTTGAAGAACGGCGGCCTCAAGGGCGAGGAGCTGGAAAAGAAGCTGACCGAAGCCAAGCCGAAAATCCTCGACAGCCTGATTGATCAGCAGCTGCTCGTCCAGCGCGCCAAGGATCTTTCGATTGACGTCGAAGCCCAGGTCAACCAGCAGCTGCTCCGCATGATGAAGGAGAACAACATCCCCAGCGTCGAAGAGCTGGAGCAGAAGATGCGCGAAGTCGGCTTGGACATCAACGAAGTGCGCCGCAACATCCGCTCGGCATTCCAGACCGAGGAAGTGCGCCGCCGCGAAGTTTACGGGCAGATCGCGCGGAACCTGACCGAAAAGGAGAAGCGCGATTTTTACGACAAGCACACCGATTTCTTCGCCGTCCCCGGCGAAGTCTCACTGAGCCGCATCCTGATTCAGACCGGCAAGGACCCGGCGCAGGCGCTCACGCGCGCCAAAGACATCACCGCTCAGGCCCGCAACACGGGGGTTGATTTCGCCGCGCTGGCCCGGCGCTACTCCGAAGAGGAACTGGGCCGCAACAAGGGCGGCGATATGGGGGCGGTCAAAATGGATCTGCTGATCAACGAAGTCCGCGACGCCGTCGCCAAGGCCCCGGCGGGGACGGTGACTGACCCGATCAAAATCAACGAGGGATACGTGATCTTCCGCGTCAATGACCGCAAGGAGCCGAAGACCAGAGCTTATGAGGAGGACGAGGTAAAGCAGGAGGTCATGAACCGTCTGATTTACGAAAAGTCGCAGGCGGAGATTGACGGCTACCTCGAAAAGCTCCGCGGCGAAGCCTTCATCGAGATTGATCCGCGCTACCAGATGGCCGAGATGAAGGTCAAGTCGGCCCAGATCAAGCGCACCCCTTACTCGGAAGAGAGCGAGAAGGAGAGGAAGAAACGCGAGAAGAAAGAGAAGAAAGAAAAAGAGAGAGAGGATAGTAATAAGAAGAAAGACACCGGGAGCAGCACCGCCAAAGCGGTTCAGCAGTGAGGGGCTCGGGGCTTTTTATGGAAAAGATTTTTATCCGGGACTTCATCGCGAATCAGACGGTCAGCACGACTTTCCTCGTCAAATCGAAGGAACTCCGCAACAAGAAGACCGGCGGCCAGTTCGCGCTGCTCGTGCTGGCGGACCGGACCGGCGAAATCAGCGGCCAGTGGTGGGATAACTTTGAGGACTCCTGGGACACGTTTGATTGTGACGACGTCGTTTTCGCGCGCGGGCTCGTCGGCGTGCATCGCAACCGCCTGCAACTGTCCGTGCATCGCATGCGGCCCTGCAGCGAGCAGGAAATTGACCTGACCCATTACTTCCCGACGACGAAATACGACGTTGACGAGATGTTCGCCGAACTGATGGCGATCATCCGCGACTTCCGCAACCCGCACCTGCGGCAGCTGCTCGAAAACATCTTCGCCGGCGAGGAGACGGTCCGAAAATTCAAGCGCGCGCCGGCGGCCAAGAGCATGCACCACCCCTACCTCGGCGGGCTGCTCGAACACACGCTTTCGCTCATGAGACTCTGCCGTCAGGTCGGCGCGCATTACGAGGGGGTTGACGTTGACCTGCTGCTCACGGGCGCCGTGCTGCACGACTTCGGCAAGATTGACGAACTCAGTTACGAGCGCGGCACGAATTACACGAGCGACGGCCAGATGATCGGCCACCTGGTGATGGAAACGATCATGGTCGCGGAACACATCCGGCAGATCCCCGGGTTCCCCGAGGAGCTGCGCCGCCACGTGCTGCACCTGCTGCTCGCGCATCACGGCAGGCTCGAATACGGCTCGCCGAAACTGCCGGTGACCCCCGAGGCGCTGATGCTGGCATACCTCGACGACCTCGATTCAAAGATCGAGGCGATGCAGCGCCTGATCGCCGAGCCGCACGCCGCGGGCGACTGGACGCGGATCACGCCGATGTTCGACCGCCCGATCTACCGCCGCCGCACTATCGAAGTCAGCACGCCGCCTGCTCAGGATAATCCCGCCGCGCCGGAAAGCGACACTGGTACGGGCGCCGGCAAGGACCGCGCGGCAGAAGGCAAGCCTGCGCCGCAGGCGAAAGGCTTCAATAATCCTTTTGCGCAGCTCGCTGAGTTAATGAAGACGGATGCCTGACCATTGGCCGGGCGTCATTACCTCCACCTGAGTTCGGTCCCCGGAGACGGAATGAATTTCCCGGTTTATTTCCGGCTCGGCCCTTTACACCTCCACGCACACTGGGTGTTTGAAAGCCTCGCCTATCTGGCGGGCTTTCGTTTTTACCTGTGGTCACGCAGACGGTCAGGTGATGTCATCACGAATGACCGGCGCCTGTGGGTCGTCGCCGCGGCCATCGCCGGGGCGGCGCTCGGCAGCAAAATACTCAACCTCCTGAATGACCCCGTCCTGCTCGGGCAGAACTGGAATAACCCTTATTTCCTGATGGGCGGCAAGACCATCGTCGGCGGTCTGATCGGCGGCCTGATCGCCGTCGAATGGACCAAGCGGCGCATTGGCGTGACGGCGCGCACGGGCGATCTTTTCGCCATCCCCTTGTGCTACGGCATCGCCATCGGGCGCGTCGGATGTTTTCTGGCCGGCCTCGAAGACGGCACTTACGGCGTCGCCACGAATCTGCCCTGGGGAGTCAATTTCGGCGACGGCGTCAGGCGCCACCCGACCCAGCTGTACGAAGTCATCTGGCTCGGCCTGCTCGCACTCTGGTTATACCGCCTCGGCCGTCGGCCACGTCGTCAGGGCGACGTTTTCAAGGGATTCATGTTCGGTTATTTTGCTTTCCGCCTGCCCGTTGATTTCATCAAGCCGGGAAGTGCGATGGCCGGACTGACGGGCATTCAGTGGGCCTGCGTGGCAATGTTGATTTATTACGGACGCGATCTGCCGTACCTGCTGCGCCTGAGAGAACCGACGGGTGACAGCCGACAACCGGCAACCATTTATGACTGACCGTGTTCGCCCATATCTTTTCTACGACGCAGCCGTTTCGATCTGTTCGACGTGTTACCGCAAGGTCGAGGGCAAGATCATCTTTCAGGACGGCAGAGTGTTCATGCTCAAACGCTGCCCGCAACACGGCGCGGAGAAAGTCCTGATTGCCGATGACGTTGATTACTACCGCCGCTGCCGTGAAGTCTTCATCAAGCCGCCGGAGATGCCGCTGCGCTACAACACGCCCGTCAAATGGGGCTGCCCGTATGACTGCGGTTTGTGCGGCGACCACGAACAGCATTCGTGCCTCTCGCTCGTCGAGATCACCGATTACTGCAACCTGAGCTGCCCGGTCTGTTACGCCGAAAGCGGCCCGGCGCGGCAAAAGTTCCGCAGCCTCGATCAGATTGAAAGGATGCTCGACGCCGTCGTCCGCAACGAAGGCGAGCCGGATGTGGTGCAGCTTTCGGGCGGCGAGCCGACGCTGCACCCGGATTTTTTCACCGTCATTGAGCTGGCCAGAGCGCGCCCGATCCGTCACCTGATGGTCAACACCAATGGCATTCGGATCGCCAGGGACGAGGCCTTTGCCGAACGGCTGGCCGGGTATCTGCCCGGCCTCGAAATCTACCTGCAATTCGACTCATTCGAGCGTGAGGCGCTCTTGGAATTGCGCGGCGCTGATCTGCGCAGTGTGCGCGAGCAGGCCTTGGAAAGGCTCAACCGCCTGAACATTTCGACCACCCTGGTAGTGACTTTGAAGAAAGGGCTCAACGACGGCGAGGTCGGCCGCGTCATTGATTACGCCCTCCGGCAACGGTGCGTGCGCGGCGTCACGTTTCAGCCGATCCAGGCCGCCGGCAGGCTCGCGCAATACGATCCGACGACTGACCGCCTGACGCTCACCGAAGTGCGCCGCCGGATTCTGGAACAGACTCCGATTTTTCAGCCCGAAGACATCATCCCAGTGCCGTGTCACCCGGACAGTCTGGCAATGGCTTATGCGCTCAAACTCGGCGGGCGGGTGATCCCGCTGACCGGCCTGATTGACCCTCAGATATTGATCAACGGCCGTCGCAACACGATCATTTACGAACAGGATGATGAGGTGCGCGAACACATTTTCAAACTCTTCGCAACGAATCATTCGCCCGCGTCCGGCGCCGCCAGCCTGCGCGACCTGCTCTGCTGCCTGCCGGCGGTTTCGGCGCCCGCCGGGTTCGGCTATGAAAACCTCTTCCGCGTGATCATCATGCGATTCATTGACGCTTACGATTTCGACGTGCGCTCGGTGAAGAAGTCCTGTGTCCACATCGTGCATCCGGACGGGCGGCTGATCCCTTTTGACACTTACAACCTGTTCTATCGCGATGAGCTGGAGCAGACGCGACTGGCGCCATTGCGCCGAATGGGGGAGGCAATCACTCTATGAATGATGAGCCACAGGAGCCGCAGGTACTCGAACAAACTCAGGGGCCGATGGAATCGCACAGAAGGGCCGGTGACCTCTGGCTGGGGCTCGGGCTGACAGCGCTGCTGCACCTGATCCAGATACCCCTGGTGCCCATCACCATGTTTATCTCCCTGATCTTCCTCGGCCTGAGCCAGCTCATTTACATCATTCCGGCGATCATCATTTGCAGAAGCAAAGGGCGCCCCGGCATGGTCAAAGGGTTGATCATCGGGGCCGCCATTACGTTTTTACTGAACGCGGCCTGCACGGGGTTTTTCTTCGCCACGTTCACTCTCAAGTGACTGGCAGACGAAACCAGCAGGCCCGCCGGTCTTGATTGCTGGCGCTGCTTCGGGCAAGCTATTGCACTCAACTCGGAAGTCAAATCTCAACACTCAGACGACAAGCTATGATCTCAGGAATCCTGCTCGCCGCCGGCGAGTCGAAACGAATGGGCGGCGCTTTCAAGCCGCTGATGAAGTGGGGCAAGACCACCGTCATCGCCGCCTGCATCAAAAACCTCCGGCAGACCCGCCTCGACGAAATCATCGTCGTGCTGGGGCACCGCGAATCCGAAGTGCGCGCGCGGCTGGCCGGGTCGGGGGTCATCTACGCGATCAATCCGGATTACAAAAAGGGCATGATCAGTTCGATCAAAACCGGCATCGCCGCGGCCAGCCCCGGGACCGACGCTTTCCTGATCGCGCTGGTTGACCAGCCGATGGTCACGAGCGGGATCATCAACCGGCTGGTGATCATTCATGGCGATAACCCGGAAAGCAGAATCACCGTGCCCGTTTATCAGGGCAAGCACGGCCACCCGATCATCATCAGCAAGGGCTACGAGCCGGCAATCATGGCGCTCGATGATGACGCGCCTGAAGGGCTGCGGAGCTTTATAGACAGCCACCGCGATGAAATCACCGAGGTCGAAGTCGGATCATCAGTCATCCTCGAAGACATTGACACCCCCGAAGATTACGAAAGGTACGCCAGACCGGTCGAGCCGGTTTACGAGTATCACAAGTGGCACCCGTAAGAGATGACTCCCGGGTTGCGAAACAGGCGAGAGCGGAACGGACTCCCTCGCATGTTTCGCGGCCCGATTCATTTCACCTCTTCTCCAGATAAACTCAGGCCCGCCGACAAACCCGCAGCTTGTCAGCCTACACCGCGGTTGTTAGTATCTCCAGTCAAAATCATTCCGACCATTTCAACCGGAGAGGCTGATGGCTTACGAAGACCTGCGCGAATTCATCAGGGTTCTCGAAAAGAACAGGGAACTCAAACGGATCTCCGTCCCCGTTTCGAGCGATCAGGAGATTACCGAGATCACCGACCGCGTGAGCAAGGCGGGCGGCCCGGCTTTGCTCTTTGAAAACGTGGACGGCGGCAAAGTCCCGGTGCTGATCAATGCGATGGGGAGCCGCCGAAGGATGGAACTGGCGCTCGAAGTTGAGAGCGTGGACGAGGTGGCCGCGCGCCTGACCGAGTGGCTCGATTTCAAATCGCCGCAGGGGCTGATCGAGAAAGTGAAGATGCTGCCGAAACTGGCGGAACTCGGCAAATATTTTCCGAAGGTGGTCAAGTCGGGCAGATGTCAGGAGGTCGTCAAACGCGAGGGCGAGTTCTCGCTCTTTGATTTCCCGATCATCAAATGCTGGGAGGCCGACGGCGGCAGGTTCATCACGCTGCCGATGGTCTTCACGCGCAACCCGCGCACGGGCGCGCGTAACTGCGGGATGTACCGCATGCAGGTTTACGACGAGAAGACGACCGGCATGCACTGGCAGATTCACAAGCACGGCGCCGCCCACCACCGCGATCAGGAGAAACGCGGCGCAGAGCGGATGGAAGTCGCCGTCGCCGTCGGCGCCGAGCCGCTGACGACTTTTGCCGCCGCGTTGCCGCTGCCTGATGACCTCGATGAAATGATCTTTTCCAGCTTCCTGCGCGAAAAGCCGATTGAACTGGTCAAATGTGTCTCGGTTGACCTCGAAGTTCCCGCCAATGCCGAAATCGTTCTGGAAGGTTTCGTTGACCCTGCCGAGCGCCGCACCGAAGGCCCGTTCGGCGACCACACCGGCTTTTACACGCTCGAAGAACCTTACCCCGTCTTCCACGTCACGGCCGTCACGCACCGCAAAAATCCGATCTACCAGACGACCATCGTCGGCCGCCCGCCGATGGAGGATTGTTATCTGGGCTGGGCGATCACGCGCATCACGCTCCCGGTGCTGAAACGACAGTTCCCTGAAATAGTGGATATGAACCTGCCGTTTGAAGGCGTGTTCCATAACCTGATGCTCGTTTCGATCCGCAAGCAGTACCCGGGCCACGCCCGCAAAATCATGAACGCGGTCTGGGGCCTCGGGCAGGCGATGTTCACCAAGTGCATCGTCATCGTGGATGAGGACGTTGACGTGCAGAATCCGTCCGAAGTCGTCTGGAAAGTCCTCAACAACATTGACCCGGAGCGCGACATTCAATTCATGCTGGGGCCGGTGGACGTACTCGATCACGCGGCGCGGCAGACGGGCTACGGTTCCAAGATGGGTGTGGACGGGACGCGCAAGTGGAAGAACGAAGGCTTTGACCGCCGCTGGCCGCGTGAGAATCAGACAAGCGCTGAGGTGAAGCGAATCGTGGATGAGAAGTGGCGGAAGCTGGGGCTGTAAGGAATCACAGCCCTGACGATCTGAAACTATTTCCCGGCCGTTCGCGGCCTCGGCCCGTAGTTTTTGAAGAGGTAATCCACCAGCGGATCTTTCTCCGCGTCCGTCACGGTCGCCCCCCAGCGAATCATCTTTTCCACTTCGCGCATCCATCCGATGCGCGACAATCGCTGCTGCCCGGTCAGATCAACCTCGTGGCAAAGCAGGCATTTGTTTTCGAAGATCGCTTTGCCGCGCTCGGCGGATGAAGCATCGGGAGTGGCGGCGGCCTGACCGGTTGCCGCTTTGAGCGGACGCTGGCCGAAATGTCTGGCGAGGTAATCAGCCATCGGCTCCTTATCTGAATCTTTGACCGTCGCCCCCCAGCGAACCATCTTTTCAATCTCGCGCGTCCAGCCTGTTTTTGACAGGCGCTGCTGCACGATCAGATCGGCTTCGTGGCAGTTCAGGCACTGGCCCCGGACAATCTCGACCCCGGCGCTTTCGGGCAGTCCGTCCTGTTGTTGTGCAGTTGCGCGCGGAGCGGAAAGAGAGCTGATGATGGTCAGTCCGCAGGCAAAGAGCGTGACCGTAAGTTTGATGATTCTTCGCATCGGCATCCTCAGGTTCACTCGCCTTCCGCCGTTTAAGCCGCGACGTTGACCCGCACGCGGTCAATCACATTCCACAGATAGCCTGAAGGGTTCCACTGGCCGGCGACGGGCTGCACGCGGCCTTTGTCGTCGGTGGCGCGCGACATCACGAGAAATGAGCCCGATTCGGTCGCCTTCCATTCGTATTCGAACTGCCGCCACGAGTAACGCGCCTGATCGCGCCCGAGCCTGGCCGGCACCCATGTCGTGCCGTTGTCGAGCGAAATATCCACGCGGGTGACGTTCGATTCGCCGGCCCACGCCCAACCCATCACCTTCACCGCGCTGCCGACTTTGACTGATGAGCCTTCGGTCGGCGCGGAGATGATGGATTTGACCACGAGGCCGGTGAGCGGGGCCATATCCTTCGGATCAACCGTTGCGCCGGGCGCGACACGCCTGGTCGGGTAACGGTAAGCCGTCTTCACAAAGAAGCCTTCATTTTCCTTGTCGGACACGGTGATGTTCGTGAGCCACTTCACTGAATAAGCTCCTTCCCATCCGGGGATGACCGCGCGCAACGGGGCGCCGTGAAGGTGGGGCAACGGCTCGCCGTTCATTTCGTAAGCCAGCACCGTGTCGGGGTTCATCGCCTTTTCCATCGGCACCTGACGGATGAAGTCGGGTGTCTTGCCGATGCTCTTGTCTGCGCCGTTTAAGAAGACAAACCTGCCGGTTGGTTTGACTCCGGCTTTTTTCAGCACATCAGCCAGACGCACGCCAGTCCAGCGCGCCGTACCGACTGCGCCTTTCTCCCACTGGACGCCCGGAACCGGCGGGTCCATAAACGCGCGCCCGTTGCCGGCGCATTCGAGCGTGACCGTCACAGTCGCCTTCGGCAGTTTCTTCAGATCATCAAGCGCGAGTGTGATGGACTGACCGACTTCGCCATCAACCATCAGCTTCCATTCCGCAAGATTGACATCGGGCGCGTAGAGGTGGTGGCGCACGTAAAACAGGTCGTTCGGCGTGAGCCACGTTGTAAACAATTCGACCGGCGTTTCCAGATCTTCAGGCCGCATCGAGCGCACGATCAATCGCTCTTTGCCTTTGATCTTCTGCGCGAAAGCTCTGGTGATTGGCACTGGCAGAAGCTGGCCGAGGGCGAGTGCGGCGCCAGCGCTGCCCGCCGTGGACAGAAACGCGCGACGCGATGGGGATGATCTCATTGTCTTCATGAATCCTCGTCGGATAAAAGCGCAACTCCGGGCGCAACAAGAGGGGAAAAGAAAAGCTGCTGTCGGTAATGAAGGCCGATTCTATGCACGGTGCCCGGCCAGCGTCAAATTCGGCCCGTCAGGTTGTGATTTTGCGCCGGAACTTTCCCGTCCGGAATTGCGTTATTAAATTCACAAGCAATCTGGACATAGTCAGCGTGAGCGGCTAAGATTCTCCGTTCGCAGCGGCGGTCGGGGAAATGCTGAGGTCATAGCGGTGAGTCTGGACGAGAAGAGAGCGCTCCGCAACCATCCGGATGAGGGCGGGGCGGGAGAGGCCGAGGCTGCGGATTTCGCGGTTGAGCGCGCGGCTTCTGAACGGCGCTTTCAACGCAACAGCTATGTGGTCGTTGCGCTTCTGGTCATCCTGAGCCTGATCTTTGCACGGTGGCAGATGGTCTCGGGCGTGATCCTCGGCGCGGCGCTGAGTGCTTTTAACCACCGCTGGCTGCAGGCCAGCACAGGCGCAATTCTCGGCCTTGCCGCACAGACGGGCAACCGGCGCCTGCCGCGCTGGACGACGGCGAAATTCATCCTCCGTTATTTCGTGATGCTGGCCGTGGTCATCATCGCGGTCCGGAGCGGCTGGTTTGACCTGCTCGGCATCTGTCTCGGTCTGGCCTCGTTTGTCGGCGGGGTGATGCTGGAGGCGGGTTATCAGGTTTATCTGACGTTCAGGAACAATGACGAGTAAAGAGTGAGACGCACTCCGGCGGCTCGTCGCGAACATTCGATCAGACAATATTACTCAATATGATGTTACTGGCTTTCTTGCAGGAACACGGGACACGGGCGGCAGAACATGCGGCTGAGGCCGCGGAACACGGCGGCGCACACGGCGAACATATTCCCTGGATCGTCGAGCAGGTCAATCACCTGTTCGGCCCGGCGGTGCTTTCCATTCAGGAAAAGATCATGCCGCCGATCTATCACCTGTTCGGCGCGGAATGGCATCCGGGGGAACTGCCAATTCCGACGCACATCGTGATGTTTCTGATCGTCGTGATCCTGTCGGTGGGGCTGCTCTGGTTCCTGCGCGGCCAACTGTCGGCTGAATCGCCCACGCACCGCCAGCAGACTTTTGAAGTCGGCGTCGAAACCATTCGCAGCATGCTGCGCGATCTGGTCGGGCCGCACGGGTTGAAATATTTTCCCGTCGTCGCGACCTTCGCGACGCTGATCCTGCTCTCGAACCTGCTCGGGATGCTGCCGGATATGGTTTCGCCGACGGCGAACCTGAACGTGACGCTGGCGCTCGGGCTGACTTCATTCCTTTACTACAACTACATCGGCATTCGCGAAAACGGGCTGTTCGGTCACATCAGCCATTTTGCGGGGCCGGTGCGGTTCCCGAATATAGCCGCAACGATTGCCATCATGTTGCTGATGTTCCCGATCGAACTGATCAGCAACTTCGCGCGCATCCTGAGCCTGAGCCTTCGTCTTTTCGGTAACATCTACGGTGAAGAGCAGGTCAGTGACGTGATCTCCGGAATGCTCGCGTGGGGCGTTCCGGCCATCCTGATGCCTTTGGGGTTGCTCACGGCGTTTTTGCAGGCATTCATTTTCGTTACGCTCTCAATGATTTACATCGGCGAAGTAACGCAGCATCACGGCGAACACGGTCACGCCGAAGGGCACGGCGGCCACGCAGAGGCTGCCGCGGCTCATTGAAAAAGATTTCAGGCGGGTGCGTCCGGGCCATCACGGATTGAGATCGGTTCCCGTCATAAGCAGTCCGCAACGTTGTATGGAGCTTTGCTCTTCCCAGAGCTGCAAAGTATACCTGGCGTAGCATTCATCCCCGGAACCGGACTCAGGCTTTGCGGGCAGGAGGCATCCTTTGAAAGGTGACGCGGACGGCTCCGCGTCGTGAACAACAATCACAAGTTTTTCAAAGGAGAAGACTATGATGAATAAACTGAGCAAAGCGGGACTGAGCGTCCTGGCGGTGCTTTTCTCCGCGATTCCGGCCCTTGCACAGCCCGCCGGCGGGGGGGGCAATGCGACCGATAAAGGCTACGGCTATCTGGCGGCGGTGATCGGTCTGGGCATCGCGGCGGGCCTGGCCGGCCTCGGTCAGGGCCGCGTGGCAGGTTCGGCCTGCGAAGGCGCCGCGCGCAACCCCGGGGCCGCCGGGCGCATTCAGGTGCTGATGATTCTCGGGCTGGCGTTCATCGAAACGCTGGTTATCTTCACGCTCCTGGTTGTCTTCCTCAAGGTTCCGAATCCCACATAAAGATTCCCGGAGCTTTGGAAAGAGAAAGGCGCACTTCAGGGTGCGCCTTTTCTTTTGACTTTCCCCTTAAATAATGGAGAGAGGATGAAACCTGGAGATCCCAATCGCTCAAATAAAAGCACTCATCAACAGCTTGTTGAATCCCTTCTGGACGAGGTGAAGCGGCAACGCGATTGGAGTTTCAACTGGCAAGCGAGAAACGCTCTGGCGAGTATCGGAACGTCCGCTGTCCCACGGCTTATTGAGGCGCTCAAGGATGAGGACGGCTACGTGCGCGAGGTCGCGGCAAATGCCCTCGGTAAGATTGGAGACAAGAAAGCAATTGAGCCTCTTGTCTGTGCGATGCGATATCGAGACGGGCAGGTATATCAGGATGGTGAGGATTGCGAGGCGCGCACAACTGCGGCTACCGCATTGGGCGAAATCGGCGACCGGAGTGTAGTCGGGCCGCTGGTTCAAACACTTGGGGATACGTTGAGGAACGATGGCACCCTGTCAGGTTACATCATCAAGGTCCTGGATTCGTTAGGCGAACTGCAACAGGCAGCCCCGCTGCTTAGAGAGTCTGTAGAGTCTTCGCTGAAGGATGATGCTACCCTTGCCTGGCACATCATTGACGCACTGGGCAAGTTGCGGGATTCACGAGTAGTGCCGCTTCTCATAAAAATCCTGGACCATGCGGATATTGACGTTCACAAATCGGCCCGTTCAGCCCTGGTTCAAATCGGACAGCCGGCAGTGCCGGCACTGATTGAAGTGCTGCTGGATAAAAACATAAAGTGGCGCGCGAGTGCAGCCAATGCCCTGAAGAAAATTGGAGACCAGCGTGCATTCGAGCCGTTCATCAATGTGCTTAAGGATAGAAGTGCTGATGAATACGTACGCTGGGAGGCCGCCCAGGCTCTGGGCAAATCCGGGAGTGGAGAGACCCTTGAGCTTTTGGTGAACACGCTTGCAGACAAGCAGGAACCTGAACTTGTGCGCCGTGGCGCGGCAACTGGTCTGGGTTTGTCCGGTGACAATCGGGCTTATGAGCCGCTTATCGAGGCACTTGCAGATGCGGGCACGGGCCTGCGCTGGGACCTCACACAGGCGTTAGGTGACCTTGGCGATTCCAGAGCTGTTGAATTGCTCGTCAGCCTGTTACAGGACGAAAACTGGCAGGTCCGTGAGAAAGCCGCTGAGGCTCTGGGGAAGACTGGGGATGAACGTATCATCCCCGTGCTGTTCTGGGTGGTGGAAAATGACAGCGAAACGATACCGGCTTTCAGCGACCGCGTAAAAACTGCCGCCGCCGCCGCCATTGATCTGATCAGAAAGCGTCAAGGCCCGACCGGTTGATGGGGTGGATGTTTTCTTACGGTCGAGCCTCAACCTGCTTCACTCATCCTATCCTGCGGCGGAGCGCTGTTATGACGCCGCCAAATCTTCTGCCTTGCCTGTCCCCCTGGCGAGCATCGCCGGAACGTACATCCGTTCAGTATACTCCTTGACCATCCGGCGCGCGCTGTAGGCCGGCGCCACGGTGCGGATGGTCTCCTTCATCACCTGCACCCAGCGGCGCGGCACGCCGTCGGAGTCGCGGTCAAAGAAGAGCGGCACGATTTCATCTTCCAGCAGCCGGTAAAGCGATTCGACGTCGGCGGCGTCGCGCTCGTCTTCGCTCATCTGCTCCAGCGGGTCGCCGTCAATCGCCCAGCCGTTGGTCCCCTTGTAGCCTTCGTACCACCAGCCGTCGAGTACGCTCAAGGAAGGCACGCCGTTGGCCGCGACCTTCATTCCGCTCGTGCCGCTGGCTTCGAGCGGCGGGCGCGGGTTGTTGAGCCACACGTCCACGCCGCGGTAGAGGAACTTGCCGACGTGGATGTCGAAGTCTTCGATGAAGGCGATGTGACCGCCCATGTTGTGATCGCGCGCCAGGTTGTACAGGTCGTGAATCAGGTTGCGGCCCGGCGCGTCGTCCGGGTGCGCCTTGCCGGCGAAGACGAGCTGCACCGGGCGCCAGGGGAGTTGCAGAATCCTTTTGAGCCTTTCGATGTCGCGGAAAATGAGCATTGCGCGTTTGTAGGTCGCAAAGCGCCGCGCAAAACCGATGGTCAGCGCTTCCGGATTGAGCAGCGTCCCCGAGGTCAGCACGTGCGTCGGGTTGCTCCCGTCCGCCATCCACTTCTGGCGCGCGCGTTCGCGGATGAAGTTGTGCAGCTTGTGCTTGAGCCGCTGGTGCAGGTTCCACATCTCTTCATCCGGCACTTCGGATAGCCGCTCCCACAGCGTCGGATCGTCGTGATGCTCCAGCCAGTCGCGGCCCAGGAATTTGTCGTAAAGCCGGTCGAGTTCCGGCGCGATCCACGTCGGCGTGTGAATGCCGTTGGTGACGTGTGTGATCGGCACCTCGTCCTCGGGCAGGTTGTAAAGCGATGTCCACATCCGGCGCGAGATTCTGCCGTTCAGTTCGCTCACGCCGTTGTGGTAATTGCTCAGCCGCAGCGCGAGCGCCGTCATGTTGAAGTTGTTCCCGCCCTGGCCGTCCGAATATTCGCCGAGCGCGAGGAATCGCTCGCGGCTGATGCCGAGCTGCTCCCAGTACCCGGCAAATGACTGCTCGATCAGATTGAACTGAAAGGCGTCGTGCCCCGCCGGCACGGGCGTGTGGGTCGTGAAGATCGTCGTGGCGCGCACCACCTCCGCCGCGTCGTCAAAGCTCATCCCGGTTTCGACGAGCTGGCGAATGCGTTCGAGCATCAGGAACGCCGCATGCCCTTCGTTGGCGTGAAAGATCGCGGGCTGAATGCCGAGCGCCGAGAGCATCCGCACGCCGCCGATGCCCAGCACTATTTCCTGCACGAGTCGCGTGACGCGGTCACCGCCATACAACCGCGCCGACAGTTCGCGATCCCACGGCTCGTTCTCTTCCTGATCGGTGTCCATCAGGTAGAGCGAAACCGAGCCGAGCCGCACGCGCCACACCGCCGCGTGAATGATGCGACCGCACAGGTGCAGCTTGAGCAGGCCCTTCTCGGTGTCGCGTGACATCACGGCTTCGAGCGGCGCCGTCCGGTAATTCAGACGCTCATACGAGGCTTCCTGCCGGCCCGCGGCGGAGATGCGCTGGCGGAAATAACCCTGCGGATAGATGAAGCCCGCGCCGACCAGCGGGATGCCAAGGTCGTTGGCCTCCTTGCAATGATCACCGGCGAGGATGCCGAGACCGCCCGAGTAGATGGGCAGTGAACTGTGGACGCCGAATTCCGCCGAGAAGTAAGCGACCGTGTGGTCAGTCAGGTTCGGATACTCCGCTCTGAACCACGTGCTGCCCGCCTTCAGGCAGCGGTCGAATTCCAGCATCACCCCGTCAAAGCGCCGCAGAAAGCCGGGGTCGGCCGCCACCGCTTCGAGCTTTGCCGGCGGGATTTCGTTGAGGAGCCTGACCGGGTTGTGACTGGTGATTTCCCAAAGGGTCTTGTCCAGATTCTGGAAGAGCCACGACGCTTCGGGGTGCCAGCTCCACCATAAATTGTTGGCCAGTTCACCGAGTCGCGCGATGCGCGCCGGCAAAGGCGGGATATTCTGATTGCTCATGATCGGAGTGCAAACTTTCTGAAGTTACGTGATTTTCCGGGGGCTTCAAAGTTGATGGTGAGTTGAGATCCGGGCCGGTCAGCACCAGCGACGCCCGGCCTCTTTATTGACGACGCCGAGCGTGCCGGCCTCGTCAGAAGACAGCCAACTCTACCTGACCACCTTGTGACCGTCAACCACAGATCACACCGGCCTCAAACGTGGTTGCGGCAGACCTGCCGGGTGATGATTACCAGAACCCGCACGGTCCGAGAGGCAGGTTTGGAAGCGACTCTGAATCCCTGTTATATTGTGCCTTCATCACTTCATTTCACCAGATCAGGAAGAAAAATATGGCTGCTGCTGAACCATCGGTCACGCCCGGCGCTCTCTCCAACCGCGGGGAGACACAATACCTCGATCTGCTCAAACACATTCTGGAACGAGGCGCCAGAAAAGATGACCGGACCGGAACCGGCACGCTGTCGGTTTTCGGTTACCAGATGCGCTTTGACCTCGGCGAGGGCTTCCCCCTGCTGACGACCAAGAAGCTGCACCTGAAATCAATCGTCCATGAACTGCTCTGGTTCCTGCGCGGCGAGACGAATAACAACGGGCTTGAGAAAGACGGCGTGACAATCTGGCGGGAGTGGGCACGCCCGGACGGATCGCTGGGGCCGGTTTATGGCAAACAGTGGCGTCGGTGGGAACACATTGAGTTCGTCGTCCCGCGCAATTTTGATCCGCCCGCAGTGCAACTAAAAGACGGGCTGGTTGCCGGGGTTGGTTATGGAACCGAGCGCCGCAATGAAGGCGATTTCACGAGGCACCTTTACAGCGTCTGGAACGAGATGTTGCATCGCTGTTATGACCCTTCCAGAAAGCACTTTGCTGAATACGGGGGCAGAGGGATTTTTGTTGATGAGCGATGGCATGACTTCAATAATTTTCTGGCCGACGCAACACGCCTGCCAAACGGTTTGTTGAAGCTTGAGTACCGGGACGAATATGAACTGGACAAAGACTACTATGCCACCAACAAGTATGGCCCTGACACCTGTCTCTGGCTGACTCGTAAGGAACAGACCATTAACACCCGACGGGGACGGGCAGTGCGGGTACAGAGTCCTTACGGGGATGAATTTGTCACGATGGACATCGCCGGCTTATGTCAGGACTATTCTCTGGATGAATCTTCAGTCTACAAGTGTGTGCGTGAGGAGAAGGATCAACATAAAGGGTGGAGATTCAAACCCGTTGAATTTACCGGTGGCCTGCCCCGGCTGCGAATACACGATCAGATCAAAGAAACCATTGCCAGAATCAGGCATCAGCCTGATTCGCGCCGGATTATTGTCAGCGCCTGGAATGTAAGTGAGATTGAGAGAATGGCACTTCCACCATGCCATTTGCTCTTCCAGTTTTACGTTGCAGAGGGCAGACTTTCCTGCCAGATGTACCAGCGATCAGCGGACGTCTTCCTCGGCGTGCCATTCAACATCGCTTCCTATGCGCTGCTGACGATGATGATCGCACAGGTGTGTGACCTGCGGCCCGGCGAATTCATTCACACTTTGGGCGACGCACACCTTTACCTGAACCATCTGGAGCAGGCGCGGCTGCAACTCACGCGCGAGCCTTACCCGCCGCCGCGGATGAAGATCAACCCGGCGGTCAGAAGTATTTTTGAATTCGATTACGGTGATTTTGAGCTGACCGGTTACGAGGCGCACCCGCACATCAAGGCGCCGGTCTCAGTCTGAAAGGTGACGATGTGATTGTCTCGCTGATCGTGGCGATGGATGAGAAGCGCGGCATCGGGATTGATAACCGGCTGCCCTGGCGTTTGTCCGCGGATCTCAGGCGATTCAAGGCGCTGACGATGGGGCACCACCTGGTCGTCGGCCGGAAAACTTTTGAATCCATCGGCAGGCCGCTGCCCGGCAGGCAGATGATCATCGTCACCCGCAACACGGATTACCGCGCGGACGGCTGCCTCATCGCTCATTCAGTTGATGAGGCAATTGCGCTGGCTCAAGCACGGGGTGAGGACGAAGTCTTTGTCATCGGCGGCGCGGAAATTTACGCGCAAGCACTCGGCCGGGCAGGCCGCCTGTACCTGACGCAGGTCGAGGCCGATGTCGAAGCCGATACTTTCCTGCCCGGGATAGAAGAGAAAGACTGGATCGAAAAGGAAACCTCTCATCACGAGGCCGATGAGAAGAACCAGTACCCGTCCACCTTCAAACTGCTGGTCAGATGAAACGATTGAAATCCGAACAAGGGAGGATTCGATGAAAACTCTGCGCCCCGCAACGTTCTGTTTTCTTCTCGCCGTTCTGCTCTCTGCTCTCAGTTCTCCGGCCATTGCGCAGGATACCGCACCGATGCCCGACTGGGATAAAGCGCGCGCCGAGGCCGTCGAGATTCTCTCGGGTCTCGTCAGGATTGACACCAGCAACCCGCCCGGCAACGAGACCAAAGCCGCCGAATTCATCAAATCAATCCTCGACAGGGAAGGCATCCAGTCGCAGATTTACGAACTCGAACCCGGGCGCGGCAACATCGTCGCCCGCCTGAAAGGCAACGGCAAAAAGCGCCCGATCCTCCTGATGGGCCACATTGACGTGGTCGGCGTCGAGCGCGAGAAGTGGACGGTTGACCCGTTCGCCGCAGTCATCAAAGACGGCTACCTGTACGGGCGCGGCGCGTCGGATGACAAAGGGATGACGTCGGTCTGTCTGGAAGTCTTCCTCATGCTCCACCGCCTGAAAACCTCGCTCGACCGTGACGTGATCTTCCTCGCCGAAGCCGGCGAAGAGGGCACGTCGCGCGCGGGGATTGATTTCATGGTTGACCGGCACTGGCCCGAAATCGAATGCGAATTCGCGCTCAACGAAGGCGGCGTGATTTACGAGCGCGACGGCGGCGTCCGTTACGTCGGCGTCTCCACGACCGAAAAAGTCCCGCGCGGCATCAGGCTCCTCGCCAAAGGCACGTCAGGCCACGGCTCGATGCCGCGCCTCGACAACGCGATCACGCATCTCGGGGCGGCGGTGGCGAAGGTCGGCAGTTACCAGATGCCGATGCGCCTGAACGAAACGACCCGCACTTTCTTCGCGCGTCTGGCTTCGATCAGCCCGCCCGAGGAGTCAAAACTTTACCGGGCGCTGCTCGATGCGAAAGAGAGTGAAGCCGCGCAGGAAAGGCTCCGCGCGGCGAACATCGGCTACAACTCGATGCTGCGGACATCGCTCGTGCCGACGATCATCAAGGGCGGCTTCCGCAGCAACGTGATCCCCGGCGACGCCGAAGCGACTTTCGACGTGCGCGCTCTGCCCGACGAAGACATAAGCGCGATGATCGCCACGCTCAAAAAGCTGATCAACGACCCGGCAATTGAAATCGTCCCGCCGCCGCAGCGCGGTCGCCCCGCTTCGCCGCCATCCGGCATCAATACTGAAATGTTTCAGGCGCTCGAACGCGCGCAGAAGGCGATGTTTCCGAAAGCCGTCACGCTGCCGATGATGCTGACCGGCGCGACCGACTCGGCGCAGTTGCGGGCGAAAGGCGTGCAGGCTTACGGTCTGGGGAGCGTTGTGACCGATGAAGAGCGCTCGCGCATTCACGGCAACGACGAGCGGCTTTCGATCGCAGGCGTCGGCAAATTCGTCGAGTTCGTTTACCGCACCGTTACGGACATTGCGGCAGCAAAGTAATCAGGCAATCCGTCAAATCAACAATGAAGATTCTGACTGCACAACAGATGCGCGAGATGGACCGGCTGACGGTCGAGCGTTGCGGGATTCCATATCCGACGCTGATGGAAACCGCTGGCACACGTGTGGTCGAGGCGATCATTGAACATTGCGGCCCGGTTGATGGAAAGTGGTGTGCAGTTTACTGTGGCAAGGGGAATAATGGTGGCGATGGTGCAGTGATAGCGCGGCATTTATGGATGCGGGGGGCGCTTTCTGTTCAGGTTTACCTCTTTGGGAAGATTGAGGAAACAAGGGGAGAGGCTCGTTCCAACTTCGAGATCGCCAAAAAACTCGCCGATTCCCGAGTCACTTCTTCAGATGGCGGAATGCTGTATTTTGTGGAGCTTGCAACAGAATCTGACGCGACGAAAGCCATATACGGTGATTTGCTGATAGATGCCCTGCTTGGCACAGGAATCACCCGGGCTGCCGAAGGTTTGTATGCAATGGCAATCGGGACTATCAACTACCTTCGTGAAGGGAGCGATGGAGAGAAAGTAGTCATCTCTGTAGACATACCTTCCGGTCTCTCATCAGACAATGAGCAGCCCCTTGGTCTTCACGTCAAGGCTGATCTGACAGTCTCTTTTACGGCTCCAAAGGTTGGTAATGTCCTTCCGCCGGCCAGTTATGCCAATGGCAGGCTCGTCATTGCTCAGATAGGCACCCCTGACTGGCTGCTTGAAGAAGCGGGATCACACATCAGCCTCGTTGAAGAAAAACAGATCACTGACTGGCTTCGCGTTTCACGCCGCGCCCCTGACGCGCACAAAGGCTCAGTCGGCGACGTCCTGCTGATCGCCGGATCGCGCGGCAAGACCGGCGCAGCCGCGCTCGCTTCAGAAACTGTGTTGCGAGCGGGAGCAGGGCTGGTCACCATCGCGACTGCACAATCAGCGCAGGCATTACTCGTAACTCAGGCGCGGACGGAAGTGATGACCGAATCGCTGCCTGAAACCGAAAGCGGCGCGATCTCTCACGAAGCCATCGAACGCGCCACCAGCCTTGCACAAAAGCGAACAGTCATCGCCATCGGCCCCGGCTTGTCTTCATCAGAGGAGAGTACACGCAAATTCGTCAGCGACTTTGTGCGCCAGCGTGCGGTGCCCGTAGTGATTGATGCGGACGGATTGAACGCGCTGTCCCCCTGGCCGGACGACCTGCGTGGTTCGGATGAGCTGCCGATCATCATCACCCCGCACCCGGGCGAGATGGCGAGGCTCGCTGGCAAAACTAATGCAGAAGTAGTTGCTGACCGCATCGGCACCGCGCGCGACTTTGCCACGAAACATCACGTCATCACCGTTCTCAAAGGCAGCCGCACGCTCATCGCTGCGCCCGATGGCGAGGTTTATGTCAACCCGACCGGCAACGCGGGGATGGCCACTGCCGGCTCGGGTGATGTACTGACAGGACTGGCAGCGGGCCTGCTCGCACAACGTCCGCAGGAAGCTTTGCGGGCCATGATCGCTGCCGTTTACCTGCATGGGCTCGCTGGTGATCTGGCGGCCAGCGAGCTTGGAATGCGTTCGCTGATGGCTTCAGACATCACCGGCAAAATCCCTGAAGCCATCCTGCGCGTCGGCGGTGATGAAGAGCGGGCGAGCCTCACAGCAGAATGACCAGCCAGCCGATCCCAACCGGAGAGTTCATCACTCGCTCAGCCGAAGAGACGTTCGAGCTGGCTTACCTCATCGGCGAAGCGATCACCGCGCCGGCCGTCTTCCTGCTCGCGGGCGACCTCGGCGCGGGCAAGACGGTCTTCGCCAAGGGCATCGGCGCCGGGCTCGACATTGACCCGGCCGAAGTCAACAGCCCGACCTTCACGCTCGTCAATTATCACGACGGGCGGATGCGGCTTTATCACCTCGACCTGTATCGCCTCTCGGGCAGCGCCGATGAAGTTTACGCGCTCGGGCTGGATGAGATGCTGGCAGAGCCGAATGCAGTGGTCGTGATCGAGTGGGCTGAGAGACTCGCGGGTTTCAATATCTCCGGTGCCTTCGCTGTCAGCATCTCTGATTCCGGTGGCGATACCCGCAGGATAAAGATCAGCCGGAAGTGATTATTGATGACCAGTGACGATCTGCCACAGGACGGTTTCAGCCCGGCTTTTTACGGCGCCATTTCCATCGGCGCCCCAGTGGCAGCTTTCCTGTTCGTCTGGTTCACTGCTGACAGGATGTCGGGCAGTCTTCTTATTCAGTCATTCCAGCCGCAGTGGGAAGTAAGACTCACGGCTCAGGAGATTATTCTTTTGATCATCAGTTGTCTGATTGGCTTCGGATTCGGAAGGAAGGGGATGTTGAAGGGGGAAAGCCGGATCTGCATTATCGGGGTTGTCATCAATCTTCTTTTGCTGCTCCCTCTGGCGCTTGCTCTCACTGACGTTCTGACAGCCGGGGAATATTTCTGATTCGGTAGTCATGAAAAAGTAATGCTGGCGGCAACCTCCTGATTGTAATGGCAGATGAAGTACTTGATCGCGCCAATGTGGTTGCGCAGGCTCTTTGAAAAACTCAGCGCCTCGCGCACCAG
>Ga0070741_10007510_pt1 | contig 22505 bp, 14 predicted proteins | sample Coa_R1_4_FD_66440 | JGI IMG/M metagenome (GOLD analysis project Ga0070741, IMG submission 66440) | Surface soil microbial communities from Centralia Pennsylvania, which are recovering from an underground coalmine fire - Coalmine... | ecosystem: Environmental > Terrestrial > Soil > Unclassified ... | reverse complement strand
CCACGGCCGAAAGGCAGCTCGTACACGCTGCTCAGAAGGAACGTCTGCTGAATATCCGCGGTGGACGTAGCATGATCCGGCCGCCAGTTCAACGGGTTCTGCGGGCCGCCGTTTGTCCCGCCGCGCTCGGTGGAGAACACATCCAAGTTATGCGACCAGGTATAACTGGTCAGAAAAGAGAGCCCGGCCGCATAGCGTTTCTGCAACTTCACCGTTAAGCCGTTGTAATTTGAGGGCGCGGCGTTATCGTCCCAGGTGAGCGCGGTGTAGTTCGGCAAGGGCCGACGAGGCTGCACGGGCCCAGGACCCGGAATCGCCTGATTCTCCGTACGAGCTTGCAGGAGCTTTACGGAATTCGACCCGACATAGCCCACACCAAGAACCAGGCTGGCTGGCAATTGTCTCTCGACGTTCAGGTTCCACTGCGTGGAATAGGGAGTCTTCATGCGCGGATTAATCGAGTATCCGCCTTGTCCCTCCGGGCTCGGCGGAATTTGCGCGCCGGGAGAATTCGTGAACGGGTTAGAGAAAGCGGAGTCCACGAAGAAATCGTTCAGGGGCCCGACCGTTTCCGAGTAACCGAACGGCCACTGCCCCGCCGGATCGGCGAAAAATTGCACGTAATCGGTATAGGAATAGTAAATACCGGCTCCGGCGCGGATGCTGGTTTTATTATTTAGCATCCAAGCGATTCCTAGCCGTGGCGCGAAATTGCGCCACTGAGGGTCTACCCAGCGCTCCCGCAGGTTCGGGCCGGCCCCCGTAATCGGATTCTTGACGGCGAGCAAGTAGTTACCGGTTAACACGTCAAGGCCGCTATATGCATTGCGAGCTTCTTTCATGGCTTGCACGTAGCTCCAACGCAGGCCGGCTGTCAGGCTGAGCCGCGAGTTAAGGCGAATTTCATCTTGCAGGAACGCGTGATACTCGTTGTGGCTCAGCATCGCAGAAGTGTCGCCCGCAGCACGGCGCGAGTCGGTGGGCAGGCCCAGCAGAAATGTCGCCACTCCGTATCCGGTATTGGTCAGATCCCGCAGATCGGATGTTGGCCGCCGGCCGAAACCAATCGTTGCTTGCGGGCTGGCCTGAAAGCTGTCCAGATAATTCCAGGTCAACCCGGCCTTGAACGTGTGCCGTCCGCGAATCCACGTCACGTCGCCGATGGTCTGATACAAGTTATGGGGGCCAATTGGAATAAAAGCGCCTCCGGCACTCACGATATCCGTGATGCTCAATTGCAGTAGCAGCAAGTCCGGCGGGCCGCTTGGGTACACCTTATCCCATCCCGTGGCTTTGAGAATGCTGTCCGGCAGCGGGTTGGCAGTCTGGTTCGAAATATAGCGGCTGAAACCGAACTGAAAGTGACCGATCAAATTGGGCCGGAAGATGTGAGAATCGCTAAGTGTAGCGTTTGTGGCCGTATTGGTGACGGTCGTAGCGACCGAGGGAATGCCTCCGGGAGACGTATTGTAGCCGTCGTTATACGAGAATCGTGCGAACAGCGAGTTCGCCGCGCTGACCTTATGATCCACTCGGATCGATCCCTGATCGTTCTGCTGCTTTTGCGGCGTAGTGTTGATGTAATTGCGCGTGAACCCGGGAAGATTAGGCAGCGGAAAAACCTGCTGCAGCAATGTCTGCGCGGTCTGATTCAGGCGTGAAGAAGGGATGCGGTTTCCGGGGAAAGGGTCGCGCGTATAGCCGCCAGGAACTGTGCTGTCGGCGCGCGTGGTAGTAATGTCGTACAGCCGAGGTAAGCCGGCGGCGGAAAAATCGCCGCTGCGCATCGCATCGGTCGGAACCGTGCCGATGTTGTTTGCGGAGCGCACGTAACGGAAGCCTTCGTAATAGCCGAAAAAGAAGGTGCGGTCACGGCCGTTGTAGTAGGGCAGCCGAACCGGCCCGCCTATGGTGCCTCCGAACTGATTCTGTTTGAAGTTCGGGCGCTGCGGGTCAAAAAAATTGCGCGCGTCGAGATCGGTGTTGCGCAAAAACTCCCAGACGCTGCCGCGGAGCTGATTCGTGCCCGAGCGCGTCACTACCACGATGTCGGAGCCCATTGAGCGCCCCTGCTCGCCGGCGTCGCCACGCGACTGCACGGAGAACTCCTGGATGGCATCAACCGACGGATTCAGCGCATAGCTGTTAAACATCGGGTCGTTGTTTTCTATGCCGTCCAGCGTGAAATTGTTATGCCGGCTCCGCTGGCCGTTAATCACGGGAGAATAAGAACCTGCGCCCAATTGCACTTTGAACGCGGTGGATTGCCCCAGCGCGATCGGCAAGGCTCCGGGCGTCAGCAAGATCAGTTGCGCGAACTGGCGGCCATTCAGGGGAAGGTCGGTCACCTGTTTCGTCTCGACGGCCGTGCTCATACGCGAGCTTTGGCTTTCGAGCAGAGGAGCCTCCGCGGCCACCTCCACGGTTTGCAGCACCTCTCCCACTTCGAGTTGGACGTCCGCACGCAGTGCGTGATCCACAACCACCACCAATCCTTTTTGCACGGCAGTCTTAAAACCTTTTGCCGAAACAGTCAGGTCATAGACGGCGGGCAAGAGGTTGGGAAACGAGAAGAAACCGGCCGAATCGGTAACAGTTTCGCGCGCGACGGCGGTGGCTTGGTTCCGCAGCGTCACGGTTGCTCCCGGCACGAGCGCGTGCGCGGAATCCGAGACGACGCCGCTAATCGCTCCAGCGGTGAGCTGCGCGAATGCCTGGGGCGGTAAAAGCGATAAGAGCACAGATGCCGCGAACACGGCGAGAGCGCGCCCAACCTGCATGTATCACCTCCGTACGATGATCGATCATAGTTAGCACACGCGGCCCTGTGTGTCAATCATGTATAATCGTCGCTAATCAGCACCCGGAGGAGATGCACGATGGAGTTCGGAGGATGGCGGTCCACTCTCGTGCTGATCTTATGCTCCGCCGTGAGAGCGGCGCCGGCCGTTTATCCTCCGCAGCCCAGAAACTATATTGATGAATTCATTTTCGACAAAATCCGGCAGGACCACATACCGCACGCCGGCATTTGCTCCGATGCAGAATTCCTGCGCAGAATTTCGCTCGATCTGACAGGCCGGCTTCCCGAGCCGGAATCCATCCGGAAGTTCATGAAAGACCCGGATCCCGCAAAAAGGGAAAGACTGGTCGAAAGTCTGATGGCCACACCCACCAAGGGTGTCACGCGCAAGCCTTCCACGCCGTTTTTGGATCGTTGGACATACTTCTTCTCGGACCTGTTTCGTGTCAACGGGCTGATGGGACCGGGCCGGATATTATTCCATCGCGAGATCTATAACTTTCTTGCGATCAATCAACATTACGACGAGTTTGTCCGTGGTTTATTGACGGCAACCACACGGTCAAATCACAACTCGGCGCCGGCCAATTTCCTGGTTCGCTTCTACGTCGACCAGCCGGACCAGAGCACCAATAATCCCGAAGACACCTACGACGAGCTGGCCATCCAGACCAGCCGCATGTTCCTGGGGATCAATCTGGAGTGCATCTCGTGCCATGACGGAAAAGGTCACCTGGAAAAAATCAATCACTGGCTAACTGCCCGAAAGCGAGACGAGTTCTGGAGGCAGGCTGCGTTCTTCAGCAAAATCCGTTTATACCGGCCTTACGGAGATCTGTGGGACGAGTTCGTGCTGAGCAACGAAGGCAAAGGTTACGACACCTCAAGTCACAGCGTTCTGAGGCTGCCACGGTATAAAGCAGATACTGCTCCGGCGTTCATCCTGACAGGGGAACGGCCTGGCAAGGGCGAGGATCCGCGCGAAGCGTATGCCCGGATGGTAACGGGCCACATCCAGTTCGCGCGCGCCACGGTGAATTTGATTTGGGCGGAGTTATTCGGCGCCGGAATTGTGGATCCGCCTTTGGATTTCGATCTGGCGCGCTACGACCAGGTATTGCACGCACCGCTGCTGGATACATTAGCCAAAGACTTTCAGGCGCACCACTTTGATCTGCGCTACCTGATGCGTCTGATGGTGACGTCTTCGGCTTACCAGCTCTCGCATCAGGTGGAGAGGGCGTGGAAACCGGAGTACGATCGCTATTTTGCCCGGCGGATCGTACGGCGATTGCCCGCCGAACAGGTTTGGGACGCGATTTGCCAGGCCACGGGCGTTTTCCAGGAAATGAAGTCGGGCGATCAGGAAACGAAGGTTCGCTACGTGCTGCAAACGGTTTCGCCTGAGGACCTGGATCCGAAGCTGCTCAAGCTCCTGGGAACTTTTGGTCTGGACGACCGCACTCTGGGCTTCAAGAGCTTACGTCCTTCCACGGTGCAGGCATCCATTCTACTCAACAGCGAACCGGTTAAACAGAAGATCCACGCCACGGCTAACGGGCGGCTTAAGGCGTTATTTGACGCGGAGCCGCAGAAGACAAACTCAGAAATTGTTGAAGAGCTCTTTCTGGCTACGCTCGCGCGCTTTCCTTCGCCGGAGGAGACGGCGTTCGGAATTAAGCTTCTGTCCGAACACCACGCCCAGGGCGCCGAAGATCTGGTGTGGGCGCTTCTCAACAAACCGGAATTCATATTGAACTACTGAAGGACCACGTGATGACTGCCCTGCCTACGCTTTCGCGCCGCTATCTGCTGAAGATCGGATCGGTGGCCCTGTCCGGTTTTGAACTCCTGCCGATGGCGCGCCTCCTGAACGCCACCGCGAAACCGAACGTACGGCCTCGCGGCAGCGCAGAGTTCTGCGTGTTCGTGTTTCTACAGGGAGGAGCCAGCCACCTGGACACCTTTGACATCAAAGAAGGCCGCTGGACTCCGCCCGATTTCGCCATCAAGAAGCTGACACCGGAGATCAGCTTACCCACGGCTCTCTTTCCCAAACTCGCCACAAGGCTCAATCGGGTTGTGCTGGCGAGGTCGCTCGAGACATGGGAAACCGAGCACACGCGCGCTACTTACTATATGCACGTGGCGCACCCGATTAGCCCGGCGCGCCTTGCGGAGATTCCATCAGTAGGCGCAGTGGTGGCGTATGAGTTTCGTGACAAGAGAAAAGAAACCGATTTTCTACCGCCTTTCATCTCCATGAACTACGGTCCTGACCAGCCCAGGGAAGGATGCCTGGGCGCGCGCTTTGGGGCACTCAACATGGATACCAGCGGAAGTGGTCCTGCTTTCGTCGTCCCGGACAAGGAACGCAGCCGTTTTCAGCGCCGCGTGGCGTACCTGGAGGCGCTGTCGGCGCTCCCTTCACCAACAAGGATCGATGAGCCCCCGCGAGTCCAGATCGACGCCTTCCGCGGTGATGCGCTCCAGATGCTGCGGTCGCCGAAGATGCCGGAAATTCTCCGGCTCGAAGATGAAGACAAGAAACGCTACGGCTCTTCTCCTTTCGGCGAATCGTGCATTCTGGCGCGGAACATCCTCGCCGCGCAAAGCGGGACGCGCTTCATCGCCCTGCATCACGGCGGCTGGGACTTTCACACGAATATTTACGACAAGAGCCAAAAAGCGAATCACTACACCGTGTGCCGAACGCTCGACCAGGGGCTCGCGGAGATGATCACCGATTTAGAGAAGATACCCTTCGGCGGCGGCGCATCCCTGCTCGATAAAACGCTGATTGTCTGCTTGGGCGAGTTCGGGCGCACGCCCGGAGACGTGACAGTGGGAAAGGGGCGAGATCATCATCGCTTCGCTATGACCGGATTGTTTGCCGGCGGCGGAGTGCTTGGCGGCCGCGCCATCGGAGCCACCGACGAGCAGGGCGCGCGTGTCGTGAAGACCGGTTGGGCTCGCAAACGCTCAATCTATCCGGAGGATGTGGCGGCGACGATCTACTCGGCCCTGGGCATCGACTGGACCAAGGAAATTACTAACACGCCATCCGGCCGCGCTTTCCAGTACCTGGAATTTCAATCCGGGACGAACTTCCTGGATGTGTCCGAGATCGAGCCCCTGTTCGGATGAAGGGCTCCGTGCTACAGTCGGATGTCTAAGATCGATCATCGGACGAAAGCATGGGGGCTATCTTTGACCAATTAACCAACACTACGCTGCGCGGGCGAATCGCCGAGAAGTTGCGGGACGCGATCCTGAACGGGTCGCTCAAGGAAGGAGAGCGGCTTGTCGAGCGCAGGCTCGCCGCTCAGTTTGCCACCAGTCTGACAGCCGTCCGAGAAGCACTGATCGAGTTAGAAAGTGAAGGGTTCGTCATCAAACGACCCAATGCGGCGACGTACGTGACCAAGCTTAGCCTGGAAGCTGCCGAACATGTCTTCGCCGTGCGCCGGATCCTGGAGGCCTATGCAGTATCGGAGGCTGCGAGCCTGGCAAATCCGGAGCAGATTCGCAATCTGCAACGGATCTATCTGGACCTGCTTGAAGCGGCGCGCTCCGGCGATACGCAACGCTTCATCGTGACGGATTTCTCGTTGCACGAAGCAATCTGGCGGATTTCCGGTAATGACTATCTGGTTGCCGCTCTCAGGCGCGTGGTTCTTCCGCTCTTCGCCGCCTCTGCGATCCGCATTGCCTCGCGTTGCGCGTTCGACCTTCTGGAAGACGCGCAGCTACACCTTCCTCTGCTGGATGCGATCCGGGCCGGAGATCCGGAACGGGCGCGGACGGCTTTGTTCACTGCCATCAACGAGTGGTTCAATGAGATCCGGGCGATCCTTTCGGATCCTGCCCGCCATGAAAATTGCCAGAATTGAGATTCGATGCGGCAAATAATCGTCCGATGACGAAACGCTTTCTGACCGTGACGTCCCTGTGCCTGTCCCTTGGGCTTCTTTCGGCGGCGGACTTCCCGAAGGCTGAGATCACGAACGGCGTCATCCGGGCGCGCCTTTATCTGCCGGATACAGGCGACGGATTCTATCGCGGTACCCGATTCGATTGGTCGGGCGCCATCTACAGCCTTGAGTACAAGGGGCACGAGTTTTACGGCCCCTGGTTTCACAAGACGGATCCCGATATTCACGATTTTGTGTACAAAAAGTCCGAGATCATCGCGGGACCTTGCAGCGCGATCACCGGTCCGGCCGATGAATTCCAGCCGCTCGGATGGAATGAGGCGCAGCCCGGCGGCAATTTTGTAAAGATTGGCGTCGGAGTACTACGGAAACCGGGCACAGGCCGATATGACAACTTCCGGATGTACAAGATAGTCGATCCGGGGAAGTGGACCATCAGGAAAGGTTTGGATTCGATCCAATTCACACACGAGCTAGCCGATTCGTCATCGGGTTATGCCTACTCCTATCAGAAGACTGTGCATCTGAGCGAGGGCAAATCCCAGATGGTGCTGGAACACAAACTAAGAAATACTGGAACTCACGCGATCCAGACCAGCGTCTACAATCACAATTTTCTCGTCCTGGATAAGCAGGCGCCGGGTCCGGGTCTCGTCATCACTGTTCCATTTCAGATTCAGACACCGCGCCCTCCCAACAAGAAGCTGGCCTCCATTCGAGGCAATCAGATCGTTTACTTAAAAACTTTGGAAGATCAGGACGTAGTGGCCACGCCCGTGCAGGGCTTCAGAGATAGCCTCACAGATAGCGAGATCCGCATCGAAAACAGGAGGCTTGGCATAGGCATGAGAATTCAGTCGAATCGTGCACTATCCAGGGAATCTCTATGGTCGATCCGGACAGTAGTTGCGATGGAACCCTTCGTCTCCATCACGATCGAACCGGGCAGGGAATTCGATTGGAAGAGTACGTACGACTACTACACGCTCGCGGCAGGCGCAAAATGAACGCTGCGATGCATCATCCATATCTCGTTAGCTAGAGTTCTAGGGCTCCAGCCAGATCGGCGAACTCCAGGCGAGTTGTCCATCCTGCTGCAAAACGCGAACGTAAAACCACGCCTTCTCCGGATGTGAGTTCGTATCCGAGTACTCGAAACTTACACGGCTCGAATTCGGGCGCGCGGTGTAAATGAACCGGGCGTTCCGGATGACATCGATCTGCTGGATCGTGCCGGTTCCGATCACGTGCACGGAAAATCGCGGCGCCTCTTGTGAATGAATGACGTCTCCCATCACGTAAGTGGTATCGCCGATCTTCGCCTGGACGTCCAAAACAATGTTGTCCGTAGCGCCGTACGCGTGCCGTTTTCGAATCGCGTCCAGCAACCCTTCTCGACTGAAGTTCTCAGCGAGCAGGCAGGCGTAAGAAATATGCGTAGACCAATGATCGGAGCTGGCCTGCACACCCAACTTATATCCTTTGGCCAGGGCGTTCCATAGGAATCCCTTGGGCTCCCAACCGCTCTTCTGGGCCTGCGGATTACCCGTTGTCGCGGAGCGCGGCGCGCCTTCGTATTCGTAACTCGTGCGGTAGCCCTGGTAGATCTCCATCAGAGGCTCAACCTCGGGATCGTTGTCGCGCCAATCCGTGCCTTGTGACGTCGCGGTACTGTGCGGCATGGAGATGCCGCCATTTTGCCGCAGATATTGGAATAGCTTTGCCGCACCGACTTTTCCGGCCGCTTCCTCGGGCGGGATCGGGAGCGTCCGCACACCCGGGTGTGCGAAGATCACGTTCCGGTGGCCGTTGGGATACGGCACGCTCCGCTCGTAGGCAAACAGCGGCACGAACGATGCCGGGGAGTAAAACAGATGGGCCAGTTTCTGGTTTTGCCACCACGTGAACTCCTGGTCGAAGCCGGCCTGGTGGTCGGTGATCGCGATGTAATCAAACATCGCGGCGTCCTTCGCGTAACGGTAGATCTCAAGCAGAGAGCCGTCATATTTGAAATCCTGAGAAACATCGCTGTGCCGGTGCATATCGCCGCGATAGATCCGATAGCGCGCCTTGCCGGCTGCAACGACGTAAGTTCGTGCGGTGTTGATATCCTCGGTTTCGTGCGGATGCACAAGAATCGCTTCCGGCGAAGCTTCCGCTAACGGTCGGAGCTGCTCTGAACCCTGCGTGGACGGGACGGCAGCGCCTAAATTCGCATAGTAGATATCCGCGTGCTGCGGCACCTGTGTGGCGAACGGACGGTTGTCTGTCATCCACACCGCATACACGCTCCCGTCGTTCGCCAGCGCCAGAGCCGGATTTTTCTCCGCCGAGCCGGCGCTGTGGAGTAGCGGAATCGGCGTGGTCCATTTACTGCCCTGCAGGCGCGTGACAAAGTTTTCCCAATTCATGGGGCTTCCGATGCTTCGTTCTTTCTGCCGGGTCCAGTGGCGAAAAACCATAACCGGTGTGCTACCTCCGTCGAAAGCCAGAAACGGATGCTCCGCATTCTGGCGCATCGCGTCGGGAAAAGCGGCTGCCGGCTGGTTGGCGGGCTCCAGCAAGCGCCCTCCATCCCATACTGCGAGACGAATGCTCCGCTGCTTGTGAAGCGGCGTTGCCAATGGAGTGGGAATAAGAAAGCCCTGATCCTTACCCCAATTTACGCCGGACTCGTCCCAAGCCAGCCATGGCCGGCTCTGAGCATCGATAGCCACTGACGCGTGAGCCTGGAATTGAGGCCCCGAGGTGACGCGGCGCAGTTCGGAAAGCGAACCGTCTTTCCATGACCGCAGCACGATATCGTAATCGCCCTTCTCATAGGTGTCCCAAACGATGTGGGCGGCACCGTCGGAGCCGGCGGCAATCGCGGGCTCCCAGTCATTTGCGGCAGACTCGCTGACTTTGATTTCATCAGACCACGTTGCGCCGCGAAGCACTTTGAGATAGATGTCGCTCTGCCGTTCCCGCTCGCTCTGCCAGGCAAGAAAAATGCTTCCATCAGGCGAAGAAGCGGCTCGAAGAAACGTGTTCGATCCCCGAGCGGCCAGGCGTTCCGCTCTTTGCCACGTGCCCTGAACCCGTTTACGAGCCTGAATCTCCCAGTGGTCGCCTTGACGCTCGCTCCAGAATGCCCAGATGTTCCCGGCTCGATCCGCTGCCAGTGCGCAACGGAAGATATCGCCGGCCCGCGCTGAAATTTCTTCCGGAGGACTCCATACGCTGTGTTGAAACAGTCGGAACAGGACGCGGTCTGCGCGGTCCCGGTACGCAACCCAGGCCACGGCCATACCGCCGTCTGGGAGCGCAACCAGCGCGGGCTCGTCGTGCTCGTAGGCGGCATCGGTCAGCTTCTGAGGTGCGGGGACCCGGGCCGCGCTGGCACGGCCGTTTAGAAACCGTTTCGGCTCGCCACCGAGCTCGCTGAGCGTGAAGGCGAAGCTTCCTTGAGTGGTCCGGACCGAAAACCGGGGATCGCCATGCGAGCGCACGCTCGCGTAAATTCCCACGGGATGATAGAGGATCGGAGGCTTGGAACCGGGCCGCAGTTCGGTGTAATGAATATCGGCATACGGCTCGACGGCATCCGTCCGCACCGCGCATTTCCAGGAATCAGCACCCGTGATCGTATCACCTGCAAGGAACTGCCGGCCTTCGATTGTGCCCAATTCTCCGCCCGTAATCGATAGCGATCCGTCCCAGCGCTCCGCTGAGCGCGCCTGCTCACCAAGCATGATGAGCACGGCCGCCGAAGGTGGCGGCATGACGACCTGCAGCGGTGCGGCTTGACCGCGCAGAAAGAAAATCCACAAAGATCCGCAAACCAATACAAACAGCGCCACCGCCGTGACAAACGGCAATGGCCGTCGTATAACCGCCATTCGCATATCCTGAACTGTTTATTCGTGTTTACTTCTGTCCTGGGCCCGCGCTTTTCTCGCTGGTCGGCGGGATAATCCCTTTAAGCCGCATGTACGTGGCCATATTTCCGTAATGTTCGTAGTTATGGGCCGTGTTGGCCGAGAGTACAGCAAGCTTCGCGAAATCGCTATTCATCATTTTCACCATCTCGCTGCCCTTGGCGTCGGTCATGGAGGCGTAGGTCCTGCTGCAATAGGCAACCGCCTCCTTCAGCGCACTTATCAGCTCGACTTTGCCAGACTTACTTTTCTCGACGCCACCGGCAGGCTTGGTTTCACCGGCGGCCAATGCGCAGAAAAAATACTGTGAATCGGCGACGTGAGCAACGAGTTGCCCGAAACTCCGGACATCCGGGGTTGGCTTGAACGAATAATTTTCTTCCGGCATTTTCATGGCCGCAGCGATGACGACACCACTCAGCATGGTGTACATCTTGTTTTGGCTCGTGGAAATGGGATTGGCGGGTCCTCCTGCTGGTGCTTGTGCCGATGTTGATGCCGATTGTTGCGCAAGGACTGCTACCGGCACAGCGGATAACGTTGCAAACAGCAACGAGAGTTTTCTGATCACGCGGAGTGCTCCTTTACGAATGAGATTACATCGTCTGAGGAAAAGCCGAAAGCGTTCCGGCGGCGATTTGAGATCGTTATTTCCGAATGGCCGGGCCAGGTCCCGCGTATCCAGGACCGCCGCCGAACTGCTTCCAATAAAGCTCTTTGTATGGCGGGACGCGCGGCGGAACGGCGTCTTCGTTTTCAAGGCACGGGAGAGTCTCCGCCCACCATCGGTCATAGGCGGCTTCCAGGCGCGCCACTTCCTCTGGATGCTGAGTCGCCACATTCAACCTCTCCCCGCGGTCCGTCGCCATGTCGTATAACTCCCAACGCTTCTCGGGTCCATTGCTGACCAGACTAAAGCGGGCGCTGCGAATTCTGCACTTGGCATACTTCGACTCGGCAGCCTGACCTCGCTCCCAGCGGCCGACGTGCGTGAACAGGAGGCGGTCTGCCCATGCCGCGCTGTGGTCTCGCAGGAGCGGCATCAGGCTGCGTCCATCGAGTTGAAGGCCGTCCGGAATCTTGGCGCCTGCCACTTCGGCGAACGTAGGAAACAGGTCGAGATGGGCCGTGAGGCGGCTCACGTCTCCGGGCTTGAACACGCCGGGCCAACGGAAGAAGGCCGGAACACGCGTCCCGCCCTGGTAGGCTGTGCCCTTGGCGCCCCGCATACCAGCGTTGAAGACTCGAACTCCGGCCGTGCCGCCGTTATCGGTCATAAAGATCAGCATGGTCTTGCGATCGAGGTCCCAGTCTGCCAGGCGGCTCATCAGACGGCCCACATTGTCGTCGATATTCGTCACCATGCCGAAGAATTTCTCCACGTCCTCGCCCAAATTCATGCCCCGGTACATGCGCCGGTATTCGTCCGGACAGATCAGCGGGCTGTGTGGGGCGTTGGTAGCGATGTAGGCGAAAAACGGCGAGCCCGCGTCGCGCCTTTCTTCGATCCAGTGCAGTGCTTGGGCGAAGAAAACATCCGTGCAATAACCCTCTGTCCTCTCGAACACGCCATTGTGGAGAATGGTCGGATTGAAATATGTGTTGCCTGGCGCATCGGAACACGTGCCGCCATAATCTTGCCCGATTCCGCCGCAGCCGTGGATAAAGGCCTCGTCGAAGCCCCGCTTTTGAGGTTGGTACGCGGCTGCATCACCCAGGTGCCACTTGCCGAATACGCCGGTTGCGTAGCCAGCGGCTTTCAAGACCTGGGCGATCGTAGTCGCCTTCAAACTCATCCTCTCGCGCTCAAAGATCGTGTGAGTGACGCCGGATTTGAATTCGTGCCGCCCGGTAAAGATTGCGCAGCGCGTCGGAGCGCATGTGGGGCTGGCATGGAAATCAGTAAAGCGTACGCTCTGACTGTACAGATGATCGAGATTTGGCGTCTTTACGACCGGATTGCCATGGCACGCAAGATCGCCGTAACCCTGGTCATCGGTCAGAATAAGAACGATATTGGGGCGCTGGCTAGTCGCCGCCAGCGCGGGCATCGACGCAGCGGCGAGGCGGCCCAGGAATTCTCGGCGGTTCGGCTCCTTCACGGCTCGACAGGTCGCCGTTGCATGATACCGCATCGGGGTTTGCCCTGCGGCCCCCGGGAACGCTTTTAGGAGCACATACTTTTAGGAGCACATATTAGAAGGGAAAGAGCCACATGAACCGAATACTGATTGGAGCGATTTCAGGGATTGCTTTTGGAGTAATTGATGTGCTTCTTACTGCGCGTCATGGCAATCAGCCAACCACAGCGTTGCTACAGGCTTTCACCAGCCGATTCGCACTCGGTTTTCTCGGAGCCAACGTGTCCCTTCCGGTGCACCCGGTATTATGCGGTATCGTTGTCGGAATCCTCGTCAGCTTGCCCGATGCTTTTGGGTTGAAGTCTTATGTTGGCATCATCGGCTCAGGAGTTGTCTTTGGGATCATAGTCGGCCTTGCCGTGAAAATCTGGGCATCGTAGTACTGGGCAATATTTGGCGCTTGGGGCGATGCTTTATTTCAGTTGGGTGTGCGCCCTTGGCAGCCAGCCTGGTAAAGCAGGATTTGCCATCAACACATATCTAACGCGATCAAGCATTCGTCAGGCATCGTCGCGAGCCTACGGCCGCAGATACGGCCAGCGGCAGCGATTTTGAGGATGGTAGTATTAACTGAGAATGGTGAGGTGCGAGAGTGGTTGAATCGGGCGGTCTCGAAAACCGTTGTACCTTTACGGGTACCGTGGGTTCGAATCCCACCCTCACCGCCAAAAACTTCAATAATTTAGCAGCGTACAATCGAGCAATCCGCCTCTTTCGAATTCATGAAAGCCTGGAACTCTTCGATGGTGGGCGGCATGCCCACCGTGTCGAGATAAACGCGCCGCAGGAATTCTTCGTCGGTTGCCAGACCCGAAGGGAGATATTGATCTGCCGTAGCTTTGCGAAGAAAGCCTGTCGATGTAGTTGTTCTCCGGAATCTGCGGATAATTCTTCAGCGGGCGATCTTTCACCACGATGATGGGAGTGGCCGCAGCCCTCCCCAAGGTCCGCGCCATGATGGCCGTCTCCCCCGCGGATTCCGCCGTCACCAATCCGCCCGCCTTTACCTTCTGAGCCTAGCTTGGCCGGCGCGTCGAAAGGCGCGCCTTTCTGCAGCCACTCGAGCATGGCGTTGTAGTCCGGCGAACCGACCTTGAAGCGCAAGCCGCCGCGCACGGAGCCGTGGCAGTTCGAATTCGCGCAGTCGGCGCGCGTGAAGATCGGGACGATATCGCGCCCGGTCTGGGTCCTCTCCAGATTGAGCGGCAGCATCACAATTGGTATACCGTCTGACGATCCAACGAATGGCGCCCGATTTTATTGTTGAGCTTCGGGAGCCAGTCAAATCCGTATATGCCGGCATGCCCGACTCTCTCCAGATTCGGATTCGACGGCGGGCTAGCTGGAACGTGCGGGTCGAGGTCTGGGCCGAAGGGCTGCCCGAACAGATTACCGTGGAGCGACAGGCAGCGGAACTGAAAGTGGTCGCAATCTTCGTTGCGAATGGTACCGTTCACAAGGACCGGCAACGTGATGACTTGAGGCTTTTTCCATCTGTCGTTATCTTCGCGCTCTTCGATCCCCGGGAGCGCCCCTACTGCGAGACGGGAGGCTGTCATGCGGCACACTCGCAACCGGCTTCCTGGCGCGGGTTCACGAACCACCACAGCACGGCCGCCGCGCAGGTGGTTGCCACACTCAACAAGAGTACCGAATCCCAGTTGTTGGATGCTTGCAGGACCCAGCCCATGAGCGCGGGCGAAGCAAAGCCGGCGCAGTTAGAAGCGGCGTTCATCATGCCGGCGACGGCGCCGCCTGATGGCCCCCCAATATCAGTTGCCGACGACCACGCGGCTCCGAGATACAGATCGATAGAACCCGCCGCCAGGCCCATCAGAGCCGCGGATAGCCGCGGCTGCGAAGCCCATATCCCAGCCGACATGAGGAGTGCAGCGCCGGTCAAAGAGAAAAGCCCTACCAGGTTTCGCGCAGTCCGGACATCCGTGCGCTGGCCCACGAAATCAGTCAAAAGGCCTCCCGCCCAATTCGCGATCACCCCAAAAAGGAACGGGAGGCCGGCGTAGAAAGAAGCTTCCTCAACAGACAGACCTCTTCGTTCGCGCAGGTAAGTGGGGAACCAGGTAATGTAAAACTGCCATAGGAACGTGGCGCCGAAAGCCACACCAAGCAGGCACCAGAGCCGCGAGGAACGCAGCAGCTCGCTCCGGCGCGTTTTCTCGCGAAGGCGGGCTGGCGCCGCGCCGGAGCGGATGACTGCCAGTTCGGCTGGAGAAACTCGCCAGTGCTCTTCCGGCCGGTCGCGATACCAGAAATACCAGGCAGAGGCCGCCGCCAGACCGACCACACCGAATGCGACAAACGGCAGCCGCCATCCGTACCGCAGTATCAGAAGGCTTGCAATCGGCGGGGTTAGCGCCGCCCCCAGCCGTCCACCACCAAGAAATGCTCCGAAGGCGGTTGCGCGCTCGCTCACCGGCACCCAGCGATTGAAAGCGGCTGCAATCGATGGCGAGAGCGCAGCCTCCAGCCCTCCGAAGACGAACCGGATCGCCAGCAGAGATGTGAAGCTCCATGCTGCGGCGGTGATTGCAGTGAAAACCGACCATCCACCCACCGCAAACGCCACCAGCCGCCGTGCTCCGCGGCGATCCGCCAGGGCACCCCAGGGCGTCTGCCCCAAGAAATAAGAAACGCTAAAAATGCTGTAGACCAATCCCATCTGAGCCGGATTGAAATGAAACGCTTTCTGTATGTCCGGTCCGGCAACCGCAAGGCAGGCCCGGTCGGTGTAGCTGACCACATTGATGAGCAGCGCCAGCGCAACGATGGAATACCGGACTCGTGTCTTGCTGGTCACCCGCGCAGCTCCTTCGGGTAGGGTGTTTTGGGATCCAACGGATAAATCGGACGTTGAATGCGGCGGAAGGGAAGTGAGCTGAGCTTCGCCGTGCTGACGCCGGGTGTGTCGACCAGGTAGATCTCTTTCGCGATCGGCTCGTAGGCTGCGCGGAACCCGTTTGGAGACTTCACAACCACAATCTGACAATGGAGAGGCTCGATTCCCTGGCTTCGAAACAGCTCCGGGTCCACCGTCATGGCCGAGCGCTCTGCGATGAGAATCTGCACTTGTCCGGCCTCGAGCACGGCGCTGCGGCCCATGCACGTAGTGATACCGGTGTTGTATCCGCGCGCGCGAGCTGTCCACCGGCCGTCCGAAATCAGCCGCACGCGGCCTGTCACCTTGACGGGCTTGGAATGTTCCTTATCAAAGGCGCCGCCGATTTTCATCGTGACCGTAGCGCCGACACCCGCCTCAACGGCCCGAGCAACTGCCGGCGGGTCGACGAGGAAGATTGCCGCAGGTTTCTCTAACGGGGCTTTGATCAAGTGCTTCAGCACCCCGGTGCTGTCGCCCGGGGACCCTGAACCTGTGCTATCGGAAGATTCCGCCAGCACGACCAGGCCATCCTTTACGCGCAGCGCTTTCGCGATCGCCTTCTCTGGTGGAACCAGGTGCACGTCGAAATCCTGCTTGCGATCCCACAGGCGCCGCGCCAGGGTGTCGGCCTGCTGCTGCGCGGCTTTTAGATTGTCATTCGTTACGGAGACGACCGCGCAGCCCATCTCGGCAATATCTAACCATGGTTGCACGGGAAATATCGAAACCGCTTCCGCCTTGCCCGCGCGCTCTAGCGTCTGGGCCGCTTGAATCAGCTTGTGCATAGGCCCGCGATAGGTCTGTGCGTTCTCCGCGGGGATGATCAGCGGGAGTTTGCGCCAGGCCATCGTTGGCTTTGTCTTGGCCCGCAAAATCGTCAGCATGAGCTTCGCGGCTTTCTGCCCAGTCTCGAACATGTCGACGTGCGGATACGTGTGATAGCCCACGATCGCGCTCGCCTGCTCGACCATGCGGCGCGTCATGTTGGCGTGCAGATCAAGTGTCACCACGATGGGCTTGTCCGGTCCGAGAATCCCGCGGGCCTGTGCCAGCAGCTCGCCTTCCACATCGTCTTGGCCTTCGGCGGTCTGAGCGCCGTGCATCGCGAACAGCAGCGCATCCGCTGGAGCTTTACCAAGCTCTTCCTCGAATCGCTTCGATAATTTCAGAAAATCTGCGCGCAGCAGCCGATTCGCCGTAATCGCCCAACAGGCGCAGACGGGAACGATGTGGGCCCGCGCGGCGCGCAGCTCATGAATGAAGCCTCCCATCTCGGTTAGCTTCCCTTCGTGCCGCTCTAAAGCGCCGGCGCCAAAGACCGGCGAGAAGTCTTCGTACCGCGTGTAAACAGGAGAAAAGGTGTTGCTCTCCTGGAGAATGGACGCGATGGCAACCCGCATTTCGCAGCCTTTGAAGCGTCGTCAGAAAACCAGCTTCAAGCTCATCTGTCCGATTCGCGCCGGCCCGGCAGACGAGATGATGCCGAAGCTTGGATTTCCCAGTACGTTACCGGGCTGGCCGAAGTTGGTTCGATTTAGCAGATTGAAGTACTCGGCGCGGTACTCTAGCCGGGCGCGCTCCTTCAATTGAAACGCCTTCTTCAGGCTGGCATCTACCGTGGCCAGCCCTGGCATGATGAGCGTGCGGGTTTCCTCTGAGCCGAACGTATACATAGGAGCAAAGACAAAAGCGCCGATATCGAACCAACGATAGATGCTCCGCTGCTCGGAAGGCAGATTGCCCTCCCGAATTCGATTGGGCCGCTGGTCGCTCCCGGTATTCACTCGCGCGGCTCCGCCCTGTTCGGTCACGGCGAATGCTCCACCCGATTGAACGGTAACGATCGAGCTCAACTGCCAGCCTCCCAGGACGTAATCGAAAGGTCCGCCGCCGCCCAGAAAACGTCTTCCTTTTCCGAACGGCAGCTCATACACTGCGCTCGTGGTCATGACGTGCTTGCGGTGAGAAGCAGAGAGTCCGCGCTGCGAAAGATTGCTGATGGTTTGAGACACGGCTCCTCCAGTTGGATTACCGGCAACCGAAGAGAACGACTGGTCGATGCTTCGGGAAAACGTATAGGAACTCAGCACTGTAAGCCCGCTGCTGAAGCGCCGGGTATATTTCAGCGTCCCGGCATTATAGAAGGTCTTCGCATCGGAGAGTACTTCGCTGAGCACGCCATACTGCGGGAACCGGCGTCGGGGTTGAATGGCGCCTGGTCCGGGCGGGGCGTCGTTGGCGCCTACCGTGCGGTCGCCGCCGAGAGTGAAATTGCCCGCATAACCGACTTCAATTGCATCGTTGTTGCTGAGCTGCTGTGACAGATGAAGCGAGCGAAGCTGCGCGTATCCATTACTGAAATCCCCCACCAGGCCGCCGTAGTTCGGCGGCGGCGGAGCGCCGGCCACGGCCGAGGGGAACGGGTTGTCAAACGTAATCGGCGCGGCTCCGGGGCTTGCGTAATACGTTGTTAGCGTCGCCCACGGCGGATTGCTGCCAAGCTTGGTGAGCGCCAGGTTCATCGTGTAATTGATGTAGATCCCGTATCCTCCGCGGATCACCGTACGGTCCGAACCGAAAGGCCGCCACGCGAACCCAAAACGCGGAGCGAAGTTGGTCCACTTCACCGGATAGAACGGCTCGTCCGCCTTCATCGGAATCGGCTGGCCGGTCGCAAAATTGAAGTTGGTGACTTCGCCTCGCGCGTCGTGTACCGGCGTACTCGGTTCGTAACGCAGGCCGAGATTGAGCGTCAGTCGCGGCGAGACCTGCCAGTCGTCTTGAACGAACACCGCCGTCCGAAGGTTTCGCATCCGGATGGTCCACGCCCGATCGCCCAGGCTCGATTGGTACGGCAGCCCGAGCAGAAAATCGGCCATGGAATTCCCCGAACCGACGGGATTGTTATTTTCGAAGTTGAACTGGCCGCGCACCGTCAAACCTTGCGTCCGATCCGAGCGAATTCGCCGCAGGTCCGTACCGAATTTCAGATTATGGCGGCCATGATTGACGGTCACGTTGCTTGCAAGCTGCCAGACATCATCAGGCTGGATGAGAGGGTCATTGGTCATGTCTCCGACCGAGGAGAAACCCGCAATCGCGATCAATGGAAAGCCATTCGTCCGTCCCGAAGCGGGAATATTCGGAATGCCAAGTTCTTTGAGAATGCTGAAGTTCGTGTTCTCGCGCGGATCGGACTGAAAAATGAAGCTGCGGTTGTACGCCAGCCTGGTCTCTTGAATGATCGTCGGGCTCCATATGCGTGTGTGCGCCACAACGACGTTATAAGCCTTTAAACCGGTCCTGCGCACAAAACCCGGAAAAAATTCGGGATCGGGACGGTCGCGGTTGTCGTAGGCGCCGCGGGCAAACAAGTAGTCCTTATTGCTGAACCGGTGGTCGAGCCGGTGGATCGTCGAATCGCTGTTGGTGAGAACCGGAGCAAGGATCTGATAGTTGTAAACCTGGCCGGGCGTATTCTGGCGCGGGAAATATTTCAGGATATTCGCGGCCTGCGGTGCGATGCGGTTGGCCGGCACAATGTTGCCGGGAAACGGCGAGCTGGTAGTCGGATCGATGACCGTGCCGGTGAAAGGCGCGCCCGTGGATGTTCGTGTCAGGTTGCCGTTCCGCTGGTCGTCAGTGGGAACGATGAAGCTGCCGAACTGGGTTTGTCGTATGCGAATTCCTTCGTAGTTGGAAAAGAAAAAAGTGCGATCCTTGCCGTTGTAAAGCTTCGGAATGTAGACCGGTCCTCCGATAGTGCCGCCGAACTGGTTCTGGCGAAGTTTGGGCTTCGAAGCCGGAAAGAAGCCGCGCGCATCCAGCTTGTCGTTCCGCAGAAAATTGAACGCGGTGCCATGTACGGAGTTGCTGCCCGATTTCGTAACGATGTTGACGTTCGCTCCGGCCTGAAAACCAAATTCCGCAGAGTAGGCTCCGGTCTGGATTTTGAATTCCTGAATGGCGTCCACGGATGGGTTGAAGGAGTTCCAGTTGTAGAAGCCTACATTCATGGTGGCGCCGTCGAGGTTCCATTCGTTATCGGTGTCGCGGCTGCCGTGCGCCCAGATTCCTATGCCGCCGGCGAGAAAGTTTTGCAGCGTTGCGCCGCCGGGCACACCGTTCTGGATGTTTGGGGTCAGTAGCGCCAGCGAGTTGAAATTACGGCCGTTGAGCGGCAGTTCCACCACGCGCTGGTTTTCAATGACATCGCCGAATGCGGCTTCTTCCGTATTGATCACCGGCACTTCGGCTGTCACGTTCACGGTTTCGTTCACGTTACCCGGCTGGAGGGTCACGTCGAGACGTGCGCGCTGTGCAACCTGGAGGACCACGCCTTTGCTGACTTCGGTACGAAAGCCCCGCGCCGATACGGTCACTTCATATTCGCCGACGGGAAGGTTGGTCAGGATGTATTGCCCGTCGCTACCTGTGGCAGTTTCTCGGGACAGGTTCGTCGCGATCGCCCGAGCCGCCACTGTGGCGTTAGCGATCGTTGCCCCGCTACTATCGGCAACCGTTCCGACGATTACAGCGGTTGTGACCTGTGCGCCCAATCCAGCAGCCAGAGCGAGCATAAGGACCGAAAGTCGTCGAAGCATACAGCCCCCTTAGACGTCGTGGTATGAAGTGGGTTCATGTTATCGTCAGACCGGTATGCCTGTCAAGCAGTAATTTTGCTTGACAAGAGCCCGGCAAGTAAGCTGAAATGGACTGGTCCGGTCCGACCACGAATCGAATGGTTTATGAGTCCGAGAGTTGAGCAGCCGAGTGCAATAAGTGTTCCTCTCCAGCTTCGCTCTATCCTGGCAGAGGAAATCAGCCGGGGTGTCTATCAGCAGACCGGTAAGCTGCCATCCGAGCGCGCGCTGGCCGAACGTTTTGCGGTGTCGCGCACTTCAGTCCGGGAATCTTTGAACGCTCTTGTCAGGGATGGAGTCCTCGTTCGCCTGGTTGGAAAAGGAACGTTCATCGCTTCCGGCCGCAATCAATTGCCATCTGCGGCCATTGAGCCGAGCGGGCATGTGGCCTTCCTGATTGGCGAGAACATTTTCCGATTTGTGCAGCCCGGATACACGCGAATCCTGATCGGGGCGGAGCAGGCGTGCCGCCGGCACGGCTATCGTTTGCTGTTCCACTCGGTTGGCGAGAAGGAGGTGGATTTCAAGCTCGCTCTTCCGCACGGCCAACCGGACGGCGTGAAAGGCTGCGTCGTGGTCGGCGGCCTGCGCACGAAAACGTTGCGCCGGTTGCGCGAATTGTGTGTGCCGATCGTCTTAACGGACCTGCTGGTCGAAGACGAGACAACGAGCGCTGTGGGAGCGGACTATTCTGGCGGAATCCGCCAGGCAGTTCAGTACTTGGCTGAGCTGGGGCATATTCGAATCGGGTTTATTGGTTTCCCGAATTCGGACAAGTATCAAACCTACTGGCAGACCTTGCAGAAGCTGGATCTTGCATACGACGGCCGGTTCGTGCATTTTCTCCAGTTACCTGATCTGGCGCCGGGGATTGTGGCGGGCTATCAAGCGATGCAGAACATGATGGCGAAAGGCGCTCTGCCAACCGCCGTCTTGGCCACGAATGACCTGGTAGCCATGGGAGTGATCGAGGCGCTGAGCGTTTCCAACATCAGCGTTCCCGACCGCGTCAGTGTGATCGGTTGCGACGATCTCGGCGAAGAGATCAAGCCCCCGCTCACCACGATCCGTTCCTATCCGGAAGAGATCGGCAGGCTGGCAGCCGAAGTGTTGCTGAAGAATTTGGCCGGCGAGCCGGTTCAGAGCCGGATCGCGGTGCCTACCGAGCTTGTGATTCGAGGCACCACGGCTGAGCCGCCCGCAGAGTGAGGCTCAAAGCTCGACCGTTCGTAGCCGAAGCGCATTTCCGATGACGGATACCGAGCTGAAAGTCATTGCTGCGCTTGCAATCATAGGGCTGAGCAGCAGCCCAAAGAAAGGGTACAGAATCCCTGCGGCAATCGGCACGCCGACGGCATTATAGACGAATGCAAAGAAGAGGTTCTGGCGGATGTTTTTCATCGCCGCCTGGCTGAGCCGCCGCGCTCTCACCAGCGCGCGCAGATCGCCCTTGACGAGTGTAATGGCAGCGCTCTCCATGGCGACATCCGTGCCCGTGCCCATGGCGATTCCAACATCGGCCTGCGCCAGCGCGGGCGCATCATTGATGCCGTCTCCTGCCATTGCGACATGGTGCCCTTGCGCCTGAAGGCGCCGAATCGTCCCGGCCTTTTGTTCCGGCAGGATCTCCGCTTCTACGTGTTCGATGGCCAGTTTGCGAGCTACGGCTTCGGCGGTCGCGCGGCTATCTCCGGTCAGCATCACGATGCGCAAGCCAGCCTCATGGAGCAGTCGAATTGCTTCGGGCGTAGACGGCTTGATCGGATCCGCAACGCCGAGCAGTCCCGCGAGCCGGCCGTCGATGGCGGCAAACATCACGGTTTGACCTTCCCCCCGCAGCTCGTCAGCGCGGGTCGCAAGGGCGTCGCCATCAAGGCCAATTCTCTCCAGGAAACGGGCGTTGCCGATTGCAACCTGGCGTCCTTCGACAACACCGCTGACGCCCTCGCCGGTACGGGATTGAAAGCCGCTCGCATGGGAGAGCAGTAAGCCCCGCTGCTCGGCTCCGGAGACAATCGCCTGAGACAGGGGATGCTCGCTCGCACGCTCCACGCTTGCGGCCAGACGCAGAAGTTCGGTCTCGTTCTGCCCCTGCGCGGCCGAGATTGAAACGAGCGTCGGCCTTCCGTCCGTCAGCGTTCCGGTTTTATCAACAACAAGAGTA
>Ga0070741_10007509_pt1 | contig 22505 bp, 17 predicted proteins | sample Coa_R1_4_FD_66440 | JGI IMG/M metagenome (GOLD analysis project Ga0070741, IMG submission 66440) | Surface soil microbial communities from Centralia Pennsylvania, which are recovering from an underground coalmine fire - Coalmine... | ecosystem: Environmental > Terrestrial > Soil > Unclassified ... | reverse complement strand
TAGGTGTCGGAGTAGGTGTCGGAGTAGGTGTCGGAGTAGGTGTCGGCGTAGGAGTAGGTGTGGGACTGGAAGATCCCGCGGTTACAAAAACAGTTTGCTTGAAGACCACACCGGCGCTATCCTTGGCTTGAACTGTGAGCCGGTGCGTTCCTGCCGACATGGGGACCGATGCGTTGAGCTTATTTCCATTCTGCGTCACAACGGCGTTGCCATCCAGATAAGCTTGAACAAAAGAAACAGTATGGGTGTCCGTAGTTCCGGCAACCACCTGGACTGGGGAGGTAACGGTGGCATTATTCGCCGGCGTGCAGATGGTTACTGATGGTGAAGCCGTATTCAGCGTGCAAGGCGCTCCGCTTCCTGAAGATGCGAGATAGAAATCCAGCTGCGTCGCCAGGCTGTCATTCACTGTTTCTGGCAGCGTACTGGGGTTCCATCCAGTTCCGGAAGCAGTAGCGCTATAGCTGCCCGGAGCCACCGAAAGTTTGTATGTCCCATCGGAAGCTGTTACGGCAGATGCGGTGCCTGCTTTGACGGTGACTCCGGCAACAGCAGCGCACGTGGATTGGTTGCGCACCTTGCCGCTGATGGATCCACTGCCGGTGTCAGGATGAGGATTATGGTATGGCACGGTGAACTGCTGCGATGCGCCGGTCATGTATTGATTCAAAAAAGGAGAATAGGTTTGGACTGAAATGCTGTTTGTTACCGGGTGAAAGGTAATAATTTCCAGCCAGCCATCGCCGCCATTGGGGAAATCCTGGAGGTCGGCAAAGATCTGGTTTACCAGATTGCCGTTATCGCCAACGTCAGAACGATGAGCGACGCTGCCGCCGGTAAAGTGCCCATTCAGAACCATGATGACGTTAGCGTGCTTGCGAAGTCGCGTCCACATCTGCTCGCCATTGGCGTTGCCAGGCGCCATGTCCTGCGTGTCGCATACATCCTCTCTCATGTTGTTCGTTCGCAAATACGAATGGACCACTACAATCGCTTCTTTATCCGGGTTGGCAGAAAGAATTGACTCGGCCCAGTCCAGCGAAGAGCTGCGTGGCCTGAATTCCAGCATAAGGAACAGATACGCCTTGCCGCCGATGGTCAGCTCGCCATAAAAATTCTCGTTACTGCCGGAAGGAAAACTCCCTTTGTAATACGCTTTGCCGGCATAGCGCGGCGGGCCAAACCATTTGTTGAACCCAACCACGCTCCGGCTTTTAGGATTTGCGCCGTCATAGTCGTGATTGCCAATGGCAAGCTGATACGGAATCCCGGCATTATCGAGGACGCGAATGGCGGCGTCAGCGTTTTGCTGCTGAGCATCACTGGCGCCATCATTCACAATATCGCCAACGCCGAGCACCATCTGGATATTCAGCGCGTCGGCGTTGTTCTCAATCCAGGTAGTTTGGCTGTTCATTACCTGGGGAAAGAACTGTGCCTCATTCTGAGTATCGGGTAAGACGACGATGGAGAAGTCTTGTCCGGAAGCGATTGAGCACAGCGCAAAGAAAATACAAAGAGACAACAGTGACGAAGAGAAGAAGTGGCTATGGCGCGACATCCTGGAACCTCAGCAGGAGAACAGTTGGACGTCAAATGACCATGTGAAGCTCTGACGAAGTAGCGTACAGCGTGATCGTTTGGTTACTTACAGTCTACTTCTTTGGAATTCTGAATAGATGAAATAGGTTGGATTTAAGCGGAGAAATATCGCACTAGTCTTTCGGAGTTAAGCGTTGAAACTTCAGGATTGGAAGAAGGCTGCTGTAATCGTCTGTCCACAGACGTAATCCTGGCTTGAGTTTAATCTCTTCTGCCGCATCTTTCACGGCAGGTAAAGAGAGAAACTCCTGGTTCCTGGTGATCAGTACCCAATCGGCGGCGTAACCGCCGTATTCATCGTCTGAAGTGGAGACCAGGACCGCCGGCAACCCGGCGTGTTCGGCTTCAGCCTTAACCACCGGCGCCAGATCAAGAAAAGAATTGGAAATATGGAAGGCCAGTATCCCGCCCGGCCGGAGATGGCGTTGGTACAGTTGCAGCGCTTCTGCGGTCAGCAAATGGACCGGGATTGCGTCGCCTGAGAATGCATCCACCGCTATCACGTCATATTGCTCTGCTGGTTCAGCTTCCATGGAAAGCCGCGCATCGCCTTCCACGAGTACGATCTTGGCTTTGGATTCCCTTAAATAGGTAAAAGCGTTCCTGGCAATGGTCTCCACTCGTGGATCAATTTCGTAAAAACGAAATACATCCCCCTTCATGCCGTATGCAGCCAGCGTTCCTGCGCCCAGGCCAACCACACCAATGCGGCGCGGCTTGCCGTTGCAGCACCAGTCCAATGCCAATCCGATCCCGGAATTATGCACGTAATAAGTTGTCGGGCTGGTGCGGTCGTCATCGCTGCCGAAGTACTGCGTTCCGTGCTGGATGGTCCCATGAATCAGAGTGCGGTACATTTCTCCTTCAACGGTAGTTTCCTGCTGCACGCGCATAGTGCCATAAAAGCTGCGCACCTGGACAATGGTGTTCTCGCCGTAAGCGCGCACCTGTAGCACCACCACAACCAGCATGGCCGCGGTCATGATCGACCAGGCCAGCGTCCAGATCCAGTGCGATCTCCACAGCAGCACCGCCGCCAGAGCTGCCGTGTACACCAGGCTCCACTCCATCTCATAACTTCCAACAAAGATGAATGGCGCCAGTACTCCAACAAACATTGAGCCCAGCGCTCCGCCTGCGGCAATCAACAGATAATACTGCGTGGTAAAGCGCGGTGAGGGCCGCCGGCGATACAACTCTCCATGGCAGAACAGACAAGCAAGGAACAGGGCCACACAGAAAAGCGGGATGGAGATTTTGATAGGCGCTGGCTTATCGAGGTCGATGATCAGGTATGCGACTGAGCCGAGCGCTATTGCCAGAAAGAAAACTGTGGGCCACCGAAAATACAAGCCGCCATTGAATGCGATGACAAATGTCAGCAGATAAATAGTGAGGGGAAGGATCCATAACAGCGGAATGGCGGCAATGTTCTGGCTCAAGTGGTTGGTTACAGCAGAAAGCAGGAGTGCTCCACATGCAGCCATCAGCAACCACAATGTTTGCTCCCGCGGAGTTGGCGGCGTGCTGGGGTCTTCTACTGGATCAGCAGACTGAATGTTTTGCTCCGGCGCAATAATTTGTTTCGAGCCTGTAATAAGGTCCTTGCTGAAGCTGATGGCTCCGCACACCACCACAAAGATCAAAAAGCCTGCCGACCATGCCAGCGTTTGCACTCTTAAGCTGAAGTATGGCTCAACCAGCACTGGGTAAATGATCAGAGCCGCCAGTGAGCCAAAGTTAGAAAGCGCGAACAAGCGATATGGCGGCACCGGGCTGCTGGGTTTGCCCACGCCGTCGCTGGCCTTCCCTGCCGCGCGTGAATACCAGGCTTGCAGCAAAGGATTGGTGGCTGAGAGCGCGAGGAACGGCAATCCAATCAGCACAGCTAGCATGGAGAGCACGCTCATGATTGGGTGCAATGTGGAGCTGTGCAGATGCGGGTTGAGATTGCGCGCTACCTGCACCAGGCTGATAACCAGCAGAAACACATAACCCGCGGCCTGCGCTCGGGGCCGTAATCGCGTAGCAATCCAATGCGCACACAGATAGCCCAAAAGCAATGCGGTCTGGAAAAAGACCAGGCAGGTGATCCAGACCGCAGCCGAACCGCCCAACAGCGGCAGCAAACGCTTGCCTGCCATTGGCTCAACCAGAAAAAGAAGGCTGCTGCTCAGAAAAATGGCAGCCGCATAGAGAAGGGCTTGTGGTCGCATGGACGAAACAAGATAACACGGTGAAGGAAGATTGCCAGAAATGCCAGGATTGCCAAAGATCGCCGAAAGTGAGTCTAGGCTACGAGTTGGTGGATTTTCAATCTGCAATCTTTGGCAATTTCGGCGATTCTGTCAATCTCACTCATTCCCCTTTACCCAGTTTGCGGCACAAGTCGCCCAGGCTCTCCTGTTCTTCCGGCAGCAGGCGGCCCATGATCTCAGTAATGCGCCGGGCGTGGTCAGGAAAAATCTTCTCAATCAGCTTTGCGCCAGCCGGGGTAATAATGGCCAGCACAAAGCGCTTGTCCTTCCCCTGCTGTTCACGCTTCACCAGCCCGCGCTTCTGCAGGTTGTCGACCACCAGGGTCAAATTGCCGCTGCTGGTAAGGATGCGCCGCGCCAGATCGCCAAGATACTGCGGCCCTACATGGTAAAGCGCTTCCAGCACGGCGAACTGGCTCAATGTAAGCCCTTCTTCTTCCAGTCCAACGCGAGCGTAAGCGAACGCCGCGCTGGCAGCGCGCTCCAGCTTTACATAAGTGCTCAGGGCGCGCTCCTGCGCGGGTGTGCCTTTGAATTTGTTTGACATCAAGCTTCCTGAGTAGAACCCGGAAATTTACCGCAAAGAACGCTAGGCGCAAAGCAAAAACGCAAGGTCACGAAGAAGCTGAGCTTTCGTTTCCCTTGCGCTTTTTACGGTCTTTACTGAATATCGAACTGTTCCGGATGCAGCAGCGGATCAGATTTCACAATCACCGTGCGCTTCACCAGTTCCTCCATCTCCTGCAGCCAGCGAGCATTGTTGGCCTTGAGCGCTTTGGCCACCTCAGGATTCACGCGCACCATGACATCACGCTCAAAATGCCGCGACATCTTGCGCAACTCCACGTAGATCTCGTTGCAAACAGTGGTGACGGACTTGATCATGCCCGTTGCCTGGCAGATGGGGCAGGGCTGGCCCAAGGTGCGCTCCAGCGATTGCTTGACGCGCTTACGCGTGATCGCCACCAAACCAAAGTCGTTAAACTGCAGGACCTTCGATGGAGCGCGATCTGCCTTCAGCGCTTCTTCAAGCGCCTGCATCACTTTCTGACGATTGCGGCGCTCATCCATGTCAATAAAATCGATCACTATGATGCCGCCCAGGTCGCGCAGGCGGATCTGCCGCACGATTTCCTTAATGGCATCAATATTCGTCTTAACAATCGTGTCTTCCAGACGAGCTGTCTTACCCACGAACTTGCCGGTATTGATGTCAATCGCGACCAGGGCTTCCGTCTGGTTGATTACGATGTAACCGCCGCTGCGCAGCCAAACCTTTGACTTGAGCGCCTTGTTGATTTCGTCAGTGATGTTGAATTGCTCAAACAGAGGCGTATCTTTGCTGTAAAGCTTTACGCGCCTCACCAGCGATGGCTGGAACCGGCTCACAAAACGCAGAATGCGCTCGTATTCCTGCTCAGTATCGGCCCAAATGGCAGAGAAGCTTCCGCTCACCTGATCACGCAAGATGCGCTCCACCAGGTTCAAATCGTGGTAGATCAGCGCCGGTGCCTTGGAACTTTCCGCGCGGCCCCTGATTTCATTCCACAAATTAATCAAGAAGCGAATGTCGTTGCGCAGGTCCTGCTCTTCAGCGCCTGCGGCAGCAGTACGAACAATAAAGCCGCCCTGGGCGTCGCCGCGCTCGCTCAGCGCAATACGCTTCAGGCGATGCCTTTCTTCTTCCGAGCCGATCTTGCGCGAGACGCCTGTGTGATGCACGGTGGGCATGTAAACCAGGTACCGGCCTGGTAATGCAATATGGCTGGTAATGCGCGCGCCTTTTTTGGCGATTGGTTCCTTGGCAATCTGCACCAGGATTTCCTGGCCTTCTTTCAGCAGGTCACTAATCGCGGGCATCGACCGTGCCGACTGGTGCCGTGGGCGTCCACGCATGCGGCGTCCACCCTGTCCCCGGCGTCCGCCACGGCGATCTGGCCTGCGCTCTGCACGCTGCTGATAACCGGCCGCCGCAGGAGCACGCTGTTCAGCGCTTGCGCCTTCCAAGTCTTCCGTTTCTTCTTCAGTCTCTTCACCGTTTTCTGCTTCATCTCCGGCTTCTTCTGCCAGTCCAAAAGCTTCTTCCACTTGCTCCAGCTCTTCCGGATCCAGCCCTTCAGCCTCATACTTGCCGGTTGCCTGTTCGTCAACGTGAGCATCGCGTACAGCTTCCATCAGCTCACTGCCCATAGGAACCATCTGATCGCCGGCCCTGCCAAGAACTTCTTCTTCCAGCTCTTCATATTCGGCCATGTCCAGGTCTTCCTCAAACCCAGGCATTTCGCTTTCTTCCTCTTCGATCTCTTCTTCTTCCACCACTCCTTGGCCAGACGATTGCCACTGGCGCTGCTCGCGCGCGGCAGGCTCCCCAGCTTCAGTTTCGGCTGACGCTGTTGAGGGAACTGCTTCCTCCAACCGCTCAAGCGATCTTTCCTGCTGAAGCTCTTCCACGTCTTCAGCAACGCCAGCGCCGAAGACGTTGGCAACGCTCACATCTTCGTAACTCCGCTCGTCACTGTATGAGCGCTCCGTGTTGTCGTCTGAGCGATCTGTAGATTCAAAGTGTTCAGGAGCTTCCGTATGGATTTGTGCTTCTTGCGCCGGTTCCACACGATTTAAAACGGCAGGCGCTTCCACCCGCGCCTCAGCGTCTTCTTCCTCAAAATTGCGGGGGATTGGTCCGGCAGACTCGCGGTCCTGAAGAAAGCCATGCTCTTCATGTTCTGGCGCAGCTTCGTGCTCGATTGTTTCTGTTTCCACTCGCGCCGGCTGGCTTTGCTTGCCATATTTGGCCAGGGATTCACCCGGCAACACCATGGAATCCGCAGAGAAGGCCGCGGAGTCAATTGAGTATTCGGTTGAAGGCCGGGGGCGCGGGCCGGATTCAGGCTTTGCCTTTGCCGCAACCGAAGTTGTGGCTGCCGGCTGAGAACCGTGCGGCTGGTACTTGGAAATTGATTCACCGGGCAGCAATATCGGTTCAGGCCGGTGATATTCCTGCCGATGGTGCTCCTGGCGAGGATGTTCCTGCCGGGCATGTTCCGCCTGCGGTTCAGCATGTTCAACAGGTTGCTCTTCGTGGCTCTCCTGCTCCGGTTCACCGTGATCTTCCGTTGCAGCTTCTTCTGAGCGTTCCCGTTCAGGATAATCATTGCCGCGGTCGCCCGCTGTGCGATCAGCAAAGCGTTCACGTCCACCACGACCCCGGCGGCGGCGTCCGCGCCATCTGCGCGCACCCTCCCGCTCCGGTTCTTGCCGGCCATTGTTTTCTGCCGCTGCGGCTTCAACCTGCTCTTCTTCCGCAACGTCGTTATTGCCCTCATTGGGCGGCACTATCTGCTCGGCTTCAATCGGCTCCTGTGCGCCTTCTGCGCTTGGAATCTCAATTACAGCCGCTTCCGAGCGCGAGCGTGCAACCGCTTCGCCAATGGCATCGGCGTCTTCATCCTCTTCCAGAAGGAAGTCGGAAACATAAAGAAAGGCATCGCGCTCCAGCCCTATGTTGACAAACGCTGACTGCATTCCCGGCAGTACGCGTGTGACCCGGCCCTTATAGATGGAGCCGGCTAGTGTGTATTCATTTTCTCGTTCGTAATAAATTTCTGCTAACTGGTCGTCTTCCACAATCGCCACTTTGGTTTCATGCGGCGTGGAAGAGACAAATAGTTCTTTCGCCATGGATTGTTCTCCGGTTTACCGGCGAAAAGAAGAAGGAAGGTTCAGAAAACCAGGACCACGCAACGTTCAAAGCGATCAACTGGCTGGGCTTAAGTGCTCGGAATTCAATCTGATCTTATGCAGGAAATACAATCCGGCGGCGGTGAGTAGAACTCTCCGGCCAGCCTCTGCAATCTGCCTATGACTTGTTTGAAAAATCTGTGCACCTTCGCACTTCCGGGTTTGTGGCCACCCAGCGGGTTCCCCTTAAGGGTTGAGCTTCCGCGGGGCCGTTACCTGCCCGGACATGCTTTCTGAAACTCTCCCGGCCTCTCAAGTGCCGGCGCCCTCTTTTAACGTAAAGGGCGTCACGTTCAATTCTCTTAAAACAAAATCTTTGTTTCTTGCGCCGCCATCGGCGCGGTTCAAAATTCCTTAGTTCACAAAGCGGCGCATACGAATATTCATCACCATTCCCAGCGCCAGAAACATAAACAAGACCGACGAACCGCCATAGCTCATCAGCGGTAAAGGAATTCCGGTGACGGGCATAAACCCGACCACCATGCCTGCGTTTACCAGGATATGGAACAGTAAAACCGCTACCACACCCATCACCACAAAGCCGCCCGCGCTATCCGGCGCGGTCTGGGCGTTATGGATCAAACGCATTAACACCATGAAGTATAACAGCAGCAGGGCCACAGCGCCTACAAAGCCGTGCTCCTCTGACCAAGCCGCGAAAATGAAGTCAGTATGCGGCTCAGGCAGGAAAGACCCCTGTGTTTGCGTGCCTTTACGCACACCTTTGCCCCAAATGCCCCCGGAACCGACCGCGATCTTGGATTGCTCAATTTGATACCCCGTCTTCTGGGAATCGGCTTCTGGGTGCAAAAAGCTGGTCAGCCTGTCCTTTTGGTATTGCTTTACCAGGTGCAGGCGAGGGCCATAGATCCAGAGAGTAGGCAGCAAGATCCCGGCGATCACGGTAATGATGGCTGCATGACGGAACTGAATTCCGCCCAGAAACAACCCCATGACTGCGACCGGAAAATACGTAAGCGCTGTACCAAGATCAGGCTGCTTAAGCACCAGCAGCATTGGCACAGCCACAATCAAACCTGCCTTTGCTACGTCAGGTAGCGAGGCCTGGCGCTCGCCTTCACCGCTAAAATACTTAGCTAGCACCAGGATCAGCACCAGTTTTACCCATTCAGAGGGCTGGAAGTGCTGGCCGCCGGGAAGCTGAACCCAGCGCCGCGCTCCAAGATACTTTTTGCCAAACAGGGCTACCGCCAGCAATGACGCCAATGATGCAATGTAGAGCCAATGAGAGTTTTCCAGCAGCACCTGATAATTGATGAGGCTAATGGTCAGCATTACCGCCATTCCGGCCATGATCCAGTAAATCTGGCGGATATGTGCGCCGGCGAACTTGGTGCCGTAAGTGGTGCTGTAAATTTCCAGCACGCCCAGGGCGCAGATGAGCAGCACAAAGGCCAGCAGCACCCAGTCAAAGTCGCGGAAAGAAATGAGCCTGCGCATTAGTTTTCTTTAGCCAGTCCAATTGTCAGGGGACGCGCCCGCTTCGGTGATAGAGAAGGTTTAATCGGGACCATGAGAGTGCCGCCCTGCAAATGAGCGTCCTGTCCGGGATCTTGATCAGAATCATGCTCGTTTGCCGAATTTTGGCTATGCGCACCGGGCAAGTCAGGCTGGTTCCACACTCCGGCGATTGGAACAGAGCCGGGATCAGCCTTATCACTAAACAGCATGGGATTGTTACGGAGACGGCGCTGCTTCTCAACATACGCCTTGATGATTTGCGCTGTTAAACGCGCGGCCAGCTTGCCGTGCTCGCCGCCTTCAAACAATACAGCAACAACAATCTCAGGATTGCGTCGTGGAGTTACGCCCACAAACCAGCTATTGTCGTTGAACTGTTTCCCGCTGCCTCCCTTGGTTTTCCTGAATGCATTGCTTACAACCTGGGCACTGCCAGTCTTACCGGCAAAGTCCACGCCCTGGATATGCGCGCTGGGAGCAGTTCCTCCTTGAGGTTCGCTGGGGGATGGGAGATTCACCACTCCAGCCATCGCGTTGGTAATGGTGACCCAGTTCTGCGGATCGATTGGGACGTGCACCACATCCGGCATGGATGAGGTTGAGGCATAAACGTTCTTGAATTGCGATGGAATCTGGTCAGGGTTAACAATGTGCGGACGATAAAAAGTTCCGCCCATGGTAATCCCGCCGATAGTGCGCGCCAACTGGATTGGGCTTACTACCACCGCGCCCTGTCCAATGCCTACTGAGATCACCTCGCCGGCGTACCACTTCTGGTGGAAGGTCTTCATCTTCCACTCTTCTGAAGGCATCAGGCCGCTTACTTCATTGGGCAGATCAACTCCTGTCTTTTGTCCCAGCCCCATTGCCGTGGCCCATTTGGCGATCTTCTCAATTCCCAGTCGCTCCGCAAGGGTGTAAAAGAAGACGTCGCAGGATTGATAAATGCCCTTGGTAATATCTACGTCCCCATGAATGCGATGCTCACCCTTGACCCAGCATTTGAAATAGCGGCCATAAAAAACCGCGCCGCCTCCACAGTTCACGTGCATATTCTGTGCGATGCCTTCCTGCAGGCCGGCCACTGACATGATGATCTTGAACACTGAGCCTGGCGCAAGCTGCGCCTGGATGGCCTTGTTCATCAATGGGTGATTCGGATCTGTTGAGAGCTGCGACCACTCTTTTTGCGAGATGCGCACAGCAAAATCGTTCGGATCGAAAGTCGGGCGGCTCACCATGGCCAGGATCTCGCCATTACGCGGGTCCATGGCAACAACCGCGCCGTTCTTTCCTTCCATGGCCTCTTCTGCCGCCTTTTGGATATCAAGATCAATGGTGAGCGTCAGCTTTTGCCCCGGAACGGCAGGCACGTTCGCGTCAGGGGGACGGCCAACTTCCTTGCCTTTGCTGTTGACCAGCACGCGCCGCGATCCATCTTTGCCCATCAAAATATCGTTGTATTGCAGCTCAATACCAGACTGGCCGACAATGTCGCCGCGTTCGTAAAGTTCAAATTGCGGCGTGTTGAGCATGTCTTCGCTCACTTCGCCCACGTAGCCAATCGCGTGCGCCATGAATCCATCTTTCGGATAAAGACGGCGATGGATCATCAGTGTTTCCAACTCTGGAAACTCATCGCGATGGGCTTCAATAAATGCGCGCTCGTCCGGCGTGATGTCGTCCTTGATGATGATGGGCTCGTAGGTGGCCTTGCCGGCAAGGCGCGAGCGCCGGATTTTGTCCAGAACATCTGCGACAGGAAGATGTAGTCCGTCAGCGATCTTCTGCGCATCAGCGTTGAGGTCGCGCATCTGGTCGCGCAGCAGCAGAGCGGAGAATGAAGGATAGTTATCGACGATCAACTGGCCTTCGCGGTCATAAATTTTGCCGCGAGGCGCAAGCACCGGAACTTCCTTGATTCGATTTTGCAGGGAGAGAACCGAGTAAACGTCATTCTTGCGGATCTGCAAACTCCACAGACCGTACGCAAGCACCAGGAAGACTGCCAGAATGACGTACTGGACAACAGTGAATTTTGTCTGCGGTATTTTTTCGTCGCGACCGAGCATACCTTGTTACGGTCTGTCGCTAGTACAACAGAACGCGGCTAAATTTTCCTTTTGTTGGAAGCCCTATTTAGAGTACCCCATTTTTATTTACAGCGCTGTAAGTGAAAGCTCTCAGAGCGGTTACGGAAGGATTACGTTTTTTCTGCAATCCCGAGCAGAGCGAGGGATCCCTATAACCACGGCGACTTTGGGTTTGAGAATGGAATGGATTGCCTGGATCCGATCATTGGCGCTAATTTGAAAAGCGCTACAATGCTTACAGGTCCATCAGGGAGCGGAATTAACCGCTTTAGTCGCAACCTAACTTGAGCTGATAGGAGCGGCTCCTTTATGCACATTTGTGTAAATAAGGAGACGCTGTGCCGGAACCGAATTCCAATCGCAATCAAACGAATTCTTCGGGAAGCTGGAGTTATGGTTCGTCCGCTTCGCCGTCTTCGTGATCTTCCTCGTTGGCCTTTACAGGGTCGTGGCCGATACACTTGGCAAGATTCTCAAAATGATGCCTCAGATTCCTGGTGGCTATAGGGCTCCCTCACCGCAAAAAACGCGGTTCGGGATTTCAGAAAAGAGCCGACTACCTAATTCCTCAGCTTCAATTTATCCAGGAATAAGAACAACACCACGGCAGCCAGTCCATTGGCCAGGGCGGAGAGTATGGTGTGTCCCCAGTTCCAAGCCTCGCTTCCGCCCACCAGCAATAGGTTGATCGCCATATAAATAAACCTGTGGATCAGCACAAAGATAAAGGTCATCAGGAAGCGTGAACCTGGGTTATCTACGTCCACCTTCACGCCAAGGGACGATCCCAGATAGCCAACAATCGTCTTGGCAATCCCAAACAGCCCTATGGGATGTCCAGTCCAGGCGTCCTGCAGCGTTCCAATAATCGCGCCCGTGATCAAACCGGCAATAGGGCGGCGGCGGGCAACGGCAAAGAAGATAGTCACCAGCAGAGGCAGGTCAAGGATATTCAGCAGCCCAATTCTCAGGTAAACCTGAAGAAACAATGCCAGCAGCGGGATGCCGATGGAAACCGGCCAACTAAACCGATGGACCTCAATCTCTTCCCGTGATGTCAGAGAAACGCTGGCGTTCATCGCGGAGACTTCTCCGGAGTTGGCGTTGGTGTCGGCGTAGCGGGGGTGGTCTTTGACTGCTTAGGCTTACTATTTTCAGGCGTACTCGGAGATGCATTGGGTGCGGTGGACGGAGCTTTTGGCTTGTTAGACGCTGTTCCCTTTGGCTTTGGCGTTGGCGTAGGAGTTGCGGCTCCACTCGCGCCCGCGCTGGTCGATGCTCCCTGATTTGTGCTTGCCGGCTTTTTGATCCCAGTCGCCGTTGGTGTCCCCTGACCTGTGCTTGCCGGCTTTTTGGTTTCAGCCGGCTTTGCAGAAGCGGCTGAGTTGGTTCCTGTTGCCGGATTTCCAATCGTTGCAGTAGGTTTCGCGGGTGTGCCAGTTGTTGCTGGAGTTTTCGCGGGCGCACCAGCCATAGGCGACACTTTCACAGCAACCGTGGTTCCCTCGCCTTCCTTCTTTTGTCCTGGTTTTTGCTTTGGAGTTGCACCAGCAGGCTTTTTCGACTGACCAGCAACGCCGCCAGGAGTAGGCGTTCCATTCGCATCAGGCTTGGGAATGCTGGGCAAGCGCTGGGAAAGAATATCGGCGGCCCGCAGCGAAGTTGAGCTTGTGACAGTCGGCTCCGTCTCCGCCATTTTGGTAACTACCATTACCTCTTCCAGCCGCCGGAGATCGGCTGCAGGCTTGATTCGGATATTAAGAAAAGGATCGTTGTCGCGGTCAGGGACGGCGCTGATCACTGTGCCTACGGCAAGCCCTTTAGGGAAAATGCGATCGCCACCGCTGGTAACCACTTGTTCTCCCGCATCAACTTTTTCGTCGGACATTACGTCTGTGATCTGCAGTTCGCCCTGGCTTCCACCTTTCAATATGCCCTGCAGCCGGCTCGCCTCCAGAATCACGCCCGCGCCGCTGTCATGGTCATTAATCAACAAAACCTGAGAACTAAGCGGGAAGACATCTTTGATCTTGCCTACAATTCCATCCGGCGTAATCACCGCCATATCTGGTTTAATGCCGTTATTAGAACCTTTATCGATGGTGATGACCCGCGACTGCTCCGTTCCGCTGGTAGCAATTACTTGCGCGGCCACGGTCTTGTCCACGAATTTTTCCTTAAAGTCCAGCAGCACTTGCAGGCGCCGGGCCTGGTCAGCATCCTGTTTGAGCCGCGCATGCTCCATCTGCAAGCGATTTACCTCATCCTGTAACTCCTTGTTTTGCCTGCGTACGTCGCGGAGATCGGCATAGTTATGCCAACCGTTGCGGAAGAAATGCCCGGTGGAAACCAGCATCTTCTCAACAGGAGTGAACGCAGTAACGGACCACACGCGAATCAAGCGTGTTCCGCCGCCATTGCCCAGCCGGTTTTCCTGCCGTTTGACCTGCGTGGCCAGGGCGACCACCTGAATAAACAGGACCGCCATCAGCACGAGCGGGTTCTTATACCGGACAAAAAAATTTTCCATGATCCTGCGCTAAGGAGGGCCAGAAAGGGCAGGCGGCCAGGCCTGCCCCGGTTGTTACTCGATAGATATCTTCCTCAAGAGTTTGAAATCACTGAGCATCTTGCCCGTGCCCAGCACCACGCTGGCCAGCGGATCATCGGCAATGGAAACCGGCAAGCCGGTTTCTTCACGGATGCGTTTATCCAGGTTCTTGAGCAACGCGCCGCCGCCGGTCAGGACAATGCCGCGATCGCTGATGTCGGCGCTCAACTCCGGCGGTGTACGCTCCAGGGCGACGCGAATCGCGTTCATGATGGTGCTGATGCACTCGCTCAGGGCTTCGCGAATTTCGCTATCGTCAATGGTGATTGTCTTGGGCACGCCCTCAATCAGGTTTCGGCCCTTGATTTCCATGGTCAGCGGCTTATCAAGAGGATAAGCCGAGCCAATTTCAATTTTGATGGTTTCTGCAGTGCGCTCGCCGATCAGCAAATTGTATTTCCGCTTCAGGTAATTCATGATGGATTCATCCATCTGGTTACCTGCCATGCGCACAGAGCGGGAATAAACAATGCCGCTCAAAGAAATAACTGCGATATCCGTGGTGCCGCCGCCAATATCCACCACCATATTGCCGCTGGGCTCGGTGATGGGCAATCCCGCGCCGATGGCCGCTACCATTGCTTGTTCTACCAGGTGCACCTCACTGGCTTTCGCGCGATAAGCGGAATCCATCACAGCGCGCTTTTCCACCTGCGTGATCTCAGAAGGCACGCCGATCACGATCCGCGGATGCACCAGCATCTTGCGGTTGTGCGCCTTCTGAATAAAGTAGTTCAGCATTTTTTCTGTGACCTTAAAGTCGGCAATCACGCCGTCTTTCATCGGCTTGATGGCCACAATGTTCCCCGGTGTTCGGCCCAGCATCTCTTTGGCTTCTTTGCCCACGGCTTCCACTTCACCGGTATTCTTATTGATGGCCACAATGGAAGGCTCATTCACTACAATGCCTTTGCCTTTGGCATACACCAGCGTATTGGCCGTTCCCAGATCAATGGCTAGATCGCTGGAAAACATGCTGAAGAGAGAGCGCAGGTTATGAATGCGCGAGTTTTCTGACTTGAAACCGTTTGAGGACATACCGCTTCTTTCTGCCTTTTTTTAATTTCGTGAGCCAGGGTCGATTTAAACTGCCGCCTTCGTGGCCCGCGCTTTTCTTGCTCTACCTGTCTGGGAACCTATTACTCTGGACTAAAAACAAAAATTGAACAATAAGCGATTCTACTGTATAAGCACTGTCTTGGTTGCGGTGCTCACGCCGCCTTTGGCATCCTGTGCCGTAACAGTAACCACGTTTTCACCTGTGGGCAGCGGATTGGTAAAGTGATGAAAAGTGCCGTCACTGCTTACCACCGCATCCTGTCCGTTGACCATGACCCGGGCATTTGGCTCTGTATGCCCCTTTACCTCAATCACGTGCCCCAGTTGGACGTAATCCAGGTCCAACGCAACGCTGCCGGTGCCTTTTGGGACAACGTTAAACTTCGCGGTCTCGCTTTCGCTTGACTCCTTGCCGTCCGCTCCAATGGATGAAACCTGCCAGTAATAAGACCCTTCGGCCAGGTTGGTGACTACAACCTGGGTGGTTGATATTTTGGGATCGACCACCAGAGGCCCTGAAAATGATGCGCTTTTGCTGATCTTCAAGTGATACTCGCGCACGCTCTCCACCGGGGCCCAGGCAAAATTCACTCCTTTTGTCGCCGGATCAATAAAAACATTCTGCAAGGGCCCCGGGGACATAAGGATGGGTGGCCGGAGTTCCTTGGTCTTTACCATCTCTGGCGAACCTTGGCGGAATGAAACCTTTGTATAGTCCTCTAACGGAACAATTTTGCCGCCACGACTGACCTCGCCAGAACCTTTCTTCACCATGACAGAGCTTCGTTCCGCTCGGGGATCGTTCATCACTTCCGCTTGACTTTCAGAATTAATGTTGGCCATGGCCCCGTCTACAATCACCTGTGATTTGGAACCTCTGGCTAACTGTGCAGTGGTCAGATCAACCGCGCCACTGCTTACCTGCACTGCCACCTTGGTTTGCTGCTGCGCGTTCACTGAATTTTCCTGGATAGCAATCAGCGAGCCTGGCTTGATGGTGTAATTTGTGCCGTCGGTAAAAACCACTTTGGCGATTCCCTCGCCTGCCGTTTCGACGTAATCGCCCTTATCGAGTACCAGGCTGTAATCCGCCACAACCCAGGTATTGGTGCTGGCCTTGCGTACACGCACCGTGCCATCAATATTGGTGAAGTGCGCCTGCTGCGGTCCAGGCTCAGGCTGGTTCGGGTTGCTGCTGCCGTTGCCAACACCAAGCTTTGTCAACAATTTGCCAAAACCGATCTGACTGGAGGTAACCAATTTGTTTGCGGTATCAGGGAACGCGAAATACAGCACCACGCCGGCAAGCAGAAGCACGCTAAACATCCCCATGAGAACGCTGCGATAGGTGATGGTGACGTAAGAAATCTGAAATGCGGATTTTCGCTTTTGCGCCACTGCTTTTGAATTGTTGGGGAGCTTTCTGGTGGCTACAGAGTACCACAAATATTGCAGCCGCTAAGAGATGCTCCGCTTGTCCCTGACTAAGGTGTTTCGAGTAAGACTGCCGGCGGTTCAAAACCCCTTTATATAAATCCAGTATTTAAGCAGAAAGCATGGCTTAAAGCAGTAGCCATGTTGGTTCCGGTAGAAACACAAGTGCATTGCACCAGGTAACTTGGGGATCGGTCCTTTCCTGAAATCCTGAATGCGCGGTTTTTGCGCATGAGGGATCCCCACCCTTTCGATTGCCTAAAGTAGCGCATTGACTCTTCATCCTGAAATTTCTCGCAGCTATATGGTTCCCTCGCTTCGCTCGGGATGGCAGAAGAAACCAATGTCCCGATCTTTCAATGATCTGCTTCCGCTACAATCACACCATGTCCTCGCAACCAAAACCTCAGGCTTTAGATCAACTGCTCAGTCGCATTCAGGCGCGAACGGCAAAAGTAGGCATCATCGGCCTTGGCTACGTAGGTCTGCCGCTGGCCCTGTTATTCAATGAAGCAGGCTTTCCCGTGACCGGGTTCGATATTGACCCGGAGAAGGTAAAGGCCCTAAACAACGGCCGGTCTTATATCTATCGGATTCCACAAACTGAGATCGCCGCTGCCGCAGCCAAAGGTTTCTGGGCGACTGACGAATATACCCACGCCAAAGAGATGGATGCCATCATCATCTGTGTGCCTACTCCGCTCAATGAATACCATGAGCCGGACTTGAGCTACATTCGCGATACGGCCAAAGCCATTGCGCCGCACGTGCGCGACGGTCAACTGATTGTTCTGGAAAGCACTACCTATCCAGGCACCACGGAAGAAGTGCTGGTGCCGATCCTTGAAAGCGGTAACAAGTTCGGTCTAAAGGCAGCACGCGAATCACAGGATGATCCGGCAAAGACTTTCCTGGTCGCCTTTTCTCCGGAGCGTGAAGACCCGGGCAATGACACGGTTGCGCGCAAAGATATTCCCAAAGTGGTTGGCGGCCTGAATCCTGCAGCATCAGAGGCTGCCGGCGCCGTTTACAACTCCATCTTCAACCGCGTTGTCCCGGTCTCAAGCCCGGCCGTAGCGGAGATGACCAAACTGCTGGAGAACATATATCGTTGCGTGAACATCGCACTGGTCAATGAATTAAAGATGCTCTCCCTGCGCATGGGCATCGATATCTGGGAGGTCATTCGCGCAGCTTCCACTAAACCATTCGGCTTTCAGCCGTTTTATCCTGGCCCAGGGCTGGGCGGGCACTGCATTCCTGTTGATCCGTTTTATCTCTCCTGGAAAGCGAAAGAGTGGGACTTTCACACGCGCTTCATCGAACTCGCCGGTGAAATCAATTCGGCCATGCCATATAACGTTGTCGATGCCATCAGTTCCGCGCTCAACAAACACAAAAAAGCCCTGAACGGATCCAAAGTGCTGGTGTTGGGCGTAGCCTACAAACGCGACATCGATGATCTGCGCGAATCGCCAGCGCTCACGATTATTGAAGAACTGCAACGCCGCGGAGCCGAAGTTTCTTACAACGATCCGTACTTTCCCAAGGTTGGCCGCGGACGCAAATACAACCTGCAGATGACCAATACGCCGCTCGACAAGCTCAGCCAGTATGACTGCGTGCTGATCGTGACCGACCACACAGACTACGATTACAAGAAGATCGTGGCTGAGGCGAAGCTGGTGGTGGATTCACGCAATGCGACGAAGGGGATTGTGTCAGAGAAGATTGTGCATTGTTAGGACAACCGGACTCCAGCATTCACGAGTAAGGAATGCTTCAAGATCACGGGCCGCATGTACTACATGCAAGATAAGAACGTCCGAGTTTTCAATACAATAAAAAATGATGTACTGGCCTGCAGGAAAACTCCGAAGCCCTATGCGAAGATCATGCTCAGGCTGCGTCCTGCATAAGGATGCTGGGCAAGGAGCAGAAACCGCTCCGTAACAAGATTAATGAGACGATCCGCAGTATCCACGCTTCCGCTTTCTTGCGCAATGTAATACCAAATTTCGTCGAGTTCTGATTCTACTTCTGGAGCAAGACGATGCGCCATCAGCGGAGTTCTTGCTGCTCTGTGGAGAGTCGCGCGCGTCCGCGCTGTTTTACCTTTTCAGCAAGTTCCCGCATCGTTTCCTGGGTAACAAGACGTCCTTCGCCTTTTCCAAGGGATGCTTCCGCCGCATCAACAGCAGCCAGGATTTCTATGCGCTTGCGCTCCCGCTCTTCCCAGAGCGATAAGGCCTCTTCTATCGCATCTTCAGTACGCGTGAACCGGCCTGATTCAATGGCTTGGCGTATAAAAGCTTGCTGGTCGGGAGTTAAATGTACATCCATAAAACTAAGGGTAGGTCTCAGTGATAAGCATGTCAAGGGCCATAGACGTGTCAACCCAGTTAACAAATGCAGCTTAAAAATTGGCTGCAAATTTTGAGCCGCGAATCGACGCGAAATACATGAACCGGTTTTTAGATCGATTCGTGTCATTCGCGAAATTCGCGGCTGATCTGTTTAGCTAAATTGCTAATTGTTTTCCTTACAACGAACTCATGTTCGCCAGGAACTCCGCATTCGACCGCGTTTTGGCCATCCTTTCCGTCAGCAATTCCATGGCTTCCACCGGTGACAGCGGGTTGAGCACGCGGCGCAGCACCCAGATGCGGGCCAGATCGTCTTTCTGGATCAGCAGCTCTTCCTTACGCGTTCCGGAGCGCTGAATGTCGATGGCCGGGAAGACGCGCTTGTCTGACAGCTTGCGGTCCAAGATGACTTCCATGTTGCCGGTGCCTTTGAATTCTTCAAAGATCACGTCGTCCATGCGTGAACCGGTTTCAATGAGCGCCGTGGCGACGATGGTCAGCGAACCGCCTTCTTCAATGTTGCGGGCCGCGCCAAAGAAGCGTTTGGGGCGCTGAAGCGCGTTGGAGTCCACGCCGCCGGAGAGCACTTTGCCTGAAGGCGGAACAATCGTGTTATAAGCGCGCGCCAGTCGCGTGATGGAATCGAGCAGGATCACGACGTCGCGCTTGTGTTCCACCAGGCGTTTGGCTTTTTCAATCACCATCTCTGCTACTTGAACGTGGCGGGCGGCCGGCTCATCGAAGGTGGAAGAGATCACTTCGCCTTTTACTGAGCGCTGCATGTCCGTAACTTCTTCCGGACGCTCGTCGATCAGCAAAACGATCAACACAACTTCAGGATGGTTCGTAGTAATTGAGTTGGCGATGTTTTGCAGGATCATCGTCTTGCCGGCGCGCGGCGGAGACACAATCAAGCCGCGCTGGCCTTTGCCGATTGGCATGAGCAGGTCCATCACGCGGGCGCTCACATTTTCTTTCACCGTTTCCAGCTTCAGGCGCTCCTGCGGATACAGCGGCGTAAGGTTGTCAAACAGAATCTTGTTGCGCGCCTCTTCCGGCGATTCAAAGTTGACCGCCTCAATCTTGACCAGCGCAAAGTATTTTTCGCCTTCATGCGGCGGGCGCACCTGGCCGCTGATGGTGTCACCGGTTTTCAGGTCGAACTTGCGGATCTGCGAGGGCGAGACATAAATATCATCCGGGCCGGGAAGGTAGTTGTAATCGGGGGAGCGAAGGAAGCCATATCCGTCTGGAAGAATTTCCAGCACGCCTTCAGCAAAGATATGCCCTTCTTTTTCACTCTGAGCCTGCAGGATTTTGAAGATGAGATCCTGCTTGCGGAGACCGCTGGCGCCAGGAAGGTCGAGGGTGCGCGCGATCTTGGTAAGCTCAGTAATATTTTTTTCTTTGAGTTCTGCGATTGTCATTTGTTGTCACCTACGGAAGTTTTTCAGATTAATTAGGGAGGATTGTGCCGGATTCGAGGGGCGAGAGCTACGTCCCTCAGGAGAACAACCTGAGGGCCCGCCAGGCCGCCTGGCCCGGCGGGATTTTTCAGGAAAGTCTATTATGCAGCGCGACGCTGCGGTTCGGCAACCGGCATGGTGGCCACTTCAATTACGGTGTTCGTTTCGGCCTTGCCCACACGCACCAGGACTTCATTCATCGTATCCTGGACGCGGGTATTCGGCCGGTGGAACTTCCGGGTCGCCTTGGAAAGCAACTGGCACAAAAGATAGCGGTTCCGCACAGTATCGAGTGCGTCATAAATCAAGTCAGAGCGCATGACCGTTTTTCTCCTTAGATAAGTTCGGTTATATGAATTGGATTCTTGCTAAATGCGAATAAATTCAAATCTTTACCAGTGGGCCGGCCTGGACACAGTAAAACGCCAAACTTTATTGCCTCTTGTTCCAGGCAAAAACATCTGATGTCGTTGGAATGTAACCAGAGACCCTTGTGCGAATATTAGACGCACAAAGGAGTATCTGCGTTGCCAAATTTTCAGCTTTATTCTGAAGCGGTGATACCTGGAATAAAATCTGATCCGACAAGCCCATCTGATCCGTTAGGACGTTATACGGTAACTGGCAATTCAAAAAACGTCAAGGAATTTTTACAAGCTTTGTGCTTTGCTAAGTGCTTTTTTTATCGTGGTTTACTAAGAAAAGTAAAGTTTAGGCCGTTATTCAGGTTCAAAGAACAAAATGTGCGAGGTCTCAATCAATGAACGATCCGCGTTATCCAACAGGCCGTTTTTCTCCTGATCCAGCGCCGACTCCGGCAACTCGGGCCAGACACATTGAAAATATTGCCGGCCTTCCCCAGCGAATGCGCCAGGCCGTCGCCGGCCTGAAAGATAACCAACTGAATACCCCGTACCGCGAAGGCGGCTGGACGGTACGCCAGGTCGTCCACCATGTGCCGGATAGTCACCTGAATGCCTATATCCGCTTTAAATGGGCGATGACAGAAGAAAATCCCACCATCAAGGCTTACGATGAAACCGCATGGGCAACACTCAAAGACTCAGAGCTTACGCCGGTCGATGTTTCTCTTAATCTGCTTGAGTCTCTGCACGCGCGCTGGGCTGTGCTCTTGCGATCACTGAAGCCAGAAGACTTTCAGCGGAAATTCGTACATCCTGATTCCGGCCCGCACGACCTTGACTGGCTGCTGGGACTGTACTCGTGGCATGGGAACCATCATTTAGCGCACATTACTGGGTTGAAGGAGAAGATGGGCTGGTGAGGAAGATTGGGTAATTTTGTAATTTTATAAATTTTATTTTCGATGGCCCCAGAGATTTTGGGGCGAGAAGATAATCGCCTTACCGAGACGGAACTGGTTTCGCCGAGTCATTTTCTTCTGACCTTACGAATCACTTTTCGCTTCTTCTTTTCTTTTCGATTACTGTGTCATCAGTGTTGTCATCGATGTCGTACGTTAGCCCAACTGCAGCAATGTGTTCTCGTATTTTGTGTGGTATAGAATCCAGATAATCAAAGTGAAATTCTCTGCCTCCGCTTGGAGGCTCGTTCATGACGATGGTTCCTTCTTGCTTTGCTCTCTTACAGCGTCGATGGAGGTATACCGTAAAAATGGCCGTGCTGCGTGTTTTCTTGCTTCTTCCCGCCATGTCCCACCAAAAATAATTGGGTAATCTGAATGCTTTCAGCACATCAAATTACCCAATTACCCAAATTACTCAATTACCAATTTTGTTTACGGAATAAAGCCCAGATCTTCCGGCAACGGCCCTGCAATCGGCACCTCAAACAACGGTCCCGGGCCATCGGGATCAATGGTTACAGTTCCATCGCTTGCCAGGAAAACACCGATCTGTGTTTGTGCGCCCACCGCTGCAGCAGCTACTGGCGGTGTCCCAGCAATATTGGTCAGGAAGGTATGCGGGTTTTTGCCAAAACCTACACCTAGCGCAAATGCCAGATCATTGCGGAAGAAGGTTGCGCGATCTTTGAGGTCGCCGGAGCGAATGAGCGCCGTGGCCGTTGGATTGGGCACGGTTTCATCGCCGCGGGCAAACTGGATAATCACGCTCTTGGCCAAATCGCCGGGCAGCGGGTCCTTGCGGATGAACGGAGCCCAGGCTACTGGATCGCCAGCCTGTCCCAGCCAGCGGCTAGTATCTTCCAGGGTTTGAATGGCGATCGCGCCCGGCACATTGTTGGTGACCGGAGGCAGATCGCGCAACGGGCTGTTGTCATTAAAGAACAGCGGCGGCGTGGCGGTGTTGAGCAAAGACGGCGTACGGACTGCCAGCGCCTGCGTGAGGATGAGTTGGAAAGTCGGGCTGAGGCGGACAATATCGATAATCGGGCCGCCCGGTACGTTGGGC
>Ga0070741_10007508_pt1 | contig 22508 bp, 12 predicted proteins | sample Coa_R1_4_FD_66440 | JGI IMG/M metagenome (GOLD analysis project Ga0070741, IMG submission 66440) | Surface soil microbial communities from Centralia Pennsylvania, which are recovering from an underground coalmine fire - Coalmine... | ecosystem: Environmental > Terrestrial > Soil > Unclassified ... | reverse complement strand
CGCGAATCGGCTCCATGTCGGTAACACGGTGGCTCGACCCAATCACCAATGAAATCAGGGTCTTTAGCGCACTCCGCTCCAAATTAGCTGGACACTAGTGGAGTGGAATCGGTCCCTACCAGCCACTTGGGTTTGGGGCGGTGAATTGCGTGTGGATTCACGGTGGAATGGGATGCAACAGTTTTTGGGGTTGCGGGAGAAGGCGGCCAGCGTAGGACCTCGACTGGCTCGGGCCAACGCTGGGCTGAATGATCCAATTCTTTCAGAATTGAAAGGGCTTGCGCCGCCGGACGCAGCACGCCCGTCCCTCCTGACTAAGGGACCGAGGGACGGGGCACTGCGACTTTGGCTTGGAGAGAGGCCTGGGTGGGAGACAAGTTGGCGGCGGTGGCTTTTAGTTCGATGGGGCCGGTTTCTTTCGTGGATTGAATGATGACCTGGCAGAGTCCGTTGAAGGCTTTGCGTTTAGCGGCATGGTCGGGCTCGTGGCTGCTGGGATTGCCGTTGCCCACGCCGAGGATGCGGGCGTTGGGAGAAATCTCGAAGCTGACTTCGTTATCGGCGACGGGGACGAGGCGGCCCTGGGCGTCGAGGATGGCGACAGTAACGACGGAGACGTCCTCGCCGTCGGCGTTAATGATGTCGCGGTCCGGGGTGAGTTGGACGGCGGCGGGTTCGCCGGTGGTCTCGACTTTTTCGGTCAGGAGTTCCTTGCCATCTTTGAAACCTTTGGCGAGCAATGTGCCGGGCTGATATTTTATTTTCCAGACGAGGTGCGAGTTGCGGGTCATGGATTGGCGGCCAAGGCTTGCGCCGTTGAGGAACAACTCCACTTCATCGCAATTGCTGTCGCACCAGACTTCGATTTCCTGGCCCTCCTTGCCGGGCCAGTTCCAGTGGGGCAGCAGGTGGAGGACGGGGCGATCGGTCCACCAAGCCTGGTAATAGAAGAAGTCGTCCTTGGGAAAACCGCAGGTGTCGATGACGCCGAAATGGGAATTGATGCAGGGCCAGGAGTAGGGCGTGGGTTCACCGCGATAATCAAAACCGGTCCACACGAACGCGCCGGCGACGAACGGGCGCGCCAGGTAAAAGGTCCACCAATCCTCGGCGGTTGCGCCCCAGCCCGGTTTATTGAGGTCGTAGGCGCTCATGAAACCGTTGGTCTTGTCGTTTTGGTAAATGCCGCGGGTGGCGAGCGTGCTGGCCTCCTCGGTGGCGATGGAAGGTTGCTTGGGAAATTGTTTGTGGAAGGCGTCGATTGCGCCGCGATGCTTGTAGTTGAAGCCCTGCACGTCCACGACGCCGGAGAAACCCTTGCCCCAGCCGCCGTTCATCGCGATGGTGACGGGTCGCGTGGGATCGAGCTCGCGCGCGACCCGTTTCATGGTGCGCAGGATGCGCGCGCCGGTCTCGGTGCCCTGGATGGCGCTTTCCTCGTTACCGAACGACCACATGAAGATGCTGGGATGATTGCGGTCGCGCAGGATCAGGCTGCGCAACTGGCCGAGGATCTCGTCGCTGGTGCCGACGGAGCGGTTTTCGTCGAGGACGAGCATGCCGAGGCGGTCGCAGGCTTCGAGCAATTCGGGCGTGGGCGGGTTGTGCGAAGTGCGATAGGCGTTGCAGCCCATTTCCTTGAGCTTCTCGACGCGGAAATATTGCAGGCGATCCGGCAATGCCACGCCAACGCCCGCGTGGTCCTGGTGGTTGCACATGCCCTTGATCTCGACACGCCGGCCGTTGAGGAAAAAGCCCTGTTCGGCGTCGAACCGAATTGTGCGGATGCCGAAGGAAGTTTTATAGGAATCCACTTCGCCGCCGGAGGTTTTGATGGAGGTGACCAGTTCGTAGAGATTTGGCGAATCGGGCGACCAGAGTTTGGGGTTGCGAACGGTGAGTTCGGTGGGGATCTCACGCTTTTCCCAGGGAGCGAGCTCGATGATGCGGGCGGTTCGGGAGATGAGCGGGTGGCCGGCCAAATCCTGGATGGCGGAAGTCAGGTTGAACGTGGCGGGGTGGTCGCTCTCATTGGCGACCAAAGCGCGGGCGGTGACAATGGCCTTGGCGCCTTTCACTTCGGAAGTGACGAACGTGCCCCAGTGCGCAACGTGGAGCGGCGCGGTCTTGACGAGCCAGACGTGACGGTAGATGCCGGCGCCTTCGTAAAACCAGCCTTCCATCTGCGACGCGTCCACGCGGACGGCGATGGCGTTGGAGCTGCCGTAGTTGAGGTAATCGGTGATATCGCATTGAAAGCTGCTGTAACCGCTGTCGTTGTGGGCGACGAGGTTGCTGTTTACGTAGACGTTGCAGTTCCGGAAGACGCCGTCGAATTCCAGCGAGATGCGCCGGCCGAGATCGGAGGAGGGGACGGAGAAGACGCGGCGATACCAGCCGACGCTGTTGGAGGGGTAGGTGCGTCCGAGTGGTTTGTAACCGTGGCCGCGGTCGGATGATTCATCGAAGGGAAGTTCGACGGCCCAATCGTGCGGGAGGTTGACGGCGGTCCAATCGTGATCGTCGAAGCGCACCCCGGAGGGCGCGGCGGAGCGCGAGGCTTTGGCGAGCGCCTGGCCGGTGCCGTAGCGGAAATCCTGCTTTGGGTCGTCGAGATTGCCAGGATGGAAGCGCCAGTTGAAATCCATCAAAAGGCGTTCGCGGGGAGAGGAGGTTTGGGCGTGGGCTGGCGGAACAAGGAGGAGGGCTGCGGTGAGGGACAGCCATTTGAGAGCAAGGGTCTTCATGAGTTGGAGTCATCTCATAGATGACCGGGGCTGCGGTATCAAGGAAAACCAAAGCAAAGTATGCCGATTGCCAGAGGGACGTTCGCCCTCCCCACGAACCCGAAGACAAGTCAGATGGAACGATCGCTCTCGTTCAAAGTCGTTGGAAATGCAGCCCGCGCTCGGTTCGTGGGGGCAAACGAAGCTTGCCTGAGCGCTTCGACATTGACAGGCGCGGAAAAAGTTCCGTATTAATAAGTATCACTGATATGACGTCCGCTGATTCCGCCTTCCCCAACCTCCCCTATTTTTTGGGGCGGACCGTACGCTGGAGGCGGGGAGCGCTTCTGGCGGCGGTGTTGGTCGCGGCGGTGCGGCCGGCCTTTTCGGCACCGGTGGCGGCGAATTATGACGAGTCCAAGGTAGGCACCTACACACTGCCCGATCCGCTGGTGCTGCAGAATGGGAAACCGGTTCGCGATGCCAAAACGTGGGTAAAGAAACGGCGGCCGGAAATCCTCAAGGCGTACGAGGAGGAGATTTATGGTCGCAGTCCCGGGCGGCCGGGGAACATGAAGTTTGACGTCTGGGACACCGACCGGAAGGCGCTCGACGGCAAGGCGGTGCGCAAGCAGATTGACATCAAGTTTTCCGGCCGGACGAACAATCCGGTGATTCATGTGGTGCTTTATACGCCGGCAGGCGCGACCGGGCCGGTGCCGACCTTTGTGTGCCTTTCGTTCTCGGGGAATTACAAAATTTCCACCGACCCGGGCATAAAGATCACGGAAACGTGGGATCGCAAGAGGGACACCAGCGAGATGCCGGCTGACACGGCGCGTGGGACGTCGCATAGCTGGCGGATAGCGGACACGCTGGCGCGCGGTTACGGCGTGGCGGCGGTGTATTATTGCGACATCGAGCCGGATTTGGATGACGGGACCGGCGCGAGGTACGGAGTTCGATCGATGTACATGAAACCGGGGCGGCCCGAACCGGGGGATAATTGGGGCTCGATCAGCGCGTGGGCTTGGGGTGCGAGCCGGGTGGCGGATTATCTGGAGACCGACAAGGACGTGGACCGCAAGCAATTGATCATGCTGGGGCAATCACGGCTGGGGAAGACGGCGCTTTGGGCGGGCGCGCAGGACGAGCGGTTTGCGATGGTGATTGCGAGTTGTTCCGGCGAGATGGGGGCGTCGCTGGGCCGGCGCAATTATGGTGAAACCATTGACCATATGATCGACGTCTACTCCTATCAGTTTTGCCCGAATTTCAAAAAATACAAAGGCCGATGGAATGAGATGCCGGTGGACACGCATATGCTGATCTCGCTGATTGCGCCGCGTCCACTGTACCTCAGCACGGGGAGCCTGGACCAATGGTCCGATCCGAAGGGGGAATTCCTGGCGGCGCGGGCGGCGGAGCCGGTTTACAAGCTTTTGGGCAAGGAAGGACTGGACACGGACGCTTTTCCGCCTTTGGATCATGCAATCATGCATGACATCGGGTTCAGCTGCCACACCGGCAAGCACGACATTCTGCCCGAGGATTGGGACCGTTTCCTGGATTTCGCGGACATGCACCTCAAGCATCCGGAGGTCCGATAATTCCACAATTGCTTCACATGACAGGACGCCATATGACCCACTCGTTGTACCCCAAGCTCAACCCAACACTGGCCCTGGCCGCGATTTGCCTCGCGCTCGCCGCCGGCCGCGCCATGGCCACGGAGAGTTCGAAGCTGAACTTCGATCCCGATTGGAAGTTTGTGAAAGCCGATCCGCCGGGGGCATCCGCGCCGCAGTTCGATGATTGGGACTGGCACAACGTTTCCGCGCCGCACACCTACAACGACACGGACACCTTCGACGATTGGTCGTTGCCGGGGCACCGCGGCGAGCAGAACCAATGGGGCGGGCGGACGTGGTATCGGAAGACCTTCACGGCGCCGGCGTCGTTTCGCGGCAAGAAGGTTTACATCGAGTTCGAGGGCGTGCGGCAGGTGGCGGAGGTCTACATCAACGGCAAGCTGCTGGGGACGAGCAAGACCGGGTTCATCCCGTTTGGCTTCGATCTGACGCCGTATTTGAAATTCGACGGCTCAAACGTGCTGGCGGTGATGTGCGACAACCGTTTCATGAAGGACCCGATGGGGCGGGGCGCGGAATCGCCGGTCGCGAGCACCAAGCCGGTGACGAAATCGGCGGACAACGGCGACTACGACATCAACATGGCGCCGCCCGCGAGCCCGAACCTGGGCGAGTTGTCGAAGAAGGTGAATTCAACGATTCCCGAGAACGTGGACGAAATCCGGGCGGACCAGATTCCCTGGAACAATCCGCACTGGCATCCGGCACACGGCGGGATTTATCGCAACGTGTATTTGCACGTGGTGGACCCGCTGCATATTACGCTGCCGCTTTACAGTTTTTTGAAGACTGTGGGGACGTATGTGTATGCAACGAACATTTCGAGCAAGTCGGCCGATATCGGCGTGGAAATCCCGGTGGAGAACGGCCGCGACTCGGCGCAGGCAGTGGAGGTGCGCGCGGACGTTCTGGATCGCGACGGGCACCGCGTGATGCAGTTGAAGCAGGTTGGTGATATCGGCGCGGGCCAGAGCAGGATGTTCACCTTCTCCGGCGCGCTGGCGAATCCACAGCTTTGGGAGCCGGATTATCCGTATGTTTATCGCGTGGTCTGCTCGGTGCTGGTGGACGGCCACACGGTCGACACGCAGGAGGTTCCGCTGGGAATCCGCACGGTGCATTGGGACGTGAATACCGGTTTTTACATCAACGGCCATCACGTGAAGCTGCATGGCTGGGGCCAGAAGCCGACGCAGGAATGGCCCGGGCTGGGCGCGGCGCAGCCGGACTGGATGCACTTTTACACGATCGAACTGATGAAGGAGGCGGGCGGCAACATGATCCGCTGGGGGCATTGCGCGGCGGGGCCGGCGTTGATCGAAGCGGATGACATGCTCGGCATGGTGACGGAGCAGCCCGGGTTGGACGGTGAATCGGACACGCGCGGCGCGGCGTGGAAAATCCGCGCTGCGGGCTGGCGCGACATGATCATTTATTATCGCAACCATCCGTCCATCCTGATCTGGGAGGGCGGCAACCAGAAGGTGATCCGCGAGCACGCGGCGGAGTTGCGCGGTTACATGGACAAATATGATCCGCATGGCGGACGCGCTTACGCGCATCGCCGCGCCGATCAGGTGACGGCGGAGTTCATGGACATCGGCATTGGGACTGAAGGCGGACGGGAGATCGCGCGGCTGCCGGTTGTGGAGGGCGAGTATGACCGCGAGGAATCGCCGCGTCGCGTGTGGGATGATTATTCACCGCCGAACTACGGTTATCCCGAAGCGAAGGGGCAGACATATCAGTTGACCTCGGAGCAATATGCGGTGAACGAGGTGGCGCAGTTTGTGCGCAAGCTGGGCGCGGCGAATCACAGCGGCGGCGCGAACTGGATTTTCTCTGATTCGACGAGCGGCGGCCGCGTGGCGTGCGAGGTGGCGCGCGCGAGCGGCGAGGTGGACGGCGTGCGCCTGCCGAAGGAGGCGTATTACGTCTGCCAGACGATGTTCCGTTCGGAGCCGGAGGTGCACATCATTGGGCACTGGAATTACCAGCCGGGAACCAACAAGACGGTTTATGTAGTTTCGAACGCCAAGGACGTGGAGTTGTTCGTGAACGGGAAATCGCTCGGGCATGGAAAGGTGTCGGACCGTTACCTGTTCACGTTCCCGAAGGTGGCGTGGGAGGCGGGTGAGATCAAGGCGGTGGCCTCGACGGACGGAAAGATCGTGGCCACGGAAGCGAAGCACACCGTGGGAGCGCCCGTGCGGCTGCGCATGACACCGATCACCGGGCCCGGCGGATGGCGCGCGGACGGTTCGGATATCCTCCTGATCGATGTGGAGGCGGTGGATGCGAAAGGCGAGCGTTGCCCGACGTTCCAGCAGCGGGTGGATTTCGAATGTGTCGGGCCGGGCACCTGGCGCGGCGGTTACAACAGCGGCAAGACGAACTCGATCAACAATCCGTTCCTCGACCTGGAATGCGGCATCAACCGCGTGGCGGTGCGCTCAACGCGGGAATCAGGAACGGTTACTGTGCGCGCCGAGTGCGACGGATTGAAGCCGGCGACGCTGGCGGTCCGGTCCAGCCGGCTCAAGGTGGAGGACGGAATCGCCGCCAAACTTCCGGCGCTGCCCGCGGTGAAGCTTCCGGTGCATCCGCCGGTGGTGAACGCGGCTGATTTTGTGATGGCGAAACCCGCGGCGCCGGCGCTGGCGGGGAAATTCACGACTTCGTTCTCGTATTCGGGGCCGACGGGCATCGTGCATCTGGAGGCCGATGCGAAGGACGGCAAGAATGTTTATGTAGACCGCGACTTTCCGTTTTCGACATTGCCGGCGGAACTGGTCGGCGCGGATTACGTGCAGGGAGCGGAGGACGACCGGCTCTACAGCGCGGTGGACCTGATGCAATTGGCGGTGAAGGCGGGATCGGTGGTCTATGTGGCGCATGACAATCGTTTGCCGCGGCCGGACTGGCTGACGAAACAATTCACCGCGACGGGGAAGACTGTTTTGGTGCAGGGCAAGCCGATGACGATCTTCCAGCACCAGGCGGCGCAGAATGAGAGCGTGACGCTCGGGTCCAATGCCGAGGGTACGAGCAAGGCGTGCAATATGTATCTGGTGTTTGTGAACGGGGCCTCAGCGGGGCAGTGAGAAGATACAGGGGCCGGCGCGCAAGATCCAAACACCAGGATCCAAAAAAGCTCCGCAAGTTGGATTTCTGAGTGATGGGATTGATCTGCGCGCCGGGCGTTCGAAAGCGGCGTCAAGCCGCCGCAGTCCAAAACCTGGCGGAGGTTTGGACCGCAAAAGGAATGTCCATTCCATGCAAATCGTGGTTGAATCTGCGCGTTTATGAACTGTTTTGTCACGGGCGCGTCGGGATTCATCGGGGCCAACCTGGTGCACGAATTGGTGGCGCGGGGGCATCGGGTGAAGGCGTTGCTGCGGTCGAAAAGTGATTTGCGCGGGCTGGCGGGTGCGGAGTTCGAGCGGGTGGACGGGGATGTTTCGGATCGCGCCGCGCTGGCGAAGGGGATGAAGGGCTGCGATTGGTGTTTTCATGTGGCGGCGAGTTATCATCTTTGGCTGGCGGATTACGCGCCGATGTACGCAGCCAATGTGGAGGGAACGCGCAATGTGATCGAGACTGCGGCGCAGGCGGGTTGTTCGCGCATTGTATACACGAGCACGGTGGGATGCATCGGGCTGCCCAGGGAAGTGAACGGAAATGTGACGCCCACGGACGAGGAGACGCCGGTGTCGGAGGCGCAGATGAGCAATCATTACAAGCTTTCGAAGTGGCGGGCGGAACTGGTTGCGCGCGAACTGGCGGGCAAGGGGCTGCCGGTGATGATCGTAAATCCCACCGCGCCCGTGGGGCCGCGCGATGTGAAGCCGACGCCGACGGGACAGGTGATCGTGGATTTTTTGAATCGCGCGATGCCGGCGTATCTGGACACCGGATTGAACTGGGTGCATGTGCGCGACGTGGCGGTGGGGCACATTCAGGCCGCGGAAAAAGGGCGCGTGGGCGAGCGTTATATTTTGGGAAATGCCGGCGGCAACTGGACGATGAAGGAGGCGTTTGCGGTGTTGCAGGAGATCACCGGCGTGCGCGCGCCGACGATGCGGATCCCGTACTTCGTTGCGTTATGGGCGGCGCATGCGAACGAGGCGATGTCCAGAATTACGAAGAAGCCGCCCAAGGCGCCGCTGGCGGGAGTGCGCATGGCGAAATACAAAATGTTTTTCAGTCCGGCGAAGGCGATCCGCGAGCTCGGACTGCCGCAAACGCCGCCGAAGCAGGCGCTGGCGGATGCGGTGGAATGGTTTCGGGGGAATGGGTATGTGAAGGGGTGAGCCGTTCGTCGCAAGCAACCATGGATGCAGGCCTTATTTCATTTACTACCGGGTAAATTACAAAGATGGCATGATTGAGGTGCTGGAATTCTGGCATTCTGCCAGAAGGGATCCTGATATTCGCTGAGCACTGGGTTGCGGAGTTCCCTGATCGCACGAAGGCGTTCCTCTCTCAAAGGATGGGTTCCAGCCGCTATTTGTTTATTGCGCGGAGGAGGAGGTCGAAGGTTTCGTGGACGCGGCGCTTGGCGGCGGCGGCGCGGGAGGAAAGGAGGGCGCGATCCATGGTCGAGAGTTCGCCGAGTTTTTGGGTGGTGGCGGCCCAGGAATGAAGTTTGAGGTCGCGCGGGAGGTCGACGGCTTCAAGGAAGCCTTCGGTCTTCGCGGCGGGAATGGGGCCGAAGAGGTGGGGAATGCCGAAGGAGAAGGCGGTGACGTTGCCATGGAGGCTGGTGCCGAGAAAAAGGTCGCAGGCGGCGAGGAGGCTGAGGATGTCGAAAATGGAATCGGGCGCAAGATAATGGAATGCGCCGTGGGATTCCTTGGCGAGTTGCTCAAGGTATTCGTGGTCGCCGTGGCAGCGGGCGAGCGGCAGCAGGAAGATGGAGGCGCGGGCGCCTTTCTGCCAGGCGAGGAGCTGGTTCAGGAGTTGAAGACGATTGACGGGTGGCTGGGGATTGCTTTGGACGCAGAGAACCGGCCGGGTGATGTCCACGCCGGAATTGCGGAGGAGTTCGCGGCCCTTGACGCGCTCGGCCGCGGAATCGAAGAAATCGCTCAGGACGACGGCGAGGTCAGGGGCGAAGTGGATTTCGCGCTGGACGCCGGCGGCGACGAGGGAATTTTTTGACCGGCGATCGCGGACGTAGATGAAGGCGGATTGGTTCAAGGCGCGGGCCACGCGGCGGCTGACGGAGGCGTCGAAGGGAAAGGGAACGCCGCAGGAGCAGTAGGCGATCGGGCCGAGGCCGGGAAATCTGGAGGGGTCGATCAGGAACGGACCGGCGGCGGGATAGGGGGCGAAGTGATGGCGGAAGCGGGTGGCGTGGTCCAGCGGGCGCCGGAAGATTCGTGCTTTGAGGCGCGGTAGAAGTGGGAGGGCGGAATCCGGTGCGAGCGGGACGCGCGAATAGTGGGAGGCGAGCACGGGCCAATCGGTGCGGAGGAGGTCGCCGCCGCCGACCACGAAGGCGCGAAAGGGAGGATTGGGTCGCGAGCGATAGAGATCGCGGATGGGTTGGGATTGGTAGCGCGAGTCTTGAAGGGAGTGGCTGCCGACGAGGGAAAACTTGTGAGTGTCGCCGGACCAACCGCGGATCCGGGCCATTTTTTCGAAGAGGATGGGGTAGAGGAGGTCGCCGTAGTTTTCGACGTCGAAGGTGCCGAATTCGGCGAATGCGTTTGGTCCGGTCATAGCCTGATGGTCAGCAGGTGAGCGGACGCTCTTGGCGCATTAAGCAGGGGGAAGGAAGGGAAGTCAAGGAGCGGAAGGGAGTGCCGCATCCCGCCGTGCCGGAATTGCGCGGCTGGACGCGGACAGCGGAACGCACTGTTCCCACCACAAACCGGCGGAGTGCCAGGATGCGCCCCGGATTTGCACGGAGGCTGCTTTCGGCTTGCGGTGACGGCGGGAGTAAACAAGGATTTGGGCGGCTGCTTAACTGAACGAAAAAACATAACGAATTTCATATGAACCGGAATCTTTTTGGGCGCGGGGTGGCGGTCCTGGCGGTTTCAGTGGCACTGGGTGTCCTGCCGTTGCTGGGGGCGGAACAGGCGTATCTGGCGCCGGGGAGACTGGACCCGGTGGAGTTGCTGGCGCCGCCGCCGATGCCGGGGTCTCCGGAACAGGCGGCGGACATGGCGGAAGTGGAGGCGGCGCACAAGGCGATCACTCCGGAGCAGGTGGCCATCGTGAAGTCGGAGATCAAGTTCTCGGTCTTTTCGTTTGCGCCGGAGATCGGGGAATTTTTCCAGCCGACGAATCTGCCGAAGACAGCGGCGCTGTTCACGCGGGTGCAGCAGGACATGAAGGCCGTCACGGACGAGGGCAAGAATCATTGGAAGCGGCCGCGGCCGTTCGTGGCGAATCCGGCGTTGACGCCGATCGACCCGGACAAGACGTATTCGTATCCGAGCGGGCATTCGACGCGGGGAACGGTATATTCGCTGTTGCTGGCGGAATTGTTTCCGGACAAACGCGAGGCGATCCTGGGCGAGGGCCGTGACGTGGGGTGGCATCGGGTGCTGGGGGCGAGCCATTATCCGACGGATATTTATGCGGGGCGCGTATTGGGGAGAGCGATTGTGCGGGAGTTGAAGGCAAGCCCGGAGTTTCAGAAGGATTGGGTGGAGGTGAAGGCGGAGGTTGAGGCGGTGCGGAAGAAGGAAACCGCGAATGCGCGGTGAGGGAAGGGGGGAAGGATTTTACCGCAGATCAACCCAGCTGAAAAACGCAGATTCAAAAGAAGTTTTCAGTGGGCGCGGGCGAAAGTTCGGGCGGCGGCAGCGCGCCGCCCTGCCAGGCCCGAAAATGCCGGCGCCGAGGGTCGGGGCGCCGGCGGTGCAGCGTGCTGGGCGATTACTTGGTGGTGATCAGGCCGTTCACCGCGGGGTTAATCTCGACGGTGACGTTCTTGTATTCGTCGAAGAGGCCGGAGTTGTGAATCTGCCAGGCGATGGGGCCGGTGCGTCCGGCGGTGGGGTCCTTGAAGTCGAGGACTTCGACGGCCTTGGTGCCGGGTGGCTGGGCGACTGCCATGCGGGCGGTGCCGGTCTTGGCATTGACGAGCAGCTCGACCTGGCTCCAGTTGGCGGCGTTGAATTTGGGATGGGTGAAGGACTTGAATTCCGAGCCGCCGCCGTTGTTGTGGCCGGGGCGATAATCCCAGTGTCCGCCGTTGGGCACCTGGAACTGGATTCCGCCGAGGGCATCCAACGTGGGCGATTCCCCGAAGATGAGGACGCAGGCGGAATGATTGCCGGAGATATGCCGCATGGTGAAGATGAGGCGGTAATAGGTGTAGTTGGTTTTGGTGTAGATGAAGCCCCGGGCGGTTCCAAGGCTGGCCATGGAAGCGTCCTTGACCGTCCAGGAGTTGGCGGGCTTTTGAATCCAGCCGTTGAGGTTCTTGCCCTTGAATATGGATACCGGGGTTGATGCGTGCAGAGGCTGGGCGGAAACCGCGAGCAGGGAAGCCGCGGCGAGCGCCAACATGTATACTTTTTTGTTCATAGGTGTGGTTGTTTGTTATTCACCAGTCATTGGCGGGGATCTTTATCATGCTCTTGCCGCGACGCCCGCCGTTCATCGCGACAAAGTTCGAGTGCGATCAATAATGAATGGGTCTGGTGTGACAACGACCGGAGCCAAGGCCGGTCCGTGGGCGCGGACCGCCGGTGTGGCCCCGTGCGACAGGGCGATTTGCGGACACAAGGCTGGGTTCAGCCCGGTGAACGCTGGGAATCTGGGGAGGAAGGTAGCAGTTTAGACGGGGCCGGGAAAGTCACACAAACGTAGTACACGCGGGGGCACGTGGCGGAGGTGAAGGCGGAGGTTGAGGCGGTGCGGAAGAAGGAAACCGCGAATGCCCGGTGAGCGGAGACATTCAACCACGAATTAACACGAATAGACACGAATGGGAAGGGCAGAGGAGGAGGGGGACGCAGCCGCTCCCGAGCGCAATGGGTAAGGGGGAGTCGGGTGTGGCAGCAAGACTCCAAACGGCCGGGCCATTTGCGGACACGAGGCTGGAGTCAACCCTGTGGAAGCTGGGATTCAAGTGGGGACACTGGCAGTTTTGACACGCCCCAACGGCTCGCCCAAAAAGCGTATATCTCGATTCGACCACCCCGCCGCTTTCCCGGTTGACAACAGCGGCGGAACGGGCATTATCGGTCCTCAAGTCAGGTATTTTCGTTCTTAATACCCCGCGCCCGGCGGTTTTATTCCATCGCGGCGTTCCGGGGAATTTCCAGGAGTCTGTAAAGAAACCATCATTATAACTATTATGGGCACACAAAGCAGACGGATGTGCCGTGCACTCGTGGCGAGCGCGGCGATTAGTGGGTGGCTGGCGGGCACGCGGGCATCGGGGGCATTGGTATCGTGGGGCTATGATACATCGGGCCAGACCAACGTGCCGGCCGGACTGACGAACGTCACGCGCATCGGAGCGGGAAGTTATTACAGCGCGGTGTTATCGGGCGGAACAGTCAACGCCTGGGGAGATGGCATTTTTGGCGAAACGAACGTGCCGGTGGGATTGTCGAATGTGGCAGCGGTGGGCTGTGCGGGCTTTCACGTGCTGGCATTGATGAGCAACGGGCTGGTGACAGCATGGGGATATAACAATTACGGGGAAACGAATGTTCCGGCTGGACTGAGTAATGTCACGGCAGTGGCAGGCGGGGCGGACTTCAGCCTGGCGTTGCAAAGCAACGGGCTGGTCACTGCGTGGGGACAGAATAGCGATGGCCAGGCCAATGTTCCGGCGGGGTTGAGCAACGTGGTGGCGATCGCGGCAGGCCAGAATCACAGCCTGGCATTGAAGCAGGACGGGACGGTGGCGGCGTGGGGATTGAACACATCGGGTCAGACGATCGTGCCATTTGGTTTGAGCAATGTGGTGGCGGTGGCCGGCGGGGCGTACCACACACTGGCGTTGAAACAGGATGGGACGATGGTGGCGTGGGGGTCGGATCCCTATGGCGAGTTGGATTTCCCGCCGGGGTTGAGCAACGTGGTGGCGATCGGCGCCCAGGCATTGGGCGGCGCTGCGTTGCGAAGCGACGGCACGTTGGTGATGTGGGGTTACGACAGCGACGGGGAAACGAATGTTCCGCCGGGGCTGACCAATGTGGTGGCGATGGCCGCGGGCTGGTATCACATCCTGGTGCAGACGGGAGACGGTTCGCCCACGATTGTGCGGCAGCCCTGGAACGTGACGATGCCGGCGACGGGCACGGCCGGCTTCAGCGCAGGAGTCGTCGGCAATCCGCCCATGAGCCTGCAGTGGACCTTCAACAATACCAATATTGACGGCGCGACGAACTCCTTCCTGAACATATCCGATGTGCAGGCCGCAAATGCGGGAACGTATTCATTGGTGGCGAGCAATGCCGCAGGCGTGAGTATCAGCGCTGGAGCGCTTCTGACCGTGCAGCCGCAGTTGCCAATCGTCACGCTGTCGCCGGTGAGCCAGAAGCGATTCGTGGGAACCGACATAGCCCTGACCTCCCTGGCGATCGGGTCGGAGCCGCTCAGTTACCAGTGGACGGTGGGAGGCGCGCCGATTGCGGGCGCGACGGGCACATCGCTGGCATTGACCAACGCGCAGGTGACGAATTCGGGAAACTACAGCCTGGTCATTACGAATGCGTATGGAGCGGTCACCAGCGCGGTGGCGGTCATCGTCATCACCCCGCAACCGCTGGACGGCGTGTGGTTGAACGCAAACGGAGGAAGTTGGACTACCGGGAGCAATTGGAGCGGGGGAGTGGCCGCGTCCGGCTACAACGCGACGGCAGACTTCAGCACGCTCGACCTGACCGGAGACGCAACGGTCACGCTCGACAGCCAGCCGACCGTGGGCAATCTGGTATTCAGCGACGTCACCCCCGATCACAATTGGATGATTGCGCCCGGCACGGGAGGGCCGCTAACGCTGGAGGCGGTCACCGGTTCAACGTCCACGATCACCGTGAGCAACGGAACGACAACGATCGGAGTGCCCATTGCGGGCGACAGCGGGCTGATCAAAGCGGGGCCGGGCACGCTGATCCTGGCAGCGACAAATATTTACACCGGCGGAACAACCGTGGGAGGCGGGACATTACAGGTCGGCGCGGGCGGTACGAACGGCAGCCTCGGCGCGGGCGATGTGATCAATAACGGGGCCTTGATCTTCAATCGCAGCGACAACTTCACGGTCTCGAACAACATCACCGGGCCGGGGCCGACAATCTCGCACGTGGGCCCGGGCGTGTTGACGCTGGGCGGCAGCAACAGTTTTGGGGCGACGTTGCTGGTGACGCAGGGAATGCTGAGGGCGGGGGCTGCGAGCGCCCTGGGCACGAATGGAACGGCGATGCTGTCCAACGGAGCGACGCTGGACGTGAACGGATTCAATTGCGGGACGGCGGTGGTTACGGTTTCCGGGAGCGGCCAGGGCGGGAAGGGGGCGATTTACAACAGCGGTGCGGCGCAGACCAGCGCGCTCGAGTCGGTGACGCTTGCAGGGGACACGACGTTCGGCGGGACCGGCCCGTGGAACGACGGCGCCAACCCGGGGCGCTGGGATATTCGGACCTCGCTGCCGTTCCTGGCATTGCACGGCGCGTTGAGCACGGCGTCGCATCCGTATCAATTGACCAAGACGGGTTCCAATCAGGTTTCGCTGGTTTCCATACACGTGGATCCCGCGCTGGGAAACATCGACATTCAGCAGGGCAAGCTGGGGTTCGAGGAATTGACGACGTCGATGGGCAATCCGGCGAGCAACTTGACAGTACGAGCGGGGGCGACGCTGTCGTTTTACACCTCGACGAATCAATGGAACAAAGTGTTCATTTTGAACGGGGACGGGACGACGGCGACGGTCACCAACGCGAACGGTGCGAACACGATGACGGGACCGGCAACGCTGAACGGGAGCTGTGTTTTTGCGGTTAATGGGACGTCGCTGACGGTCAAAGGTCCGATGGGCGGCACCGGGGGATTGACCAAGACGATGGACGGAATGTTGAACCTGTTTGCGACCAACACCTATACGGGTCCGACGGTGGTTGCCCGAGGAACGCTCGCATTGAAGACGACGGGCTCGATCACCAACTGCCCGAAGATCACGGTATTGGCCGGAGCGACGCTGGATGTGACGGGGCGGACCGACGGGACCCTTACGATCCTATCGAACCAGGTGCTGCAAGGGAACGGGACGATCTCCGGGACCGTCAACTTATTGGCGGGGGCGTTGCTGACGCCGGGATCAAACGCCATCGGCGTGCTGACCCTGAACGGCTTTCCCAATTTTTCGGGGACGCTTCAGTTGAAGTTGAACAAGGCCGCCGGAACCAACGACCAGCTTGCCACGAGCTTCGTGCTGGGTCCCGCGACCAAGTTGGTCATTACCAATCTGGGCGGAACACTGGTGCCAGGGGACACATTCAAGATATTCAGCAAGGGGATGGGAGTATCAACAACCACCAGGATTTTGCCACTGACACCGGGGCCGGGGCTGGCATGGGACCTGGGCAATCTGCCGTTTGGAACGTTGCGGGTGAGGGCGTCGTCGAATCCGGTGATTAACAGCCTGACTCGGTCGGGCGCCAGCCTGGTATTGAGAGGCACGAACGGAACTGCGGGCGGGCCGGCAGTGATGGTGATGTCCACCAACGCAGCGCTGCCGCTGTGGCAATGGACGCCTGTGGCGACGAATCTGTTCGATGGGTTGGGGCATTTTGGTTTCACCAATGCAATCAACGTCAGCACGCCGCAGATGTACTTCGCGATATTGGACCCGAGCTTGACGCCGCCGGTGGCGCGGCCGGTGCCTGGGATAAACGCGGTGCAGTTGACGGGAACGAACCTTGTAGTGCGCGGCACGAATGGCGCGGCGAACGCGGCTTTTTATGTGCTGACGTCGACGAATGTGGCGTTGCCGTTGTCGAACTGGACTCGATTGTCGACGAACACCTGCGACGGCTTCGGGAATTTCGTTTTCACCAACCGGATCACCGCAGGGTCGCAACAGCAGTTCTTCAAGATGAAGCTGCCGTGAGCCCATAAGGCCTAGCCGGAGCTCAGGCCTCGACAACCTTGATCACGCGGTTTTGGGCGGAGCGCTTGCGCTTGGTTTCGTCCAATTCCTTCTTGCGGAGGCGGAGATGCTTCGGAGTGGCTTCGACGTATTCGTCGGAGCCGATGTATTCCAGGGCGCGCTCGAGGCTGAGCTTGAGCGGCGCGGCGAGCTGGATGCCCTTGCCGTCGCCCTGGGAACGCATGTTGGTGAGGCGTTTGGCCTTGCAGGGATTGACGGGAATGTCATTTTCGCGCGCGTTCTCGCCGACGATCATGCCGGCGTAAATCATGTCGCCGGGTTCGACCATGAGGCGGCCGCGTTCCTGGGTGGCGTTGAGCGCGTAGGCGGTGGCTTCACCGGATTCCATGCTGACGAGGGAACCGTTTTTGCGCGCGGCGATGTCGCCGCGATCGGGTCCGTACTCGTGGAAGAGATGGCTCATGACGCCAAGGCCGCGGGTCTGGTTGACGAGGTCGGTTTCGAAACCGATCAATCCGCGCGTGGGAATGTGGGCCTCGATGCTGACCTGGTCACCAATATGATTCATGTTGGTGATCTCGGCGCGGCGGAAGGCGAGGTTTTCCATGACCGGACCCATGGCGTCCTTGGGAATTTCCAGGAACAGGCTTTCGATGGGCTCGAGGACGTTGCCGTCCTTGTCCTTGCGGTAGATGACCTCGGGACGCGAGACGAGGACTTCGTAACCTTCGCGGCGCATCTGCTCGACGAGAATGGCGATCTGCATTTCGCCGCGGCCGCTGACTTCGAAAATGTTCGGGGCGTCGGTATCGGCGACGCGGAGAGCGACGTTGGTGCGGGTTTCCTTGATGAGGCGTTCGCGGATGTGGCGCGCGGTGACGAGCTTTCCATCCTGGCCGGCGAGCGGGCCGTCGTTGACGGCGAACTGCATCTGGATGGTGGGCGGATCAATGGGCACGAACGGGAGCGCGGCGCGGTCCTCGGAATCAGTGATCGTCTCGCCGATGAAGACTCCCTCGAGGCCGGTGATGCCGATGATGTCGCCGGCCTTGGCTTCCTGGATTTCGATGCGTTTGAGTCCCTCGAAGTGAAAAATGGCGGTGGCCTTGCCCTTGCTCTTGCGGCCGTCGCCGTGAATGCAGACGATGGGATCACCGACCTTCACCTTGCCGGTGAAAATTTTTCCAAACGCGATACGGCCGAGGTAATCCGAGTAGTCGAGGTTGGCGACCAGCATCTTGAACTCGAGCCCGGCGTGGGCGCGCGGAGGCGGGATGTGCTTGATGATGCCGTCGAAGAGCGGCTCCATGGAGGTGCTGGCGTCCTTGATGTCGAGCTTGGCGTAGCCTTCCTTGGCGCTGGCGTAGACGACCGGGAAATCGAGCTGCTCGTCGGTGGCGTGGAGGGCCATGAACAATTCGAAGACCTGGTCGAGGACCTTGTGCGGGGCGGCGTTGTCGCGATCAATCTTGTTGATGACGACGATGGGTTTGGCGCCGGCTTCGAGCGCCTTGCGGAGGACGAAGCGGGTTTGGGCCTGCGGACCTTCAGCGGCATCCACGACGAGGAGCACGCCGTCGATCATGTTCATGATGCGCTCGACTTCGCCGCCGAAGTCGGCATGGCCGGGGGTATCGACGATATTGACGTGGAATTCCTTGTATTTGAAGGCGGCGTTCTTGGCCTTGATGGTGATGCCCTTTTCGCGCTCGAGATCCATGGAATCCATCATGCGTTCCTCGGTGGCCTGATTGGCGCGGAAGGTGCCCGACTGCTTGAGGAGGCAGTCGACGAGCGTGGTCTTCCCGTGATCCACGTGGGCGATGATGGCAATGTTACGAATGTGTTCCATAAGATCTTTCGGCAAAAACCGAGCCGCGTAATCTGCCAGACGTGCGCGGAAGGTCAAGCACGGGTTTGGGAATGTTTCGTGGACCTGGGCGAACTCATTCAAGCCGTGCGGGTTTTGTGTCTTTCATGGGCACCTACAACAACATCGAACGGCTTCGGGTTGCTGGCAACGGGACGCTGGTGGCCGAGGCGGGTTGGAGTGTTACCCGAACGGGCAATATGCGCGCGGGGGAGGGTGTGCGATTCTCATACCGACCACACTGTCACCCCAGCCCGGAAGCATTGCGGACGCTTCTCAAAATCCGCGTCAGAGCGAAGGCAATTGAATCATCAGGCGACGACCAGCGGGAAATGATGAGCTCCCGATGGCCGGCAGGTGGCGGTGCGGCTGACCGGACCAACAAAAACAACCCGAACAAACAAAATGAGAATGCGAAAAACATTAATGGCACTGTCGTTGATGGCGGCCACGTCGGCCAGTTACGGCACGGTGTACTTCCAGAACGACGGCACCAAGGAAGGCTGGCCGAATTATCCCCAGACCCCGCAGGCCAAAGGCACGATCACAGACGTGAGCAGTCCCACCTACAAGGGCTCGTCCGCGATCAGCTTCACGCAGACCTGGGAATCCGGCTACACGGGCCGGTATCATTCGGAGGTCGACTACCAGAACACCGGCACGGACCGTTACTACGGCGAGGCGGAGTATATTCCGACCTCGTGGACCTACGCAGGCGACAACGTCTGCTTCCAGCAATGGGCAGGGACAGGTCCCTGGCTGATGATGGAACTGCGCAACAGCACGATCACCGTGCTGCCGCACATCACCGGCACCATTTCCCTGGGAACGATGCCCAAGGGAGTGTGGACGCGTGTGGTGGTGCATCTGCGGGCGACGAGCTCTGGCTCATTCCAGGCCTGGGTCAATGGAACACAGAAGATGAACCTGTCGGGTAACTTCACGCCCCCGGGCACCTCGCAGGTCCGCTGGTCGACCGGTTGCTATGTGACGGGCTGGTTTGGGAAGACCTCTCAACCTTCGCCTTCGTTCCGCCAGATCTACGGCGACCATTACCGGATCGCCTCCACGCAGGCGGAAGCTGATCCTGCAAATTGGTGACTGGAAAAACCAGGGGCTTCTGGTAATAAATTACAAAACCACGCGACCGCGCCCGTGGCGCGGTCGTTTTTTTATCTATGCGCTTGATTAAACTACTGCCGGTTACTGCCGGTCTGATGCTGGCGGCCGGCCCGATCTTCGCGGCCGCGCCGGTCGTCGAGGATTTGCACCGCCTTTACGATCTTTCCTTTGTGTCCGCCACCAACCCGGTGGTGGTGAGCGTGAAGGATTACCAGATCGAGATTCCGCTGAGCGAATTCAAGGCTTACCTGGCGTCGGACCTGGTTTACACCAATGGCAAGAGCGGGCCGCTGACGCCGGCTGAGAAGCGGCAGTACCTGGAGCAGTTGCTGGACGAGCATTTCCTGCTTTATGCGGCCTACCAGAAGAAGGCGGACCAGGCGCCTGGCGTTGTGGAGATGTTGAAGAACACGCAGAACATGCTGCTGGAGGAGGCGATACTCCAGCGCGATGTGATGTCGAAGGCGAAATCGCAGGAAGAATACGACCAGATGTGCAAGACGCTGCGGCACCGGCTGTTTGAAAAGACGGATGTGCATGTTTCGGGAGAGGCTTACGACAAGTTCAAGGCTGCCGCGGTGCGCATTACCAAGGCGGAGGAGTTGCTGGTGAAAACCGAGAGCACGAACGAACTATCGCCGGATGTGGATGGATTGAAACCGGAGGAACGGCGTTCGTCGCTGGCGACGTGCAAGGTGGGGATGGTGTCGATCGGCGACGCGCTGCAGGCGTACTCGCAGCAGCCGCTGACGAATCGTCCGAACGTGAACGACAAGGACGCGTTCATTCACCTGCTGGAGGAAATGTATGGGGAGGGTTTGCTGGTGGAGGAGGCGCGGGCGACGGGGTTGGAGAAATCGAGCCTGGTGCGCGAGAAGCTGCAGCTTAACCGGAACGTGCTGTCGCGGATGTGGTTTCTGGACCAGATCACGGCTCAGGCGTCGGCGGAGATGAAGAAGCCGGGCACGGAGGAGAAATTGAAGCAATGGCACAAGGACCACCTGAAGAGCCTCTACACGTACCAGGATGAGAACGGCAAAGAGAAGGTGGGATCGTTCGAGGAAGACCACGACCGCGTCCAGGATGATTATTTTCAGGATGTGCAGGACCGGCTCCGGGCTGACGCGATTCAAGCGTTGCGCAAGGGCCACAAGATCGTGGTGGACGAGCAGCAGTTGAAGGACTTGGCGGTGAACTGGCCGCCGAAGCCGGCGGACGCGGAGGTGGGCGGAATGGAGATTCCGGTGGCGGCGGACGCGGCGAGTGGAGGGAAGGAGACGAACGCGGTGGGGAAGGGTAGTTCGAAATAATTGCGAGGCCATCTTCCTTCCCATGAATCGAATGGCTTTCCAAGCCCGCCCCCTCACCCTAACCCTCTCCCCCGAGGGGGAGAGGGGACAGCTTACAGGCGGTCTGGTTTGGCGCGAGCGGGACGGTCCAGGTTCAGGGGTTCAATGCGCGAATTTTTTCGGGGAATTCTCACCCTGACCCAGTGGCTTCCCGAGCCCGCCACGAGTCAGTTTCCCGAGAAGAGACGTTCGCTTCGCGAAACGTGGTCCCCCAGGAGAGGGGACAGCTACGGAACGGTTCTCGGGTTAAGCAAGTGAGCGGGAAATGCAGTCCGCCCTTGGTTGAAGGAGCGTGGGAAGAATGTCAGAGGGACGCTCGCCCGGAAGGTCTGACCGCGAATGGACGCGAATGGACGCGAATGAAGGCACAAACTCGGGAAGGAAAGACGCGAATTACGCTAATTTGCGCGAAGGGAAGGTTTAACCACGGATCGACACGGATTCAGCAGGAAGCACGCGAAGGCAACGAAGAGGCCGACAGAATCGTCAGATTTCCCCTTTCAAATTCGACTTTGAGTCAACATCGGCTGCTGTCAGGATTGCGTGGTGATTAGCCATGTGGCAACCTTCCAGGTTGCGAAGGAAGAGATTGAGCGTCTCGGCCTTGCGGCACTTGACTTTCGGGGCGGGGTGTATATCGTTGGGGGCAGTCGTAGTTGGTCGCTGCCAAACGGGTTGGCGCCAGGGCTGAATAAATAAGAGCCCAGCGTATGCCGGAAGCAGCGAGAGGAGGAAGGCCACGCACCGATACGGGATGCACGATGCAGGATGCCGTTGGTGTTCTCTCGCGCCTTGGAAGATTCCCTTGTTACGTATTGCGTGTTGCGTGTTCCACCACGCTCGACCTGGAAGGTCTCGAAACGTCGTAAGGCGAGGCGGTTCTCCAAACAGAGTTGCGCGTCAGGCGTGCGGGCGGTCAGCCGACTTGGAAGTCGGCGATACAGTCCCGACAGGTCGGGACGCTACGACGAAGAGCTTCGGCGACGCGTTTGCATGGAAAGAGATGTACATATCGAAAGAGGCCGGCTGGGCACGCCGGGAAGGGGCGGTTGTTTTTGCCGCAAGGGGGTACTTAGTGAGGAGAGAGTTTCCGACAGTTTCCACTGTTTCCGATATTTGAAGAGAAAGCGGGGTTTATCGGCGATTCTGGCAGAGGAATTGGGTCGCGCGATCCGCCTTCGCGCCAGGCTACGGCGGACAGGAGTCGCAAAGGGGGCGAAGGATGAAATGGCGATGGGAACCGAGTTGACGATCAGGAGGCTGGAATTTCCGAACGCAGAAAAATTTGACGATCTGATTGGAAACTCGGAATTGGTGTTGGAAATTGGCGATGAGGGGGTTGCGAAAGGGTGGATGGGGTATTTGCCAATATTGGAAGGTAAAAAAATATTTTTGTGTTGCGGGGATTTTCCGATTTCTGTGTCGCGCGATGGATGCGAAGAGGGCGAAGGGAGGCGGTGGGATGAAGCTCCAAGGACCGAGGACCCAAGATCCAAGAGGGTGCGGTTTGGGATGGAGGATTTGACACGCTTGCGAGGAGGGACATTGCTGCGGTTGGTCCTCAAAGGCGGGACACAACCGCGCTTGTATCTTGGCTTTGCCGTCGAAAGAGGGCATTTCCCTGGGGACGCTCGGGGACAGAGAACCGGGTAAATCCTAGCCGCGCTAGAGCTTCAAAGCTCCTTCGGAGATTAAACC
>Ga0070741_10007507_pt1 | contig 22512 bp, 32 predicted proteins | sample Coa_R1_4_FD_66440 | JGI IMG/M metagenome (GOLD analysis project Ga0070741, IMG submission 66440) | Surface soil microbial communities from Centralia Pennsylvania, which are recovering from an underground coalmine fire - Coalmine... | ecosystem: Environmental > Terrestrial > Soil > Unclassified ... | reverse complement strand
TTGTCGGGCCTGAAGAGCCGCTTTCGCTAGGCATTGTAGACACTTTTGAAAAAGAGGGATTGAAGATTTTTGGTCCTTCAAAAGCGGCTGCCATGCTTGAGGCAAGCAAGGCCTTTGCCAAGGAGTTCATGCGCGACGCGGGAATCCCAACTGCCAAGTTCGCGATATTTTCTGATGCACAAAAAGCCAAGGACTACGTTACCAGACAGAACAAGCCGCTCGTCGTCAAGGCAGATGGGTTGGCGGCAGGCAAGGGAGTAGTCGTCTGCGACAACGCTGATCAGGCAATAGCGGCCATCGACATGATTATGACGAAAAAAGAATTCGGGCTTGCAGGCAGCAGAGTGGTAATTGAAGAGCGGCTTGCAGGCGAAGAGGCGTCATTCATTGCCCTTTGCGACGGCAAGTCGATAATGCCGCTTGCATCAAGCCAGGATCACAAGAGGATATTTGACGATGACAAAGGCCCAAACACCGGCGGGATGGGAGCCTATTCTCCCGCGCCTGTTGTCGATAAGGAGCTGCATAAGAAGATAGTAAAGCAGGTGATGGAGCCAGTAGTAAACACCATGAGAAAGCGCGGAAATCCGTTTACAGGCTTCCTCTACGCGGGCATAATGGTCAACGAAAAGACGCATAACCCAAGCGTGCTTGAATTCAACGCGCGCATGGGCGATCCGGAATGCCAGCCGATAATAATGAGGATGAAGTCTGACCTATACCAGTACATCGATGCAGCAGTTGATGGCAGGCTTGGCTCTATGCCTCCAATTGAATGGAGTGATCAGACGGCAGTATGCGTGATAATGGCTGCAAGGGGATACCCGGGCAATTACAAAAAAGGGATGGCGATAGAGGGTCTTGATTCTAACTTTGGTCAGGATGTCATGATTTTTCATGCAGGCACTATCAGAGGTTCACAGAACAGGATCGTGACAAACGGCGGGCGTGTCCTTGGCGTGACTGCGCTTGGCAAGGATGCAAGGCGCGCAATAGACAGTGCGTACTCGGCTGTGAGGAAAATCCACTGGGGCGACAATGATCACTATTACAGGACAGATATTGCAAGGCGCGCAATCATGCGCTAGGTATATAGAATTCCGTCTTCGGTCGCTATTGCGTCCATTTTTTCGTCACGCGCATTATGCGGAAGGCTCTCAAGCAGCTGAAAATTGTATGCAAGGCCGATCGTGAATTTTGGTTTTTTCTCGAACAGGAAACGATCATAGTAGCCCTTGCCGTAGCCAAGTCTGTAGCCTTTTTTGTCAAATACTATGCCCGGCACAACAAGCACGTCTATCCTGCGCGCAGGGTGTGCAGATGTCGGCTCCATTATCCCAAACCTGCCTGCAGTCAGCTCGGCGGTTGATGACATTTCATAAAAGTTGATCATGTCTCCTTCGGTCCTTGGAAGTGCGAGGATCTTGCCCAGCCTTTTTGTTCCGCTGATCAAAATATCAGTCCTGACTTCCGAGCCGGTTGCAAAGTAAGCTCCGACAATTTGGGTAGACTGAAATTCCCTGCTCTTTATTACGTGCTCCTGCACAGATTCGCTGCGTGTTACCCTATCTTCCAAGGCTATCGAATTGCGCTTTTCAAGCATCTTGCGGCGTATGACTTCTTTATCGGAACCTGATGACGGCAGCTAATGGCTCATCTCTTTTGCTATAGAAGCAGCTGCCACCGTATTCTTTAGTAGCATTGCGCGGGTCATGAGGCCGACTCCGCCAGGGACCGGCGTTATCCATGAAGCCTTTTGCCTGACGGAATCAAAATCAGCATCGCCAACAAGCTTACCATTCAGCTTTGCAGTGCCGACGTCTATTACTACTGCCCCTTCTTTTACCATGTCTGCGGTAAGCGTGAAACGCTCGCGGTTGCCAACTGCGGTGACCACCAAGTCAGCATTTCGCAGCTTTTCATTCAAGTCCTTTGTCTTTGAATGGCACACTGTTACAGTCGCATTCTGCTCAAGGAGCAGAAACGCAAGCGGCTTGCCTACAAGGTTGCTGCGGTTGACAATCACCGCGTCCATGCCTGAGACATCTATCTTGTAGTAGTCCAAAAGCTCTATGACCCCAGAAGGCGTGCAGGGCTTCAGTAGCGCCATGCCGTTTTGTAGCATGCCGGCATTATAGGGTGTAAGACCATCCACGTCCTTAAGCGGGCTCAGAGTGTTGATGACTGCAAATTCGTTGATGTGTTTTGGGAGCGGCAACTGCACCAAGATGCCGTGAACCTCAGGATCGTTGTTTAGCAGCTGCACCAGCTCGACAAGTTCGTTCTGCTTGAAGCTGGCGGCAAGTCTATGATCCCTTGTAGCAATGCCAACTTCCTTGGCATCTTTTTGCTTGCTTCCAACGTAGGTTGCGGACGCCGGATCGTCTCCCACCAGTACGGTTGCGAGGCACGGCTGGACTCCGATATCCTTCAATTCATCAACTGCCTTTTTCACTTGGGACTTGACGTCCGCGGACACGACCTTGCCATCAATTATTTGGGCCGCCAATGACTAATCTGGAATTCCAAGCACTATTTTGCTTTTCTGTTGTGAAAGCACTATCCTGAATAATGTTAGTAGAGATTACCCATGGGTTTCTTATATAGCACAAATCACATACAAATGGTAAGAAAAATGAAATATAGAAGCAGAACCGAAATTGCTTCGCGAATCCTCGAGTCGACAACTGGCGGCACCACAAAGACGAAAATCATGTACAAGGCATTCCTATCATACGCCCAGCTGAAAGAATATCTGGCAGTACTTGAAGAGAACGGGCTCTTGTCATACGACAAGGGAGAGCAGGCTTACAAGACAACGCAAAAGGGCTTACACTTTCTAAGCATCACCAACTCGCTACTGGGAATGATGGAAGAGATTCCGAACGCCAAGGAACTAAAACGATAGTTCCCTTTTCTAATTTTTTATATGCCTACACTTATGAGCCATGTTCATCATTAGTGGATGTTGAAAACAGCCGTTGTCCCGCGCACCGTGCGCGTTACCAAACGCCGAGTCAATACTGCTCTTGTGGTCAACCCGAATTCATGCAGCGGACTGACAGGCAAGAATTGGGATGGCCTCTATGCAAAGATGAAGGGCATATTTGGCAGCAGCATCAAAGTAGTCTTTAGCAAGGGCCCCAGCAATGGAACTACCACTACAAGGGACCTGCTGCGTAAGGGGTTTGGAAGGATCGTGGCGATAGGGGGAGACGGCACGATAAACGAGGTTGCAAATGGTTTTTTTGAAGAAAGTACAGGGGTCAATGGTGCTTCCCTCAAGCAGATAAACCCTGACGCGGTGATGGGCCTAGTCCCCTGTGGCACCAGAAACGTGCTTGCCAAGTCGCTGGAGCTCCCAGAAGGAATCATACCGTGCTGCCAGAATTTTATCGGAGGGCTGCCGACAAAAATGGACGTAATAGCAGTTTCAGCGACTGACCCGAATGATGGCTCGTGCAGGCCACCACGTGTTTTTCTCAATGCAGGTGAAATGGGAGTAGGGGCAGAGATCATCGACAGGTCAAAAAAAGTAAGAAGTATGGTAAAGAGCAGGATTATATCCACTGTCGCGGCCATCATTTCTACGGTGCCGGCCTACGAAAGCAATCTCTGCGAGTTTTCAATTGACAGACGCAGAAGAATGTCTGCCAACATGACTATGGGCGTTGTTGCCAATGGGAAATTCCTTGGCGGCGGGTTTTTGGCCGCACCAATGGCAGATGTGTCCGACGGCTTCCTTGACATCGTTGTGCTAAAGGACTCTGGGAGCTTGAAGATGCTTGACGAGCTGGTCAACATCAAGACAGGCAACTATGCCAACGACGACAACATCCTTTATGCGCAGGCAAGAAGAGTCGCAATCAAATCAAGGGAAAGAAACGTGACAGTCACAATCGACGGCGAGACTATAGGAAAACTGCCGGCGACGTTTCAGGTGCTTCCAAGGGCACTGAATATCGTAGTGTAGCTAGTCCTTGTCTATTTCGACTTGTTCAAGGCGCTCTAGCGCCTGTACTATCTCGCTTTGCAGCTGCTCTATGCTCTTCTCTTCTGCTTTGAAGGGCTTGTGATCCACTTGGGCTGACTGCACCTTGGTAGTCTCTGCGATTATCTTTTGCACTTTAGAGTCAACGTCGGCAGGAGAAGCCCCTGACTTTGACATCTCTAGCAGCCTACGGTCAAGGGAAGAAATCCTGTCCTCAAGGAGCGACACGAGATTGTTACGCAATTCTGAAAGATCGGCATACTCTGCCACAGGCTGCAAATGGGCGATTTTCAGGTTGAGAGAGTCGAGCTGCTGCTTGTATTTCAAGAGTAGCCTGTCCCGCTCGAGCCTGTCGATCTTGCCTTCTTGAGATGCTTCATACACCCGGGTGATGGCCTCAGATGCAAGGCTTTTCTCAAACAACAGCGAGACCAGTTCAGCCCTTGCGGCGCTGGTCGATTTTGACTGTGGCTTTTTTTCACTAGTCCGGGCTCTGGAAATCTTCTCAATAAATGCAGCCGATATCGCCCCAGCCACTGACGAGCCGGCGATAATGGCAAATTCTGCGGACATGACTGTAATTGCTATAGCGAGCTAACAGAAAAGCTTTCTGCTGGTACTAGATTACCTGACGCTTTATCCAGCGGTATGTGCGCATCTTTGGATCTGGATAGCCGCACTTGGCACATTCTTTGCCGCGCTTGTGGAAAGAGTTGTGGCCGCATCTTCTGCAACGGATGTGGGTCTTTTTGCGCGTGAACTTGCCCATCGATGTAGTGCCTTTTGTCATATCCTTTTACACCCCATTACTTTGGCGGCGGCGAGATAATGACCACGTTGTCGCCCCTGACAACGATGGTGCCCAGATCGTTTGATTTGCCTTCGTCCAGAATCTCTACTGAATCTTCAAGCAACAGGTTCATGTGTTGATCGAAACCGTGGAGGTTTCCCCTGATTACCTTGCCGCCTTTTAGCTTGATAAGCACAACTTTTCCAAGGCTCTCGTCGAGAACCTTTACTGCCATATCTACTGACAACTAGTATTCTACCTATACGTAGAGCGCAATGTAGGCATATATTAAAATTTCATTGCACTGGGCTCGACAGTAGCCTTTCAGTTGCTGCCAAATTCGGTTATTGTCTTTGCAAGCCCAGTCGTTATCTCCTCTATCCACCTGCATCCCTTTTCTGCAGTGGCCTTCCTCGGGTCTCCCCATACCCCATTCCCGGTGATCTTTGGGAAAGAGCCTGGGACGTTAGTGATGCTGCTGTACGCGGCCTTTGACTTTGACAGCCGCTTTGAGTTTGGAGCCGCCCTGTCCATCCTGACAAGTTCCGGCGCGATGGCAAGCACAAGCGAGGTCTCGACTTCGCCGGCGTGGTCAAACTCGCTTTTCATCATGTGCCAATAGTGTATCGTGTGAATATGCACAGTTTTTGGTATCCTACCTGCGAGCTCTTGCGCTATATACTGCAGCGCGCCCAGGTTGCCGTGGTGGCCGTTTATCAGGATTATTTGCTTGATCCTGTTTTCTGCAAGCGATACACAGGCGTCGCATATCATGGTTGAAAGAGTCGAGTTGCGGAGCGATACGTTGAACATCGGCTTGTGCTCAAATGAAACTCCGTAGGAAATAACTGGCAGGACAAACGCCCCCACCTTTTCGGCGACCACCCTTGAAATGTATTCCGCGATTAGCGAGTCGGTTGACACGGGCAGGTGGCTGCCGTGCTGCTCAAGCGAGCCAATGGGAATTATCGCCCTTTTGGTCTTTTTGAGAGCGTTTTGAAAGTCATGCTCGCTCATGCCAAAGACCGGTACAGACATTTGCGAAGTAGACAGCCCTGCCTATGTTAAGAACTTATCCTGATTTTGGCTGCCCGTCCTGTATGTAGACCTTGCCCCAGTACACTTCGAGCTTGTTTTCAAGGTATAGCTTCACTGCTTCAAACAGAGTTGCCGCTTCAAGCTCCTGACCCTTCTTTTTGATCGTGTCGAGGTTGTCTGTGCTTGACACTTTGAATGACTCTTGGTAAATGATCGGTCCTTGGTCAAGGTCTTCGGTCACAAAATGCGCGGTGCATCCCACGATCTTTGCGCCGCGCTCGTATGCCTGCACGTATGCATAGGCGCCGGGAAACGCCGGCAGAAGCGACGGATGGATGTTGATTATCCTGTTTGGGTAGCGCCAGACAAAGTTTGGAGTAAGTATTCGCATGTACCTTGCAAGAACAATCAGGTCGATGTTGTATTGGTCGATCAGTTGCAGTATCTTATTCTCGGCCTCGGCTTGATCGGTGTGGACCACCGCGTGGAAAGGTATGCCAGCCTCGTCGGCCATTGGCTTCAGCGTACCGTCGCTTCCCAAAATGACTGCGATGTTTGTTTTTATCAAGCCCTTCTTTTTTGCGTCAAGTATCTTGGCAACGCAATGCGGCTCCTTGCTCACGAAAATGGCGACGTTTCTAAGCCGGTTTGGCTCTTGGTAGTGTACCTTGATCTCCATCGACAGCTTTTTCGCCAGCTGTTTCAGCCCGGAGTCGAGCTCTGTCCTGTCGATGTCCAGAAACGATGCTTCAAGTTGCATGCCAAATAGCCCGCGGACTACGTTCTGGCTAATCTTTTCGATGTTGCCGCTGTTTTTAAAGATAAAGTTGGTGATGTCTGCCACTACTCCTTTCCTGTCTGGACCTACTACGGTGACTTCGATTATGGTCTTGCCCTTGGCCGCAACCATCGCGAATTGATAGCGATGCTGAAAGATAAATAAAGCTATCCGATAGTTTCATCGCTCGCAACCAGAGGGTGGAACAACTTGACAATGTTGTAACGCACCTAGAACAAACCTTATTATCAGTATTCTAGAAAATACATAGTAACGCTCAGCAAAACTAGCTGAGTTACAGGCAGATGCATATAATGAAGATACTAATTGCGGAGGACGAGAAGGACATCATGACCATCCTTACGATTACTCTTGAGGACGTCGGGCACCAAGTCATAGCTGCAAAGAACGGAGAAGAGTGCCTGGAAAAGTATGGCGATGCGACGCTAGGCGAAAATGCCACGCCTCCATTTGATCTTGTCATTTTGGACCATAGGATGCCAAAAAAGAGTGGCATGGAAGTTGCCAAGGAGATCCTTGCCAGGTTTCCCAGCCAGCGGGTCATCATCGCAACGGCCTATACCAAGGAAATATTCAAGGAGGTGTCAAGTGACATCAAGAACAGCCTTGAATTCCTTCAAAAGCCTTTCGAGCTTGACAAATTAATCGCTGTCATTGACAGCAAAGCCAAGCGGAAATGAGTCTGCTAACGAGACGTTAATACTTAAATAATAGAGTCGTCAATTGAAACCGTTGGATGCTATCGCTTCCACATCAGTGATTTTTGAGGTATTCTAGCCAAATGCATCATAACCTTTCAGTCCCCTGAGGCATATTCTATGAAGGCACAGCCAAGACAACAAAAACCATCTTCTGCAAAACCAAGGAAAAACTACGACTATAACAAGCCGATAGGCAAATGTGTCGTTTGCTACACCCTGTCTGGGTGGCACTGCGACGACTGCGGCAATGACTATTGTCAAACACATTTTCACGATCACAAGCAAAATAACCTTTGCAATGCCAGTTAGGCAGATATTACTTGGTGGGTAACTGGGCATATGCGTAAGGACCTGCTTGTGCTTGCAGCCATAATTGCGGTGTTTCTTGCTATTGGAGTTGTCGCGATAGCATCGAAATCGTTGCCCGAAGAAAGCGCCAAGAACTTTCATACGCTATCTGGCAACATGACTCTCGATTCACAGGTCAAGGTGATCAAAGAACCGGCGCAGGGCGACAATACGTTCATCTATGCGGTAAATGACGCGGCTGAAGAAGCATACAACATTGCTAAAAACGACCCGCAGATAAAGCAGATAATTGATGGTACAAAGGGCAAGGCAGTAACGATTGCTGCAGTCCAGCCAACGCTACTTACAGGTTCAAACGGTCAGCAGATCCACAGCTCAGGCGGCCAGGTTATAATTACTGCCAACTGGCAGTTGATCGACGGCAAGTTCTATTCCGACCCAGCTAGCTTCGACAGCCTACAGGGCAAGCAGGGCGAATCCCACCAGCAGATATGGAACGTGCTGGTTGACCTTGACAGGCGCATGGTCATGGACATAAACGTAGAATCGGAGAGAGTTCTGAAGGAAACCCTGCAGTCCAACCTTATGTACGAGGGGATGAATGTGTTTTTGCCTGACGCAGTCAAAATAAGTCCCGGCACAACACTGAAATGGTCAAACGAGTCAAACGTGCCGCACAACGTTGTCGGCATTTTCAAGACAGAATCCGGGTCGCAGGTTCCAGTTGACAGTGACTTTATCGAGCATAACAGGTCATGGCAGTACTCATTCAACGAGAAAGGAGTTTTTGAGTACCGCTGCACCATCCATTCACAAGAAGGGATGAAGGGCACAATAATAGTTTCATAGTGCTATGATTGGCCCTTGATTCTCTTTATTACAACGTCAAAGTTGTTCAGAGGTACGATCTTGATCGTGCTGAAAGCAGAGATGCCAGCCTCTATGCACAGACTTTCGATCTCGTGGGCGCTTTCTGCCTCGAAAATAATTATCCATTCGTGCTCAAGGACGGACATGTAGAACGCCACGATCCTGTTGACCTTGAACTTTGGCAAGATTGATTTGATCTTGTCGTCAATTGTCACAAAAACTTTCCTGCTCGCTTCGTTGTTGAGCGGGCATGATTCTGGGCTGTGGTTTGCAAACACTCCAAAGAGCTGAAGCATATCTACATGTTCCTCACTTTATGGGATATTAAATTTTACCAGTAAAAAAGGTCTCCGTTAACTTAATCACCATCCCTGGCCAGGAATGTCATAAATCGTATTCTGTCTGCGCCCATATGCAGATACAGCAAAAACAATTTCAGCCAGTTCCACACATGCTGCTTGTCACAGCCTTCTTTTCTGCATGGAAAATGGTCGTCAAAGCATTCTGTCCTGTCTTTTATTTGCTGGATGAACCTTTCCATCATATTCTTCAGTTCTGTACCATACACTTGATGTGGTAGCCTCAACCACCTGCAAGCGTCATTATACCATCGAGCACCGTCTGTGAATATTGGCTTCCTTCCATACTTTCTTTGCAATTGCTTGAAGAACTGATAGCACACGAAAATCGTCCTCTCATGAGACAGATGCATCATCAGACATGTGTTGATAGCAGGTTCATATGCTACCCATAGCCAGTAGTCAATGTATCTGGAGTAGTGTTTCGTCAACAAACATTGCTCTGACAAGGCGCCTGTCTGTTCGAAAGCTGTCAGCAATGTCTGAATATTTCTGTACCCATTTCCATACTGCTACATGGCTTCTTTTCTTGACTTCAGATAGCGATCTGGCTGCCAGCCGGAAACTCCTAGAATTAAAATACATGTACAGTGCATATCTCACTATAGCTGGATCTGTCCTATTGCGATTCATGGGCAATGATAGCTAGGACATGCCTAGCTATACAGATTACCCTAACAGCGCCCCATATCATATAGTATGCTTTTATATTAGATATTTCTAAGGTATTTGCTACATGTGTGATCCAAGTCAGCTTGAAGCTGAATAATAGAGACATGAAAATAATCACGTTGGTAATCACGTCATTTCTACTATTGTTTGTAATTATTATTCCGATAACTCCCGCATCGGCTGTTGCCATCAATTTTCAGCCTAAAATCAAGATGAACAGTCTTAGTGCTTCCTCTGACGCGGTAGCAAGTTCTGGAAATAATGTGTACGTGATATGGGGCGAGGGTCAATTAAAATTGAGAAGAAGTGTTGACAATGGCATTAGCTTTAGTCCTGCAATTACACTCAGCGATGAAAAAGTCGCACCTCCTGCATTATTTGCCATAGGAAGCAATGTCTATGTTGCTTGGACCGGATCCGATTTCAGCAGAGGAGTAACATTTAGAGCAAGCAATGATTATGGAGCTACGTTCGGACCACCGATTACATTAGTGAAGGATCAAGTTTTTATTCAAGGTCCTCGAATTGCCGCCGTAGGCAGTAATGTATACGTAGTGTGGACTTATTCCACCGGTGTATTTTTTGCGAGAAGTATTGACAACGGCGCGACATTTGATGCCGCGATTACCATAAACGATGACGGAATATCTGCGGATGATCCACATATCGCAGCTGCCGGAAATAACGTATATGTCTCGTGGGAAAATAACGGTTCAACCGGGCCAATCGAGAATGACGATATATTTTTTGCGAGAAGCACCGATAATGGAGCAAATTTTGGGCCAAAAACTGAAATCAATACTATAGATGGCACTGGAGGACATGATCTGGCAGCAGTTGGCGACAATGTGTATTTGATTTGGATGACTGTTATTATGAACGAGGACAACACAGGGGGTTACGATCTGTTCTTTACAAGGAGCATTGATGGGGGAGCAAATTTTGAACCTGAGAGAAATTTGAGTAATACCATTTGGAGTTCAATGTCTGCTCCAAAGATTGCAGCCTCTGGAAGCGGGGTCTATATTATGTGGGATGAATCTGGTATGACTTCTGATCTCTATTTCTTCGGGAGTACAGATAACGGTCTTAGTTTCAGCTCTCTGAACTTGACGCAGGAAGTTTCATCGCAAATGATCAACGGTGACATGAATATAGTTGCGTCTGGCAATGATGTCTATGCTGTCTGGCTCCATACTGATCTTGGTACGTCAGATAATGATATTTACTTTAGGCATAGTCCTGATAGGGGTCAAAATTTCGATTCCATTATTAACGTTAGCAACAGTTCACCACCGCAACACCCGGCTGCCCCTTTCTTGAGTACTTCGGCTGGAAATGTCTACGTCATGTGGTCAGAATTGACTGGCCTTGGTAATACTGACGTCTTCTTTTCAACTTCTGCAAGCGCAGATTCTACACTTTATTGTGGAAGGACAATCGGTCAATACGACTCTGTAATCTATGGCACAAATGGCAGAGACACTCTAACAGGCACGGCTGGCAATGACCTAATGTTTGGCTATGCCGGCAACGACAGGATAAATGGCCTAGCAGGTGACGATTGCATCTATGCTGGCAGTGGCAATGATAGAGTAAATGGCGGGCCGGGCAATGATGTCATTTACGGTGAAGATGGAAATGACATTCTAAGAGGTTATGCAGGAAATGACCAGCTCTATGGTGGTAGCGGCAACGATAGAATAGACGGACATGGTGGAAATGACAATATTGATGGTGGAGAAGGAACGAATACCTGCAATGGCGGCAGGGGTACTAATACTATAGTTAACTGTACTTAATAATGACGATGTCTCCGCCAATCATTTTTCTTGCCAAGCCATATCCTAGCTTCATTCTCGATGCGGCTCAGGAAGTTAAAATCTATATACTGTTCCAAAATAACTAATCAAGCTGCGAAAGTCAACTTCATGTCATGTGCTTTGAGAGATTGCCAAAGACACAGACGTGTCCGGCTAGACGTTAGTAAATAGCGTTCTCCAGTAAAAAAAGGTGCGGGGGGTGGGATTTGAACCCACGGACCCCTGAGGGACGGGATAACCCATTTCTGAGATCTTAAGTCCCGCGTCTCCAATATTGTTAGCCTATTTGGCCAGGCTCTACAACCCCCGCGCGAGCCAGAATTGCGTTAGTGGCTATGTGTAATTAAATCTTAGTTAATTTTTGTGATTGAATACTATTGATCGACTTCTGAAGTATTGAAATCCTATTGTGCCGACGCAATCTATTGATAAATTCAAACCTTCATAAGGATTATTATATGGTTGTCCAGTTGATTGAAAAGAGCGCCTCGGTAGCTCAGCCTGGTAGAGCGTTACCTTGGTAAGGTAGAGGTCGCGGGTCCAAATCCCGCCCGAGGCTTACTGTATGATGCATGGCTTGCCATATTCGGGACAAGATCAAAGTCCATTATGAGACACCTTGATTTCATACAAAAATTAGGGTGGAAGATCGGCAAAACTCGTAGTCTTTGCCAACGCCTTCCCTTCATCAGGTTCTGCTGTAGCAACCTTGCTATTTCCCTGTACTGCCTTTATTGCTTCAATGCAAGCGGCTTTGATTTCCTGAAAAGCAGTGACATTCATTATTTCTTCCAGCGACGGAATCGCGCCTTCGCCAAGACTTGATAATTCGGTAATTGCCGTTTTCTTTTCTTCATGGTCATGCGACCACTTTGCTTTTTCCTTCAACTCCCAGAAGACTCTTGTGTCCGACAATTGTCTAATCATCATAGCAATGTAATATGAGGTATTTACGCATACCTATGACAAGTTCTTGCAATCATGCCATTCACCGCAGGATTGACAATGATACTGCTTGCAGATTTTGCAGAAAATACCGGGCTTCTTCATATGGCGACAAGGAAATTCCACAAGAAGAACGCAAGAATTCAGGGTTCATTTTTGAACGGATATTACCTTTGCGCTTCCGTTAATGTAGGTTATGAAATATCATTAGATAAATCCGGTACGCAAATATCGGGGTTTGGCGATATTACTTTGGGGAATCTCGATGCACACCCCGGCCTGGAAATACGTCACCGTTTGTCAGATGGCGCTTCCCGGCTTAAACCTTAACTAGGCTTTACGGCAAATTATATCAACTTTGAACAAGGTATCGATAATTGCAGGGATTGCGATAGTGGCTGTTGCAAAGGCCACGATCCTAAAATCAATACTGGTCGACCAGCCTGCTTACGAGCGATGCCTGTCCGGCTTGATGAACCCTGGCAGCGCGCCTTGCGGAACCGATCCTATTGTCTATTTCATGGTAGGCTGGATCATTACGGCAGCCGGCGCGATAGTGCTGATCTACGGGTTAAGAGCAGGCAAGAAAATTCCGAGATAGGCAGCTGATGTTTGCTTACTAAAAGGTCAAATAGTGTAGAAAATACCTGATCCTGTTGCAGGGCGAGTCAGACAAGGAAGAGGAGACAAGAAAGCAAGAAGCGCAGGATCAACTCGCACTTTTATCCTCAATCTTTCACATGCTGAACCAATCAGGTGAGGGCCAGTCGCCCATTCGGGTGCTCAAGCAAAAGATCGAGGAATACGAGCGTGCAATTACGGCATTGAGAGCCGAAAATAATGCATTAAAGAAGGCGCTTGCAGAGCAACTTGAAAAGGCCGACAGGGATCAGGAACAGTAATTCATGCAGACTTTACGTTTGGAGCTGTGAATATTTCCCTTCTTGTCCTGAACAGCAACATAAAGACCATGATCTCGATGTCCTCTGCAAACATGTAGCTGACTACCTTGGCATAGTAGCCGTCGAGGCTCTTGTCGGCGCTTGCCAGAGTTATGGCGATTATTTCAACTGGCGAATATTTCTGCAGGCTCTTTGCCAGGCTGCTGTGCAGGTCGTTTGTGTCAAGCATGCCAAGCGACCGCTGGAGATCTTGCTGGTTCATGTCCATCGTTATCAGCCTATCAGAGTAATTCGCATAACCATATTCGGTAAAGCCAAGTATGCTCCCAAGAATGAACAGACTGACCATGCCGCTGATGTAAAAGAATTTCTTACGGTACCACAGCATGAGCGACTGGTTTATCAGCTGGCGATACTTTTGCAGGCGAGTGTAACGCAGGGTCATGTAAAAGATGACGAAGGTGATCGTGACCGCACCTATTGTACCGAACCACATGTTTTGCATCGCAAAGCCAATCAGAACCCTTACGCCTATCAACACTCCAAACCATAATGCCAGAACAGCAATCCTTTCCTTGGTAAAACGGGCTTTCTCTTGTTCTAGCATCGTGAGAGATACCGATCCTTTTTCTTGGACTTTCTTATTAATCCTCTCATGCTTCCAATCTTTTGTAACATTCAAAGTTGCTAAAAACTGTGCTCATTTCTGTTAACTGCACGGCAAATCTCCAGTAATGGATACTTTTCTTTGCTAGAATACTGTCCATCTCAAGCTGTCAGGCGTGGCAAAGCTTTAAAGAGCATCAACGGGTTCAAGCTTGCATGTCAGTCCGCGAGATCAAGTTTGTCTACTCCGGGCAAGAGCGACCCGCCCTAAAGTCGCCGCATCTAATCTGTGGCTTCCCAGGCAGCGGGTACGTAGGCAAGCTGGCGGTGGACCACCTGATCGAGGAATTGCATGCAAAGCTCCTTGTCGACATCTACTCTAGCTCTTTTCCGCCGCAGGTCATGATTAAAGCCGATGGCACCGTCGACTTGATGAAAAACAGCATATTCTGGTGGAAGGGCGACAACGCGGACCTGTTGCTACTGACAGGTGATTCGCAGCCGGCAACCCCCGACTCTGAATACGCGCTCGCAGACGAAGTGCTGAACGTGGCTGCCCAGTTTGGCACCGAGCAGGTGTTTACCCTTGCAGCATACATCACGGGCGTATTTGTAGACAGGCCAAAGGTCTTTGGCACAGCGACACATCTTGAAATCGTCAATGCGTTTCCTTCGCATGGCATATCGCCGATGGACAGTGGTAGCATCACGGGGATGAACGGCCTGATAATAGGCATAGCAAAGCTGCGCAACATGAAGGGCATGTGCCTGCTTGGAGAAACGTCCGGCTATGTCGTTGACGCCAAGGCCTCAAAGGCAGTGCTTGAAACCCTGCTCCAGATAATCGGAGTCAAAATAGACATGACGAACTTGGACAAGAGGGCAAAAGACACGGAGATGCTTATCCAGACGATAGAGCAACAGATGCTTGCTGGCGGCAGGGCCACAAGATCGCCGCTTGAAGGCCAGCAGCCGCAAAAGCCCCGCGACACCGGCTATATCAGCTAGACCTTGTTCAGCTTGCCGAACTTGCCAACGGCAAGGCTATTTTCGCCCTTGAACGTGTTGATGTAGCCGTTTTCTACTGAAACTCTGTCTCCGGGCCGGACCTTGTTGATGTCGTCGCCCCACAGCGAAAGCTTGATGCTCCCAGACTCGTCAGAAATGATCGCATCTGCAACATTGTTTGTCCCACCCGCCTTCAGGTTGACGGTTCGGGGCTCGCCCACGCTGTCAATCTTGCCCGTGACGCTTACGTTGCGCATTCCAGCCTTCAGCTCGCTTATCTTCATATAATTTTGGAAAGTGGCATCTAATAATAAACGTTACAGGGAAGCTACTACGAGCGAGTGCCCGCAGTCGGTGCAGATCAGCTTTATGCCCGCCACAGTCTTTTCGCGGACCTCGTGAACCGTCTTTGAGTGACACTTTGTACACAGCCTTGAAACTGTCTCCGGCTTCGCCATGGTTGTATATAGTGAACCTAGGAAAATTTAACCTTTCAAACAGATGCCGCAACTATGAAATAAGGTTCTGCGGGCATGACGGATGGTCGGAGGGGTAGCGAAGCCTGGTCAAACGCGCAGGACTCAAGATCAAGATGCGCACGACATCATTTCCTCTCGCTACAGCGATAACTGCGAGATGAGTGATCCCGTCCCTTAGGGGTTCGTGGGTTCGAATCCCACCCCCTCCACCTTTTCAGCCCAGTAACGTTCAAATTGTTTCCGGCGCCCAAGTTCGCATGTGGCGCGCAAGTCTGCGGTGCTCATACCGGTTATAATTGCGGCTGCAGTGATTGGGGCGCTTGGCGTGGCGTTTGTTCCGCAAGATATCAGGGACAGAAATACCACCTTTCCAAAGGGGACGGTCAAGGTGAACGACGACGTGATAACCGTAGAAGTGGCAGAGACTGCAGCAGAGCGGCAGAGGTGGCTGACTTTTAGGCAGGACAAGCTGCCTCTTGACGCGGCGATGCTGATAAAGTATGACAAGCAGGACCTGTACGAAGTGTGGATGCTCAACATTCCGCATAATCTTGACCTGATATGGTTTAACGAAAATGGCACTGCTGTGTACCTGAAAAAAGATATCCCTCCGTGTACCAACGTAGTTGAAACGGTCAGCTGCACCTACAAGACCACGGCGCTGGCGCTATACGTGATGGCGGCGTCTCCGGGCTTTATTGACGCGCACCACATCACGGTTGGCTCCAAGATGACCATAATCTCCGTCTAACTTTTTAATGACTGCAGCACAAGGTAGCTATTGAGGTTCACCCTAGCAGATAGGACTGCCAAACCGCTTGGGCAGGACGAACTGGCAGAGTTTCTTGGCCAGCCGAACATACTCAGGATTGCAATGATTGATTTCCGTGATGGCTCGCCGCTTGTCCACCCAGTCTGGTACTACTACAAGGATGGCAAATTCTTTGCCGCAGTTGACAGGGACGGAGTCAAGGCGCAATCGCTCCGCAAGAACCCAAATGTGTATTTCCTTGTTGACATAGATCCTGACGAGGGTCCACCTTGCGGAGTTCGCGGCAAAGGCACTGCAAGAGTAGTCGACGACCCTGAATATGCCACAAAAGTCACGTCGCACAACATCCTGCGCTACCTTGGTTCGCTTGACGACGCAGTGGGACAAAAGCTGATCGAGATGGGCAGGAGCTCCAGTGTGATCGAGATCACGCCGTCGTACATCGCGACTTGGAAGTTCTAGGGCCGGACAGCCTTTTTCAGGTCCTCGTACGCCTGCCTAACCTCGTCTATGGCAGCCCCATCTTCGAGTGTCGTGACATCCCCTATCTGGCCGCCTGAGGCTATTGATTTGAGCAGCCTACGCATTATCTTGCCGCTCCGGGTTTTTGGCAGCTTGCTTACGAAATACACTTCGTCCGGCGTCGCTATCGGCCCAAGAGTGCTCCTGATGTGCGCGATGACTTCCTTACGCAGGTGTTCAGACTGCTCAACCCCTTCCTTTGGAACCAGAAAAGCAATTATCGACTCGCCCTTTGTGGAGTCAGGCTTGCTTGCCACTGCCGCCTCGGCAATCGCCCTGTGCGACACAAAGGCACTTTCAAGCTCCATAGTCCCAAGGCGATGGCCGGCCACTTTTAGCACGTCGTCCGCCCTGCCAAGTAGCCAAAGGTAGCCGTCAGGGTCGACAAGCGCATAGTCGCCAGGATAGTAAGTGCCTGCAAACCTGCTCCAGTAGACCTGTTTGTATTTTTCATCATCTTTCCACAGAGTAAGCAGCATCCCCGGCCATGGCCTGCGCACAACGATGTATCCCTTTGTGCCCGGCGCGACAGGCTTGCCATCTTCGTCGACTATTGCTGCATCCACCCCGGGTACCGGAAACGTCGCAGAGCCGGGCTTCATCGGTATCGTCTCGATGCCGGTGCACATGCTGAGCATGATCCCGCCTGTCTCCGTCTGCCACCATGTGTCAATTATCGGGCAGCCCTCCTTGCCTATTGTCTTGAAGTACCACATCCATACCTCTGGGTTGATGGGCTCGCCAACCGTGCCAAGCAGCCGGAGCGACGATAGGTCGAATGAATTTGGTATCGCGTCGCCATACTTCATGTACATGCGTAACGCAGTCGGAGTCGTGTACAGGATTGTGGCGCCATGCTTTTCCACGATTGCCCAGTACCTGTCAGGCTTTGGGAAATCCGGCGCGCCTTCATACATTATTTCTGTCACGCCATGCATCAGCGGCGCGTAGACAACATAGCTGTGGCCTGTCACCCATCCAATGTCTGCGGTACAGAAAAAGATGTCCTGGTTGCTAAAATCAAAGACCCATTTTGCAGTCGAGTAGAGGTGTGTGAGATAGCCCCCGGTCCCGTGCATGACGCCTTTTGGCTTGCCAGTGGTGCCCGAAGTATAAAGTATGTAAAGCGGGTGAGTGCTTTCGACGGGCTCTGGCGGGCAATATGCCTTGGCGTTTTCCATCAGGTCATGCCACCACAGGTCCTTTGCGCCCATCCTGATTTCATTGCTGACGCGCCTGAGCACTATTACATGCTCGACTGATGGCATAGAGCCGACAGACTCGTCAACTACTTTTTTAAGTTCGATCAGCTTGCCTTTCCTTACGCCGCCGTCCGCGGTTATCATGATCTTTGACTGCGCGTCATTCGCCCTGTCTGTCAGCGCCTGCGCGCTAAAGCCGGAAAATACTACAGAGTGTACTGCGCCAATCCTTGCACACGCGAGCATTGCAACCGGCAGCTCTGGCACCATCGGCAGGTATATCGTGACGCGGTCGCCCTTTTTGACTCCGAGATCCCTGAGGATATTGGCAAACTTGTTTACCTGATAATACAGCTGCAAATAGGTAAGCGTCCTTGTTTCGCCATTCTCTGCCTCCCAGATTATGGCTGCTTTGTTCTTTTTGTCTGTGTCAACATGCCTGTCAAGGCAGTTCACTGAAGCGTTGAGCCTGCCGCCGACAAACCACTTGGCAAAAGGCGGGTTCCAGTCAAGGACTCTGTCCCACTCCTTTGACCATATCAGGTTGCGTGCTTGCTCTGCCCAGAACTTGTCCGGATCCTCCAGTGCTTTCTTTGACATCTTCTCAAGCTGCTTGCCAGGGCTGATGCTCACCTTTAGCTTGCCGCTTTCCTCGTACAGCTTTGATGGGCTAGACAAAGCACTATGAGAAAAAGAAAGCTTGTCTTTAAAGCATTTGCTCGATTGTTAGATGTTTTTTGTGCATAAAACCAAGGCAGCTTTCAGAATTTTGTTATTGAAAAGTCTGTCGATATATTAAAAATCAAGAAAAATTACGCTGATCATAGTTTGAAATACAGAAGTAGAACAGAAATAGTGGCAATGATCCTAGAGGCAGCAAACGGCGGGGCCACAAAGACAAAAATAATGTACAAAGCCTTCCTGAGCTATGCGCAGTTGAGAGAGTATCTTTCTGTTCTGATTGAGAACGGATTGCTGGAATACATGGAAGGGACGCAAACGTACAAGACGACTGCAAAGGGACTGAACTTCCTGAAGATGCACAGCGAGATAGGCGAGCTACTGCAAACAACAGTAAAAGAGCGCTAAAAAAGCTGCCTCTTTTTTAATTTTTTAAAATGAAGGATTGGACCGGATCTGGTCCGGCTTTGAGAAAATTTATTTTGTGATTACTTGGTTTAGCCAACTGGTTTCTGAAGGCGCCTGCTCGCCTGCATTGGCAGACACCAAGACAGGCTTTTCTTCCTCTTTTTCTGTCGTGCTTGCCTGAACCGGTGCTGCTTGAGCGGGCTCGGCAACTGGAGCAGATCCTACTTCTTTGACCGGAGCGACTGTTGGCGCGGCAGCTGCGCTGACGTTTTCTATTGTCTGCGCGGACAGTTTTGCCCTCACGTTGCCAATCTCGGTCCTTTCGTTTGTGATGTGCTCGATAAGTTCGTCGGTGTGCACCTTGATCTGCTGGTACGTCTCTTCCTTCATTTCGTTGCTTCTGAATTGCAATTTTGCGTCAAACAGCACTGCCTTGATGGTCTTGGCTTCTGCGTCAAGCTCGGCCAGCCTTGTATTGAGGCTGCCATCGACTTGCTTTTCCACGCCCTCAAGGTCATGGAGCTTTTTCTCGTATTTTATGTACACCAGCTCTGCGTCTTCCTTCATCGAGTCGTTCTCGGCGACGATGTCCTGCAATGCCTTTATCCTCTTTAGCGTCAGTGATTTCTGCCTCAGCAGCTTTTGGGCGTCAAGCCTCCATTTTGGAATAAAGAAGACATAATCACCTTGGATCACGAGCTGCTCGTACGGCAGTTGCCTCAAGCCTCCGGAGCCGCAATCGACTCCAACGCTCTCTATCTCGCCCTCGATCTCTGTTATTATGCCTACTACTTTTCCTATGTAAGTACCATAGATGTCCTTGACCTGCTTGCCTACAAATCCGAGCTTTTCTTCGCTCATGCGAACCGTTGAGCAAGATGGTATAATGATAACGGTGTCAAAATAGTTGCATTATTTAGTAAGTGCATTTTGCTATTTCGCAGCATGAACTTTTTATTTGACATCCATCTGGCTTGTACCTATTCAGATGTTTGACACTAGGGTGTTTCTTGACAGCTTTACCGAAGAGGAAAAAGCAGAGCTCAAGGGCCACTTCTCAAATGCCGATAGGCAGGTCTTTGCAATAATCACGCCCCGGCAGGTCGACAGGGGTGCTCTGATGTCACGATATTCCCGCACCGACAAGACGATGCGGAGGGTGTTCTTGGACGAATTTGCAAAGAACCCAAACAGGGGTGAAGAGTTCTATAGGCGCGTTCTTTTAGAATATGGCGACGACTCGGTGGCCGAGCTTGGCGAAGCGCAAGTGGCCATAGAAGGGATCTCCAACATTGCGGCAAAAAAGATAGAGGACCGCAGGATCGGCCTCTCGTACCTAGAGAAATCCTCTCGCTATGTGACATTTGACCAGAAGGTCGGCGGCTATTACAGATATTGTAGGGAAGAAGGCATCATGGCATCACCCCACGCCGATAAATACATCGAGGCATGCGACCACTCATTTGACACTTACAGCAAGAGCATTCAGCCGCTGCAGGCGTTTCTGAAGAAAAGGGAGCCAATCGATCGCTTTAGCTTCTTTGATTCTGCATCCCAGCACGAAGTGCCCTTTGGCGAATTAAGGTTAGACAAGGACATCAAGGCCGCGGACCGCATTTACAACGTCACCATCAAGGCCAAGGCATTTGACATATTGCGCGGCCTCTTGCCTGCTTCAACGATGACAAACGTAGGCATCACTGGCAACGGCAGGGCGTTTGAATACCTGCTGACCCTGATGTATGGGTCGAAACTGAAAGAGATCAGGTCGATTGCCGACCAGATGTTTGGTGAGCTGAATGCAGTCATTCCTTCCTTTATCAGACGCGCAAACGACAAGTACGGGCAGGCGCTGCAGGAATACATCACAAAGACAGAAAGTGCAACAAGCAAGTTAGTCAAAACGTACCTGTCTGGAATTCCGGCAGAGGAAAATCCCGAGCTTGTCAGGCTAGTTGATTATGAAGACAACTTTCAGGCAGAGGTAAAGGTGGCTTCTGCAATCCTGTACGAACAGGCACAGGGGCAGGCGCTCCATAGGATAATCAACTACGTCAAGTCGATGGCAACCGAAGAGCGGCACAAGGTAATTCATGCATACACAGAATTACGCGCAAACCGCAGGCACAGGCCTGGAAGGGCGTTTGAAATGGTCGATTATACTTTTGAGCTATTTACTAACTTTGGCATGTTCCGTGACCTGCACAGGCACAGGGTGCTCACGATGGAACGCCAGTTGCTGTCCACAAGGCACGGCTTTGACCTGCCGCAAGAATTGGTTGAAGCAGGTCTTGACAAGGACTTTAAGGACTGCATGTACATGTCAAAAGGAGTCCATGAAACAATTGCCAAGACAATGCCTGAAGAAGCACAGTACGTAGTCAACTTTGCCTACAGATATCCTTACTTTGTCAAGATTAACCTGCGCGAGGCATGTCACATGATAGAGCTTCGCACCGCGCCGCAGGGTCACCCCGATTATCGTATCGCATGCCAAAAGATGTTTACCGAGATCTGGCGGGTGCATCCGACGCTTGCCGAAGGCATGAAGTTTGTCGATATGAATCGATATCAGCTTGAGAGGTTTGACGCAGAGAAAAAGACAGAAAAGAAAAGGCAACAAACAGGCTGACAACAGGTGTCCATTACTACCATTTAACGGCAATAAACACCATTGATGACCAAACTTTATATATTACCATTTACTACCATTAGATGGTAATACAAGATGGTCGACAAAACCCCAACAAAAGACGAAGCAAGAACAAGCGACGTATACGACTCTGTAAGGGAAAACCTCATCAGGACAGTAGACGAGTTTGCAAAAGTTCAGCCGCAGTATTCACAATCAATTTCTAATCTGCAGCTTGACTACATTCAGACAACCAAGAACATGATCCAGACAGCATTCTCTGCTCAGAAGCAGATTGCAGGCGTCTGGAACTGGCCGGCAGCGACAATAATGCCATATGGCGACCTGTTCACAAGACAGTCAAACGAAATGACAAACAACGCAATCAGGTCTGTTGGCATCAACAACCAGCTGACAATCAACGCACTGGATGCAGCAAGAGAGAACCTGAAAATCTACAACAGGACTGTCGATGCAGTGACAGACTTTTCCACCAACGTCGTAAAGGCTTGGACAACTTTCTTTGCCCAGCAGCAAGCACAGTTCACGAGACAGTAAATCTGTCTCCTCTTTTCTTTCCTTTTTGGTATAATTAATAAATAAGTAACAGTCCATACTATCTCGTTGTCTACTGCTACCGTAACCGAGTATGTGTGCGAGGACTGTGGGACCCTTCTTAGGCACAGCAACCCGAATACGCTTGAAAGCATGAGAGACGTTCACAATCAATTATGTATCGTCAAGAGGCAAAAGTCAGAGGCTGCCCAAAGGGCGCCTGCGGCTGCCGCAAAGCCTGCTCCGGCAGCGGCTGCATCTACAACTCCGGCGGCTGCTTCACCCCCACCTGCCATTCCAGCCACGCCTGCGGCATCAGCTGGTGGACCAACCACTATCTCCCTTACCGGCACCGGCACCAGCTATGACAAGGTAGAAGGCCCAATTGACGCGAAATTCAAGGAAAAGCGGCAGCAAGTCGGAACATTCCAGGGAATCAAGGTATGGG
>Ga0070741_10007506_pt1 | contig 22512 bp, 18 predicted proteins | sample Coa_R1_4_FD_66440 | JGI IMG/M metagenome (GOLD analysis project Ga0070741, IMG submission 66440) | Surface soil microbial communities from Centralia Pennsylvania, which are recovering from an underground coalmine fire - Coalmine... | ecosystem: Environmental > Terrestrial > Soil > Unclassified ... | reverse complement strand
TCCGGGACGAGGCCGGGAGCGCGGGCCGGTATGGCCGCGCTTTAGCCGCGGTTTATTCGGCCGGCGCCGGGCACGTTCCGCCGGTGCAGTCGGCGCGGACCTGCTCGGCCAAGTCGAGTTTGGTGTAGACCGGCAGGCCGGCCCGGTGATACTTCGCCGCGGTTCAACGTGATCTGCTCAGTCGGAGTACCAGCGCTGGTTGCTGGCACCGGTGCACCTGGAGACGATCAGCTGCGTGCCGTTGGCGGTCGAGGTCCGCGGGTCGGTCAGGCACAGCGTGCCGCCGTGCGCCCGCAGCACGTACTGGCCCTCCGGGCCGCGAGCCCGGTACGTCCATACCTGATCGGCCGAGCGTGAGCAGGTGTACAGGATGACCTTGCTGCCGCTGCCCCCGTCGCCCTTGTCGGTCATGCAGTAGCGGCCGTGGACGATCTCGCCGTTGCGGAACGTCCATGCCTGGGAGTAGAGGACCTCGCACGCCCGGATCTGCACCGGGGTCCGGTTCGCCGGATTGTTGCCGGGGTCGGTGAGGCAGCGCAGCGCGTAGACCGGCTGGCCGGAGTAGTTCGCGCCCTGCGGGATGTCGATCATCACCGGGTGCGCCAGCGTGTACTGATAGCCCGCACGCAGACTGGCCTGCCCGGTGCCCGTCACGTTCGACGTCATCGTGCAGTCCGCCGCGTTGCCACGAGGAGCCGAGAGCCTCGCCTGGAACGGCGTCATCCCGCTGCTGGTTCCGGATGCCGATATCGCGTTGCCGTTGCGCAAGCAGCTGACGGTCCACGATACGGTCGCGTGCTCCGCGGGCTGGGAGGTCACCGCGACGACCATCGACAGCGGCCGCTGCACTGACTCCGCCAGATAGCAGGGGGCCGAAGATCCGGCGGCGACCTGGCAGAAATTGCCGGAGGTCTGCGGCGATGCATTGCTGGCCATGGTCAGCACGCCCGCCGTGATTCCGCCGGCGGTCAGCGTGCCTGCGACCGCGAGCAGAACAGTACGACGAAACCTCGTTGTCATCCGCAAACCCCTCTGATCACCCCAGTGCACCTGACGTAATGCGGTCAAACTCTATAGAAGTGGCGAAGGGTACGCGGCCGAAGACCGAAGATCGTAAGCGATTGATTTCAGGCGCCGACGTAGGCCGCCAGATGCTCGCCGGTGAGGGTGGCGCGGGCCGCGACGAGGTCGGCCGGCGTGCCCTCGAACACGATACGCCCGCCGTCGTGACCGGCACCCGGGCCGAGGTCGATGATCCAGTCGGCGTGTGCCATCACCGCCTGGTGGTGCTCGATGACGATCACCGATTTGCCGGCGTCGACCAGCTGGTCGAGCAGGCCGAGCAGGTGCTCGACGTCGGCGAGGTGCAGGCCGGTGGTCGGCTCGTCGAGCACGTAGACACCGCCCTTCTCGCCCATATGAGTGGCGAGCTTGAGCCGCTGCCGCTCGCCGCCGGACAACGTGGTGAGCGGCTGACCGATGCTGAGATAGCCGAGCCCGACGTCGGCGAGCCTGCCGAGGATGACGTGCGCGGCGGGCGTAGCCGCCGGGCCAGCGCCGAAGAACTCCCTGGCCTCGGTCACCGGCATCGCGAGCACCTCGCTGATGTCCCGGCCGCCGAGCCGGTACTCAAGCACCGACGCGTCGAACCGCTTTCCCTCGCACTCCTCGCAGGTGGTGGCGACACCCGCCATCATCGCCAGGTCGGTGTAGATGACGCCGGCGCCGTTGCAGTTGGGGCAGGCGCCTTCGGAGTTGGGGCTGAACAGCGCCGGCTTGACGCCGTTGGCCTTCGCGAACGCGCTACGGATGGGGTCGAGCAGCCCCGTGTACGTCGCGGGATTGCTTCGCCGCGAACCGCGGATCGCGCCCTGGCCGATCGAGACGACTCCCGCCCGGCCAGAGACCGAACCGTGGATCAGCGAGCTCTTGCCCGACCCGGCGACGCCGGTCACCACGACCAGCATGCCGAGCGGAATGTCGACATCCACGTTCTGGAGGTTGTGGGTGACGGCGCCGCGGACCTCTAGGATGCCCTTCGGCTTGCGCACTTGGGCCTTGAGCGCCGCCCGGTCATCCAGATGCCGGCCGGTCAGCGTGCCGCTGGCCCGCAACCCCGCGACGGTGCCGGCGAAGACCACCTCGCCGCCCGCGGTGCCGGCGCCGGGTCCGAGGTCGACGACATGGTCGCCGATCGCGATGGCCTCCGGCTTGTGCTCCACGACGAGCACCGTGTTGCCCTTGTCGCGGAGCCTCATCAGCAGCTCGTTCATCCGCTGGATGTCATGGGGATGCAGGCCGACGGTGGGCTCGTCGAAGACATAGGTGACGTCGGTGAGCGCGGAGCCAAGCTGGCGGATCATCTTCGTGCGCTGCGCCTCGCCGCCGGAGAGCGTGCCGGACGGGCGGTCGAGGCTGAGGTAGCCGAGCCCGATCTCGGTGAACGAGTCCAGGGTCTGGCTGAGTGAGGTGAGCAGCGGCGCGACCGACGGCTCGGCCAGGCCCCGTACCCATAGCGCCAGGTCGCTGATCTGCATCGCGCAGGCATCGGCGATGCTGATCCCGTTGATCTTGGACGACCGGGCCGCCGCGGTGAGCCGGGTGCCGTCGCACTCGGGGCAGGTGGTGAACGTGACCGCGCGGTCCACGAACTCCCGGATGTGCGGCTGCATCCCCTCCTTGTCCTTGGACAGCATCGACTGCTGGATCCGCGGGATCAGTCCCTGGTACGTCATGTTGATGCCGGCGATCTTCATCCGGACCGGCTCGTGGTGCAGGAAGTCGTGCAGTTCCTTCTTGGTGTACTTGCTGATTGGCTTGTCCGGGTCGACGAAGCCCGACTCGATGTACAGCCGTGAGTTCCAGCCGCCGCCCTTGTAACCGGGGGCGGTTATCGCCCCTTCGTTCAGTGACTTCGTATCGTCGAAAAGCTGCGTGAGGTCGATATCGGTGACCGAGCCCCGGCCCTCGCAGCGCGGGCACATGCCGCCGGTGATGCTGAAACTGCGCCGCTCCTTCACGGTCTTGCCGCTGCGCTCGAGCGTGACCGCGCCCGCTCCGCTGATCGAGGCGACGTTGAACGAGAACGCCTTTGGCGAGCCGATGTGCGGCTGGCCGAGCCGGCTGAACAGGATGCGCAGCATCGCGTTGGCGTCGGTGGCGGTGCCGACGGTGGAGCGCGGGTCGGCGCCCATTCGCTCCTGGTCGACGATGATCGCGGTCGTCAGCCCCTCGAGCACGTCGACCTCGGGCCGCGCCAGCGTCGGCATGAAGCCTTGCACGAAGGCGCTGTACGTCTCGTTGATCAGCCGCTGCGACTCGGCGGCGATCGTGTCGAACACCAGCGAGCTCTTGCCCGAGCCGGACACACCGGTGAACACCGTCAGCCGGCGCTTCGGGATCTCGACGCTGACGTCCTTGAGGTTGTTCTCGCGCGCGCCATGCACGCGGATCAGGTCGTGGCTGCGGTCAGCGGGCTGCGTGTCGGTACTCATCGGGATCTCCCCTGGCTATGACCCGCTCCCGGGACGGCTACCCCGGGAGCGGGGATCGGCGCTCACTTGTCCTGGATCAGCCCGAGGACATTGCCGTCCGGGTCGGTGAAGGTAGCCACCAGACGGCCGCCACCGACGTCGTGCGGGGCGTCCTTCACCGCGGCACCGGCCGCGGTCACCTCGGCCAGCTTCGCCTCGATGTCCGCCACGTGCCAGTAGGCCACCGGTGCGGTCATCCCCTGCTGGCCGCTGGGCGGCACCAGTCCGATCTGCTGCCCCTCGGCCTCGAAGCCGACATAGTAGGACGAGTCGGCCTGCGGCTGGATGCCGAGCAGCGCGGCGTACACCGGCTTGGCCTTCTCCAGGTCAGTCACCGGATGCAGTATGGTCTTGACGCTCATGTTCACTCCCTGAAGTCGCGGGTCAACGTGTTCGATGTCCACGCTAGTCAGGGCCCCGTGGCCCGGGCTTCTCCAATCCTGATCGGTCTGCCCGCGGATTCTACGCGCACGTGACAAGAGCCCCCTCCCACGCGGCGGAGGGGGCTCTAGCGCGGGCGAAGCGAGATCAGCGTGGCAGATTGCCCTGTCGTGGAAGATTGACCCCTGTGGGCGAGGGTCCGAATACCACAAAGCGGCAGATCACCACGCTGTCCAGCCATCGGGCCGCCGGTCAGCCGCCGCCACCCGCGCCGGTCAGCCGCCACCCGGGCCGGTAGGCCGCCACCGGCGTCGGTCAGCCCAAGCCTAGGGTCTGGCGGGCCGCGCCGGACATCAGCACCGCGAACGACGACCGGGTAGAGGCCGTGCTCGGCCCTGGGTTGTCTCTTATCTCCTGCCGGATCCGGCCGGTCTTGTCGATGACGAACGTGACGTCGCTGAACGCGTTCATGCCGGACATCATCTTGGGCACCAGCCGCTCGTACCGGGTCCACACCTCCTGCAACTGGGGGACGGACCCGGTGAGGAACTGCCAGTCCGGCATGGCGGTCAGGCCGGACTGCCGATCGAAGGCCTGGATGTACACGGGCCCGGCGTGCGTGGGATCGGCGGCGATGGCCACGAACTCCACATCCCGTCCGGCCGGGCCGAGCATCGCGGCGGCCGTCTTGAATTCGCGGGCGATGGTCTGGCAGTTGCTGCACACCGTATCGAGGAACGTCAGCAGCACCACCTTGCCGCGCAGCGAACCCAGGCTGACCGGACGCCCCGACTGGTCGGTCAGCGCGAAGCCCGGGGCCGGCCGGTCGGCCGCCACCGACGCACCCGCGACCGCCCTGGCGATGATCGGGTCCGCGTTCTGGTCCGCCGACGCGGCCGCCATCGGCGCGGCGCCGACCAGGACCATGCCGACCGCGCCGACCGCGGCCACCGAACGGGCGCTGGCCGACGCCAGGGTCTCGCGAAGCGCGGCGGGCCGCAGCGCCTCGATCGAGAAACCGGTCCCGGTGACGGGCACCACCTGTCGTTCGGCATGAATAACAGCGAGGTAGCCAGCCCACAGCAAGATCGCCCACGGGACCATGCTGTTCGGGTCGGTCCCGAGCCCGCCGGGCACCCCGAAGTCCTGCACCAGCGCCCAGTCGGCCACGCAGAACACGATGGCGGCGGGCACCGCGACGCGCAGCACCCGCGGCCGGGCGGTCACGAACGCCAGGCCGAACAGACCCAGCGCGATGACCGCGAACAGGTTCACCGCGAACCCGTGCCTGGTGTCGAACGACGCGAACGCGGACACCATCCTCGCCTGCGCGTGCGGCTGGGTCGTGCCCGCCATCGCCTGCACCATGGCGGTCAGCGTGCCGGAACTGCCGCCCTGCCAGAAGCCGCGCCCCGGCCATGCCTGGAGCAGCGCCATGCTGGTGAAGAAGACGCCGGTTACAGGCAAGATGAACCGCCAGACACGGAACGGCAGCGCGACAAGCGCGCCCGCCGCCACATAGAGCAGGACCGCGCCGGGGGCGCCGGTCAGCCAGCTCAGGCCCGGCGCGAAGATCCCGCCGAACGACTCGCCGAACACCCAGACGACCAGCCCCCAGGCCACGCTGGCCAGCCCGGCCAGCCGCGACCACCACCCCTCGTCCGCGACGATCAGCCACAGCCCCAGGCCGACCTGGATCCACACCGCCGCCGCCGCGGCCTGGACTGGGTGGTAGGACCAGACCGTGCCGCCCGCGTTCACCACGGCCTGCACCCAGTGCGGCGAGGCGAACGCGGCCGGCTGGATCACCAGGGACGGCAGGCCGACGACCATCCTCGGCTGGGCCTGGAGGATTCCGTCGACGATCCAGAGCACGCCGAATGCGACGCGGAGCACCCGGCGCGCGTTCGGCTCCGCCGCGGGTCCTGGCTGGTACGGCCGCTGGTCAGCGGCGGTCCGCCGGCTTCGCACGGCCCAGTAGGCCAGCAGGAGCACGACGAAGATCGCGGCGATGACGCCGAGCTGATGCAGCAGGGCGGACCTGAACGCGGCGACCAGCGTGGGGTCGTCCGCGTTCAGGCCGGAGTTCATGCCAGGCATGAGCCCTACTCCCCTAGTGCACCGGGATGTACGGGCGCATCATCTCGTTGTCCTCGTGGTCGAGGATGTGACAGTGCAGCATGTATCCCGGACCCACTGTGGGGTCGAAGGAGTACAGGTTCTGCCCTGGGCTGACGCCGTTGATCGCGGTGGCCTGCGGCGCCCAGCGGATCGCGTAGCGGTTCACGTAGCCGGGGAACACCTTGGCGGTGTCCTTCCAGCCCGCCTCGCTGGGGTTGGGCGGGATCACCGGGCCGGTCAGGAACGGGGAAAAGGCCGGGTTGCCGCCCATGGCGCCGTCGGCGTTGGGGTTGAAATAGTTGTTCGGCGGGCCGTAGCCGGGGATGATCGTCCCCTTCTGGTAGGTGATCGGGCTCCACGACCCGTCCGCGGCCTCGCCGTTGAAGACGCCGCCGGGGAACGCGGCCGCCCAGGCGTCCAGGTATGTCGGCTGGCCCGTGTTCGGGTCGATGACCACGGCCTGCCGGTTGAGGAGCTGGAACTGGATCAGGTGGATGTGGATCGGGTGGGCGTCCACCGTCGTGTTGAGGAACTCCCACACCTCGGTCGAGCCGATCTTGGGCAGCTCGGTGATGAACAGGCCCTGGCCGAACTGGTCTGACCCGGAACCAGGTATCGGGGTGTTCCCGCCGCCGTCGCGCTTTCCGCTCCATTTGGTGTTGTTGATGAGGTCCTCGACCGGCGTGCCCGCGGTGTTGCCGCCGTTGCCGAACGGGTCCTCGAACTCGAACAGGACCAGCTGACGGGTGGCGTTCGGCTTCACCCCGGCGGCGAGCGCGCCAGTGGCCGGGTTGACCAGGCGGACGATCGCCGGTTCCTGGTTCGCGCCGCCCCGCAGCGGCCTGCCGCTGGCCGGGTTGTACGTGGTGTCCCTGCTCGACAGCGGCAGCGTGACCTGGAACTGCATGACCTGGCGGGTGGGGTCGGCCGGATCGAGCGGGGATCCGCTGGGGAAGGGAACCTGCCCGTCGTTGGTGAGCGTGAACGTCTTCCCTGCCTGGCCGGCGAAGTCGATGATGATGTCTGAGCGTTCGGACGGGGCCAGGAACAGCCGCGTCGAAGGCGTCGGCGTGCCGTCGTTGACCGGCTCGGGCTGACCGAGCAGCGTGACCGGGGTGTCCAGCAGCCCGCCGTCGGTGCCGATCAGGTACATGGCCGGACCGGTCGCGCCGCTGGCCGCGTCGACCAGGCCCATGCGCACGAACCGCGCGTTGCAAGCGTTGACGAAACGGAACCGGTAGCGGCGCGGCTCGACCTTGAGGAACGGCCAGGTCCGGCCGTTGACGAGCATCGTGTCACCGAAGAATTCCGGGATCCAGAACGGGTGGATGCCCGGGTTGCTCGGCGGCCCGTCCACCAGCGAGGGATTGGCGTTGCTGTCGGGGAACAGCAGCTGCCCGTTGGTGTCGAACTGCCGGTCCTGGATCATCAGCTCGATCTCCTGGTTGCCGGCCGGCAGGCCGAGCGGGTTGCCGGCCAGCCCGGTGTCGTACTGGTCACGCAGGAAGTAGAACGCGGCCAGCCCGGAGAACACGTTGATCCGGGTGATCCCCAGCGCGTGGTCGTGGAACCAGAGCGTGGTCGCCTGCTGGTTGTTCGGGTAGATGTAAACGGCCGAATTGGCGCTCGTCGGGGCGTGAGTGGAATAGCCCTTGCCGTGCAGGCCGTTGTTGGTGAACCATCCTTCTGGTACGCCATCGGAGGTCGACTGGTCCTCGCCGCCGTGCAGGTGAACGACTGTGGGGATCGGCCCGTTAAAGGGACTCATTTGCATCCCCTGCTGGAGCGGATCGGCCCAGTGGATCGTCTGATCGATGGTCAGGTATTTCCGCAGCACCGGATTGGTGGGGAGGTCGTTGACATATTTGATCGTGGTGGCTGTGCCTTTCTTTGCCTCGACCGTCACACCGGGGAATTGCGGCCGGAGCGAGCTGGCGGCGGCGCCCGACGACCCGATCGCGTATCCCCACACGTAGGTGCCGTTCCGGAACGGGCTCGCCAGCGAGGTGTAGAACGAGTTGGGCAGCACGTCCTGCTGGAACTCGAACATGCACGCCTGCACGGAACTGCCCGAAACGCGGCGGCCCACGAACGTGGGCAGCGGCGTGACGAACTTGCTGACGGTAGCGCCGTCCAGCGGCGATTGTGCCACCTGAACCGAGGCGTTCGCACTCTGGAACAGCGTCGGTGCCTCGAAACGGATCGCGGCGCCTGCTCCGGCTAGGCCGGCGACCTTCAGCAGATCCCTGCGGGTGATTCGGCGGTGCTGGGTCATCTTTCCGGTACCTCCATCAGGTTTCCGCCGCGCTAGTGTGTGCTGCTGCCGTGCTCTTCAGCGCCGCTGTGCCTTTCCACAGCAGCGCCGTGACCGCCACCGGGAGCCCGGCGGCCTGGCCTACCAGGCCGTCCTGGAAGGCGTGTGCGATCTGATGGGCGACGGCGAACGGCGCGGCCGTCACCTGCGCTCCGGTCGCCACATGCGGATGGGGTCCGCCGAAGAACGCGTGCGAGTGCGCGGGGACTGACAGCAGCGCGCTCGTGTAGCTGACCTGGCTGGCATACGCGGGCTCCGCCGCGTTGTGCAGCAGCCAGGCCAGCACCGGGCCGGCCGCCGCCGCGAACACCAGCACCAGCGCGCCGCCCAAGCCCAGGACGCGGCGTGCTGTGACAGGTGCTGCGCGGCGGGCGGCCGTCCGGCGGTCCATGCGGCGAGCGATGCCGTAGCCTGCCGACGCCGTGGCGGGGACCAGGCACACGCATACCAGTGCCAAGATCACCGCCGAGCCAACCCAGTAGACGTCGACGCTGCCATGCGAATGCGGCGTGACGAGCGCCTGTGCGTGGACGAGACCGTCGGTCTTGTCACGCTCGTACCACACCGGCATGATCGCGATGGCCGCACACAGCGCCATTAGCAGCGCTCGCCAGAAGATCGCCGGACGGCTCACCGTGCCCAGCCCCATCCGGCTGGCAATCCGGTCTCCCGCCCAGATGCCGATGACGAACAGCGGAATCGTCATCAGCGATTCGGTTGCCCAGTGCTCAAGCTGAAGCACCGGCTGGGTTTCGAACTGTGCCGCCGGACTTCTCAGGAATTCATCCAGCGCAACTGCGGGAAAGCTGAGAAGCAGGGCGAGGTTGATTATCTCTCGCCCACTGAGGATGGGGAGAACGCAAAAGCGGCGGACTCGTTCCAAAGCAAATACGCCTTACAGCTCGATGGGAACGGCCGCCGCCGTCCATAAAGACATAACGGTTACAACACGAGGCTGTCAAGCTTCGGTATTCGGCGCTCGTCGAGATTACAAAAATGTCATGTAAGGCGGCTATGAAATGTAAGGACCAGCCGAGGCTGAAACTATTGCGGCGCAGTTGGTGAAAAGATGTGTAAAGTATCCGGCCGATGCGTGAGTTACCGCACTGAACTCAGGGCCGAGAACCTCTCAGAGTAACTCGGGTCGTCCGGCACTTCAACGGCCGTCGTTTACCCCGCGTGGCAGCAGTGTCCTGCGGAGCCGTTGGGTGCCGCGTTTGAACAGCACGCGCATCATGATCTTGGCCTGGATCGCGCTCAGGATCTGTTCGGGCGCCTGACCGCCCACGCCGCCCGCGACGAAGGCCCCGGCAACCGCCTGCACCGCCGCCTCCGCCGGGAGCTGGAGCGACGCGGGGCCGAGTTCGGCCGCCGCCTGCGCCATGCCGGGCGGGATCGCGGCGAGCCCGGCGATGTCACCGATGATCCGCACGCCGAGCGCCGCGATGTTCGTCGCCATCTCGGCGCCGATCGCGGCCGCCCGGTCGAGCGCCCATGCCGGGGTGACGATCCGCTGCTCGTCCGGGGACGGCTGGCGATCCGCCTTCATCCAGGCGACGGCGCCGTCGCGGACGAACGCGGGGTAGTTGCCTTCTGGCCACCCCTTCGGGGCTGCGCCGGGAGCGCGAACGGCCATGTGAACACATTGCGCGTGCCCTGTGAATTCGCTAGGCACGGCCTGGCACGACGGTCAGCTAGACCTCTTCGAGGGGAATCTCCGGGTTGGCGAGCCTGCCCGTGTCCACGCCTGCGCCACGCCGGATCAGCGCCTGGACCTGCTCGTTGACGTCCCAGACGTTGACGTTCATGCCGGCCAGCACGCGGCCCTGGTGGAGCCAGAACGCGATGAACTCACGCCGCTGCTTGTCGCCGCGGAACACGACCTCGTCGTAGCCGCCGGGCGCCACGTAGCCGGAATACTCCATGCCTAGGTCGTACTGGTCGGTGTAGAAGTACGGCAGCAGGTCGTAGGTGGCATCCTGGCCGAGCATCGCCTTGGCGGCGGTCTGCGGCTGGTTCAGCGCGTTGGCCCAGTGCTCCACCCGGATGCTCGACTTCAGCAGCGGATGGTACGCGCACGCCACGTCCCCGGCGGCGTAGATGTCCGGGTCCGACGTGCGCAGTGACGCACCGGTCGCGATGCCGTCGCTGATCTCCAGCCCCGCCGCTTCGGCCAGCTGCGTGTTCGGCGTGATGCCGACCCCCACGATGACGGCGTCCGCGGGGATGTGGCTGCCGTCCGCAAGGCGCACTCCGCTGACGCGGTCGCCGGCGCCCGTGATGTCGTCCACCTGGACGCCCATCCGCAGGTCGACGCCGTTGTCGCGGTGCAGGCCGGCGTAGACCTCGGCCACCTCACGGCCGAGCACCCGCAGCAGCGGGAGTTCGGCCATCTCCACGACGGCGACCTCGGCACCGGCGGCGCGGGCCGCGGCGGCCGCCTCGAGCCCGATCCATCCCGCGCCGATCACCACCACGCGTTCCGCTTCACCGAACGCCTGCTTGATCGAGTCGCTGTCCCCGGCCGTGCGCAGGTAATGCACGCCGTGCAGGCCGGCCCCGGGCACCTGGAGGCGGCGCGGGGACGAGCCGGTGGCGAGCAACAGCTTGGCGTACCCGAGCCGGCTGCCGTCGGCGAGCGTGATCTCGTGCCGCTCCGCGTCGATGCCGGTGACGGCGCTGCCCAGTCGCAGGTCGACGTCGTGTTCGGGGTACCAGTCTTGCGGATGGACGTAGATCGAGTCGCGTTCGGCCTTTCCCATCAGGTAGTCCTTGGACAGCGGGGGTCGCTCGTACGGCCGCTCGTTCTCGTTGCCGATCAGCACCACCGGGCCGTCGAACCCCTCGGCACGGAGCGTTTCCGCGGCTTTGGCACCGGCCAGGCCCGCACCTGCGATAACAAACGCTTCATTCGCGGTCATGTGTCTGACTCTCCCTTGAGCAGTGGTTATCCGGGTACCCCGGCCAAGGCGAAGAACTCGGCCCTGGAGCGCGGGTCCGAGCGCAGCGTGCCCAGCAGCGCGGATGTGACGGTCTTCGCGCCGTGCGCGCGCACCCCGCGCAGGGTCATGCACGAGTGCTCGGCCTCCAGCACGACGCCGACGCCCTGGGCCCGGAGCCGGGAAATGAGGCAGTCGGCGACCTGCTTGGTGAGCCGCTCCTGGGTTTGCGGCCTGGCCGCGAAATGATGCACGAGCCGGGCCAGCTTGGACAGGCCGAGGATGCGCTCGCCGGGCAGGTAGCCGACGTGCGCGACCCCGGAGAAGGGCAGCAGGTGATGCTCGCACACGGTACGGAACGGGATGGCGCGAGCGAGTACCAGCTCGTCGTAGCCCTCGTCGTTCGGAAATGTGGTCAGCTTTAGCGGGCGCGCGTCGAACAGCTCCGCATAGGCGCGGGCCATCCGTCCCGGGGTGTCTTGCAGTCCCTCACGGGCGAGGTCTACGCCGAGTGCGGACAGGAAGCCGGCCGCGGCGCGCTCCGCCGCTTCCATATCGACGGACGCGACGTCGCTCGCGATCCGCAATGCCGGGTGGCTCATGACGTGTGCTCCTCGATGGCCACACAGCAGTGGCCGGGCTGGGGGTCCAGGACAGGCTGCCAGTCCGGCAGGCGCAGGCCAGCGACGACTCCGCCGATCAGCGACAAGTTCATGCCGCAGACGAGGTCGCGATTTCGTTCTGCCAGATGATGGAAGGGACAGTTGCGCAGGCGGATGATCTTGTTTTCGCAGAGCGTCGGGTCGTATCCGTGGTCTTGCAGGACACGGGCCAGTTCCCGCGGGTCACCGGCCTGTTCGGCGCGGGCGAGTTCCGCGCCCAGCCGGTTAGCGGCGTCGTGCAAGGCGGTACGGCTGGTTTCGCCGCGGTCGTCCGCGAGGGCCTGGACCAGTATCCGGGCCGCGAGCTCGTATTCGCGCGGCGGCACTGAGACCGCGAACTCGCGGTCCGATTTCGCGTACAGCTTGGCAGGCCGGCCGGCGCCGGGCCCGCTCCGCCCGCCGAGCCGCTGGTAGGTAACGTCGAGGAGCCCGGACTCCACGAGCTTGTCGAGGTGGTAAGCCGCCAGCGAGCGGCCGATCCCGGCCGCGACCGCCGCCTCGTCACGGCACACCGGTCCCGGCCGCGAGCCGACGATCTCGTACAGCCGCCGGCGCACCGGATCCTCCAGGCTGCTCACCGAAGCCAGATCCCTGGTAGTCATGCCCCGATTCTAACACCAAACTTCATTAGTTAAAGAAGCTCGGGCGCAGGCTTTCGTGCCGATGGCGTGATAGCCGTGCGGATGGCATGATAGCGGCTGGGGCTAGCGTGGCTCCTGTGGCTGGCAGTACGCGTGCATCGACTGGCCCCTGTATCAATGTGGTGGATTGCCCCATCGTGGTGAGTTAACCCTCAAACACAGGGGTCAGGTTTCCGCAAAGGGCTAATCCACCACGTTGTTCCTGGGAGTTATCCGCCAGCGGGCACCTGCGAGTCCGCCCACCCCTGACGATTGAGATGCCCTTGGGGGTGTTCGACCCTGACCTGCACAGACGTGGCGCGCTCGGAGGGACTCGAACCCCCAACCTTCTGATCCGTAGTCTCGTGCCGAGCGTCCGGACAGTGTTACGGAATCCGGCGACGCAGGTCAGGGTCCACTAGGCGTCCAGCTAGGACGCCTCACTCCAGGCTCTTCCAACCAGTCCGTGAGAGCTTGTGAGAGACCGCGTGAGATCCGGGCTACTGGTGTAGCGAGCAACACTCGAAGCAAACGTGCGCCGGTCAGGCCCGGCAGCCTGAGGCGACCGCAGCACACTCGTCGCGAACTCTGCGATTCCTCGCCCAGGCAGATCAACTGCGTGTCACGTACGCCACTTGTGTCACACGTCAATCATTATATCACATATGCATCCTTTCATTAATCTGGAAACGCAAACCGCACATATTGGTCTAATTCTGGTCACTTCTCTGGCCAGACCGCGACAGCACTGATACGCTCCGCTATTGCGATGCGCACATGACGGAAATGCCGGACCTGCTCAAGCGAGGGGACGCTATGACCGATGAGCCGACCACTTCCAAGCCGGCGGTAATCGTTCAGCAGGGCAAAATCCTTGACTTCATCGATCAAACCACACAGCGGAGCGAAACCCCGGAGGAGTACGTACGGCAAGAAATTGCGAAGTCCTTGGTGCGGGAATATGGATATCCGCGCGGTGATATAGCCGTCGAATTCACTATACGTATCGGAACTCGCCGCCCTCGGACCGACCTCGTTATCTTTTATCCGGGAGAGGCTCACATCCTTCAGAACGCGTACATAATCGTTGAGTGCAAAGCGGAGAAAGTTAAATCATCGGATCGCAAAGACGGAATCGGTCAGCTAATCAGCTATATGCATTCCGCGCCTAGGGCCGTCTATGGCATGTGGACGAATGGCGACGATGAGCGTGTTTGCTATAAAAAGACAGCGCCAGGTGCCGAACCCGTCGATGTAGGCGACATTCCCCCCTTCGGCCAATCTGAAGAGGAAAGCGATCGGCCGCGGTTTGACCAGCTGAAGCCGGCTTCCAGCGATGCGTTGTTGTTCGCATTTAAACGCTGCCACAATTATATCGCAGGAAATCAGGGGCTCCAGAAACCTGAAGCGTTCTGGGAGCTTCTGAAGATTATTTTCTGCAAGATCCAGGACGAGCGCTACTCACCGCCAGTGAGCTTCTACGTCACTGCCAGCGAACGTCAGAGCCTCACTGGTCAGATGAAGGCTAAGGCACGCGTAGATAAACTGTTCAGAGACGTGACTGATGATTATCCACAGATCTTTAAACGTGGCGACGAAATAGAACTGCGGCCCCCGGTACTAGCCTACATTGTCAGCCAGCTGCAGATGTATTCATTGCTTGACAGCGATATCGATGTTAAAGGGAAGGCATACGAGGAGATCGTTGGCTCGAATCTACGTGGTGACCGCGGTGAATTTTTCACTCCGCGCAACGTATGCCGGATGGCCGTACGTATGCTTAACCCTACAGAGAACAGCATTATTCTTGATCCTGCTTGCGGAACAGGCGGATTCCTTATTGTTGCAATGAATTACGTTCTCTCAAAGGTGTACAAGACCGAGCTTGATAAGCGCGGTGGTGACGTAGAGCGAGCAGAAAAGGCAACGCGGGAACGAGGCGAACGCTTCCTGAAGAAAAACATCTACGGCATGGACCTCAATCCGAATCTCGTCAAAGCATGCAAAATGAACATGGTGATGAACAATGACGGCAGCGGCGGCCTGTTCCAGGCTAACTCGCTTGCGTCACCAGCAACTTGGCCACCCGAGCTCCGCGCAATCGTAGGAAAGGTCGACTATCTCGTCACCAACCCTCCGTTCGGTTCAAAAATCCAGATTGATGATCCAGCGATATTGGATTCCTATGATCTTGGCCATTCCTGGACATACGATCCAGCCGCAGATATTTGGCGCATGGGATCCGGTCATAAAGCACAGCCGCCGGAAATTCTCTTCATCGAACGCTGTCTCAAATTTTTGACGCCAGGAAAGGGTGTCGCAGCAATGGTACTGCCGGACGGGATCCTCGGATCTCCCGGACATGGCTATGTCCGCGCCTGGCTGTTGAAACATGCTCGCATCCTTGCGAGCATTGACATGCATCCGGATACTTTCCAGCCTAGCACCAGTGTTCAAACGAGCATTGTAGTCTTCCAGCGGAAGACTGGTCGAGAAATTGAGATTGAAGAGGCCGCCGGAAGACAGGCCGACTATGACATCTTTATGGCCCTCGGCAATCATATTGGCCATGACAAACGAGGAACTGCGATCTACGTTCGCGATGCCGAGGGAAATGAAATCGTTGAGGAAGACGAACAGGACATCCGAGAATACGAGGATGGCAGGCGAGTTGTGCGTAAGCACAAAGTCCTGCGCAAGGTCCTCGACGATAACACCCTTGAGATCGCAAAGGCATTCCGATCATGGCTTCCCTCAGTAACCGTCTAAGGACGGACACTACTGTCGCTCCTCTAGAGAGCGACAGAGAGCCAACGTGGGCAGTTACCCGGGCATCAGCTGTAAGCCTCGGCGAACGTCGTCTCGAAGCCGAGAGTTACTTGTCTGATGGGCACGGCAGGCGCTTGGCCATCGAGGCAAGAACGCATGGCTGGGCGCAACTTGAGACAATGGCAGATGTTTGGAAGCCAGGTCGGCTGAAGGGGATTGCCGTTGACCCTAATTATGGTGCGCCGTTCCTCTCTGCCGGACAGGTTTTTGAAGCAAATCCCCGGCCTAGAAAATGGATATCCTTGAGCAAGACGAAAGGCGCTTCTGATTGCTATGTCGACCGATGGACACTTCTAGTGTCCCGGTCCGGCACGGTCGGCAGAGTTACGGTCGCTCATCAACCGCAAATTGATGTCGTCCTAAGTGACGATCTGCTCAGGGTTGTTTCGCGTCATTCGGAGGATCTCGGATGGCTGTATGCATACATGCGCACCACGAATTTCCGGATGATGGCAACAACTTTGAAGTACGGGCATGTCATCAAGCACCTAGAGGCGAGCCACCTCAAGACTTTGCCAGTTATTCAAGTGGCTCCCGTCATTACGCAACGCATGACCGAGGCTACTAAGGAAATATTCCGTAAGCGCGACGAGGCGCAGGATCTAGTATCACAAGCCGAGAAGCTATATTTCGATGCTCTCGGCGGTTACCTTCCGTCTGCGAGCTATGACACCTTCTACGCGATCTCGTCTATCAATTTGCGCATTGGCAGGCGTCGTCTGGATGCTTACTATTATAACCGCATTGCCGCCGAGATTGAGCAGGGTATCGATCTCGCCGCGCGGTCCACCGATTCCTTGGAAGATGTTTGCAGCAACATCTTCTATCCAAAACGATTTAGGAGATTTTTCGGCAATAGCGGTACGCCATATCGCAGCGCAGAGGAGCTATTTGACCTTAATGCACCTATAACCAAGAGGATTTACGCGTCACTGGTGGAGCGTCGTGATGATTATATGTTGCATGCAGGTTGGCTGGTGATGGCCTGCTCTGGACAAATATATGGGCTGAACGGCGCCGTTTCCTTGCTCACGCAGCGCCATGAAGGTATCTTTGCCTCTCACGACCTTATTCGCCTTATCCCAAATTCTGATAAAGTCCGCGCCGGATACTTGCTCTTGGCGCTCGGTAATCTGCCTTTGGGTCGACCAGTCGTAGTTCGAAATGCTTACGGAACGTCGATCCCTCATCTTGATGTTACAGATGTCGCAAAGATACGGATACCTCGCATCGCAGATGAGGTAGAGCGCGAAATCTCCAGCCTGATGGTTAGAGCAGTCGATCTACAGGCCCAGGCCGATGATCTTGAGGATCGAATTACCGACGAAGCTGAAGAGATAGTCGCTAGGTTCATCCGAGGCCTATCCTAAAATTCTATTGCGTAGCGAGTAATTCATAGCACGAAAGAATGTTGGCTTCAAGAGGAACCGATCGTCGCTTACCTTCCGCGCCGAGAGATCTCGTCCCGTAGGCGTGGTGGAAGAGGTGACCAGCTCGGGAGTGTGCCAACACAGGACAACCCCCGCCGCTACCATTCGACGGGGGTCGCCCTCTCCCTCACGCCAATCATGTGGCGGGACGTCAGCGCGTCCGCGTGAGGGGAGTCTGGCCTAGCGTGCGCCCGGTTGCTCGGCAGAGTTGGACGGGTGCGCGCACGCTAGGGGTTGTCGGGTAATCACGCCCACCTCCGGTAGTGGGAGACGAGTGATCACAACCGCGCGGGGTTGCGATCACGATGCACAGCAGGACTTGCACCCTTTCGGCCGCGGTGAGCACGAGTCGTGAGCCGCTGAAGATCCTGGGGCGAACCCCGTGTCAGTCCCTATGTACCTTGCGCAGTGGCAGTGGTAACGAATCTGGGTAAGAACGCTCGCGCCACCTCGGCAGACACCATGTACTCGCGCTCGCTAGTGTCCGTCATGACGCCTCACACTGCGCTGACGATCGGCGTGACCGCCGCTCGGCCTCTGCGCGTGACCGCTGCTCATCCTTGATCGCGCGCAACCGCTGACACCATGCCTCGCGGGTCTGGGCCGTCACGTACGCGTCGTCACCAAGCTTCCGTTCCAGTTCGGCCCGTTCATCGCGTAGCTCGTACGTCGTCAGCTTGGCGGGTGGCCATGGCGGTGTGTGCACAGTCACGGCAGCCTCACCAGGCCCTCACGGACACGCTGTAGCGTCGCAGGATCGAGAGGCTTGTGCGGAATCGCCGTTACCGGTATCGGTGGCCTCTGAGGCAAGCTGGCGGACATGGTCCCTCCCGGTTACGAGATCTTGGGCGGGATCACGCGTTAACCCAGAGGTGATCCGAGAAGCGAACGCGTGATCCCGGTTCCAAACCTCGCAGAACCACGCGATAATCAGCTAGTAGTTACTCCGCTACGGATCACCATGGAACACGGTAACCGGAGGTGTACACCGTGGCGACACCACGTGAACAGTTGGCTAGCCTGCTGAGACAAGCTCGGGTCAATGCCGGCTACGCGTCACATGGTGCGCTGGCGCGCAAGCTGAACGTCTCGCGTCCGTTGATCACCAGGGCAGAGAACCCGAGGCAAGTCATGCCCAGTGACGCGGTTCTCAAGTCGTGGGCACGGGTGACCGGTATTGATCCGGACGAGGTCACGCGCCTTGCGCAGCGTGTGAGATCAGGGGATGGCTTCGCGCGGTGGGCGGAAGATATCGAGGCACGCGCCACCATGATCCGGGAGTTCGCGCCACTGCTCATTCCTGGCCTGCTGCAAACCGAGTCGTACGCACGTGCGGTCGTGACGTGGAAGCCGGAAAGCGCCAGGGCCGACGTGAACCTCCGTAACCGGCTGGAGCGCCAGTCGGTGCTAGACCGCGCAGAGCTACGCGTGGTCCTGCTCGGGTCGGTGCTGAACCGTGAAGTAGGCGACGCGTCTGTCATGGTCGAACAGATAGAACGCCTTCTGAGCGTCGGTGAGCGGCCGAACGTTGTTATCCAGGTCATGCCGGACACACCGGCGGTCGCTGGCGCGCTGGGCGGCGCGTTCACCATAGCCACCGAAGGCGCGGCCGATGTAGCGGTACTGACAGACTCGCTGGTCAAAGACGGCATATACACCGATGCGGCGCTCGTAGCGCGGGCCGTAAGGCTGTTCGATGGCATCCGTGCGGATGCGCTACCTTGGGCGCAGACCAAGGACAATCTTGCGGAAGCAGGCAGAAGATGGACCATCTGACCTGGCGTAAAGCCAGAAAGAGCGCGTCTAGCGGTAACTGCGTCGAAGTGGCATATGATCACGACGGCACCGCTACCGGCATGGTGCGGGACTCCAAGAGCCCTGACCGCGGCCACCTGGCCGCCGAGCTGGACGCGTGGCGCGCGTTCCTGACCGACGTGAAGGCCGGACACTGCGACCTGTCGTTACGACTAGTTCCGGATCTGCGCGAAGTCGCCTAGTGCTCTGCGCAACCCAGTATTCCGTTTTCGTAGCAGCCTCCAGCAGGGTCGGCCCGGGGAACGAGTGCCTGGGGCACTGCGGGCCGATCCTGCTGGCGGACGTAACCATCATAGGTCGTCCTAGGACATCATGGCTAGTCATAAGACGTAGTCATGCGTCTTCGCAGGTCATGGGCCATCTACGATGATCATCGTGTCTCTGGACGACAGGTCTGCGCGGATCAAGCACGAGTCAGCCACGCCCGTGTCCGTCCAGGTCGCCGCAGACATCGAAGCGGATATAGACACCGGCAGGCTTGCGCCGGACACTCGCCTGCCCAGCGAGGCGGAACTATCCCAGCAGTACGGCGTTGCGCGCGTCTCAGTGCGACGCGCGATTCAGCAGCTACGCGAGCGCGGCAAGGTCGTCACTGTACACGGCAGGGGCACCTATGTGACCCTCGATCCCAGTCAGGGCAAAGCAACCTCTTCGTGACGAGGGTCAAATTGCCCCATTTGTTCGCTATTTCCCACTTTCAGACTTTGCGTGTCACATTTTCGTAAGGCGATTGAGCCTCGGAATGATGAACCCCCAGCCGAGGCGCAACGTGTTGTCTCGTAGGTGTGCTTCATAGCGGGCACACAGGTCTTGCACAGGCGAGCGACCAAGGGAACGGGAAGCGCGCCATGGCTGTAAGCGCTGCCGATGTGCGCTTGATCGTCGAGCGTGTCTGTACACGTCCCGACGTGCTAAACGCATGCCGGAATCGCGACATCGGCTTCGTTATTGATGAGCTGGGCGCGAACGGTGTGACACAAGGCCGGATCGCAGCACTTACGGGTCTCACGCAGGGACGGCTAAGCGAGTACAAGAACGGGAAGCGTACCGGGGCGCGCGCCCGTGCCAGCACGCTTGAGGCGTTCGCCGACGGAGTTGGGCTGCCGCAGGTCGCGCGTCAGGCGCTTGGAGTTTCCGATCACCCGTCACGTACCGACTTCGATCCTGGCGGGACGTCGCTACCTGTTGGCACGGCATACCCGGATACGCCCGTGGATGCCGTCAAGAACGTTTCCGAGCTTTGGCGCCGCGACCTTGGTGACCCGACCTCCCTTAATCAGGGCAGGATTGTTCCTGCCGCGTGGAATGACGCCTCTCTCCGCTGGCTCGTAGATCCAGGCTCGCGCCTGGATCACCATCGGGGGAACGGGACGCGGATCGGTACAGCCGACGTAGACCGATTCCGGGTAACGGTAGACATGTTCGCGAGACTTGATGACCGATTCGGCGGCGGGCATGCGCGTCAGGTACTCGTCCAGTACCTCAGCACCGATGGTGAGCGACTGCTACGAGGCCAATACTCCGAAGAGGTCGGCCGGAAGTTGTTCTCTTCGGTGAGCGAAGCAACCCTGCTGGCAGCATGGATGAGCTACGACAGCGCTCCAGCCAGCGCGTTCGCACAGAGCTACTTCGTTCAGGCGCTCGCTTTGGCGAGAGCCGGGAATGATCGTTTGCTTGGTGCCAGCATCCTCGATGCGATGAGCCACCAAGCCACCTATCTCGGGCGATTTAGCGAAGCTGCGACACTGGCTCGCGCGGCGCGAACGGGTGCTACCGGCGTGGCGACCGCTACACTCACATCGCATTTCCACACCATGGAAGCGCGCGCACTGGCACGACTTGGCGACGCCAGAGGGTGTGACCGTTCACTAGCCGAAGCCGTTCGGGAGTTTGAGCGTCGCAACCCAGACGATGACCCGCACTGGATCCGCTACTTTGACGAGGCCGAGCTGTCAGCCGAGTTCGGTCACTGCCTACGCGACCTTGGACGGGCAACTGACGCCACGCGGCACGCATCGCGCTGTCTCCCGTCTGACGCAACGACATTCATGCGAAGCGACTTCTTCGCCGCCATAGTTCTTGCGGACGCGCATCTAACCGCTGGCGACCTTGAGCAAGCGTGCGACGTAGCGCTTAACGCGCTCGCCGCGGGAGAGCAGCTCAGGTCGGCCCGCTGCGTAAATTACCTACGTGAATTCCGCAAGCACCTGACCCGCGCGGCAAGCACTAATACTGTAGTGGAGTTCAGCGAGCAGGCACGCTTGTCCCGGTTGTGGCGTATCGCATCACGGCCCGACAGGAGCCCGGACTAGTACGGCTTCCAGTCCTTTCGGCTCGCGCCTGTACGAAGTGCCCTTATACGTTTGCTGGCTTCATCAGCGGCATGCTCGCTTTCATTAGCTTTTTGAATGACCCATGTCACCATCAGGAACTCACGTATGGCGCGCATGGCAGGATACCCAGACCATTGCATGATGTCGAAGCCGTATACTCGCACGAATGTTTCGTATTCCGCCCGAGTGTGCCAACCGAAGCTGTCGTAATAGATTGCCGTGAGAGCGACGTCCCACTCCCTTGGACCGATAGCGAATCCATCGAGATCGATCACGACCGCTTCGCCGCGGAAGTCATGCAATACGTTCCCTATACCCGCATCGCCGTGAATGACTCCTTGGGGCAATACGAAGCTGAGGCCAAAATACCGGCTACGCATATTCGCGAGCATTCTGGTCAAAAAGTTCCGTTCTTCGTTGCTTAGCCAGTCATTGTCCGAGATTCGCCGTGAAGCGTTCCGGAAAGGCGCGAACTCTGGCAACTGCAAGGAGTCAGGTGCGGTGAGTCTATGTAGGTTCGCCAGGACTTCCGCGACTTCTCCTACGCTCGCATACTCATCGCCATCTGCTGATACCGCTTGCCAGAACGTAATTGCATGCCCATCGATAACGATCGGCTGGTCAATCTCACTGGACGCGAGCCTTACGGCAGGGTAGTCAACGCTCTCTAGCCAGCGTGCTACATCCACAGTCCGGCGCGCCTGGTCGATGTCCACACTCTGCCGAGATATTCGCGCTACGACCGGAGCTGCTAGGCGGAACACCGCGTTGGAGCCGACACGCAAGAGACGCGCGTCCTCTGGGTCGTAGCCAGCTAGGGCACATGCGTCCTTGAGCAGCGCACGCGCACGCGACTCGCCCAGCTCACGGCCTACAGCCATGGCGCGCTTCCCGTTCCCTTGGTTGCTCGCCTCTGAGTGGCAGTGCTGTTGATCTAAGTCAAGCACACCCGTCGCCTCACCTGTACGCCGACGCCGCGCACCCCACCTGGCAGGCCAGCCCATGTCATCTCATCGGGGCAGGTCATCTGCGCTCATCTCACGGTGATATATCACCGCGTTATTGGTTGCTCCCTTCCCGCGATCTAACTTTCCCGGTCACAGGAGTTCCCGCAACGGGACGACAAAGGGAGTGATGCCCAATGACTTATGCCACCGCCTCGGAACGTAGTGATCTGATCAAGGGATTGCGTGCGCTCGCTGATTTCTTGTCAGAGAACCCAGATGTTCCGGCGCCACGCTGGGCAGACCTGATGGTCTTTCCAGACGGCTCAGATTCCGAGATGCGTGCGGAAGTCTACGCGATCGCCACGCGAATCGGAGCAGCTACTAATGACGCCACCGCTTCCGGTGGACACTACACGACTCGCCGTTCATTCGGCCCTGTCGAGTACAAAGCTGTAGCCATCCCGGCCGGTACGCGAAGGGAGGCTGACCGGTGACTGCCTTCATTCTTGCCTCTGCGATGTTCCTGTGCGGTGCAGCAATCGGCGGACTTGCGCTAATCGTCCTCGGAATCCGCAAAGGCGATCGCGC
>Ga0070741_10007505_pt1 | contig 22514 bp, 21 predicted proteins | sample Coa_R1_4_FD_66440 | JGI IMG/M metagenome (GOLD analysis project Ga0070741, IMG submission 66440) | Surface soil microbial communities from Centralia Pennsylvania, which are recovering from an underground coalmine fire - Coalmine... | ecosystem: Environmental > Terrestrial > Soil > Unclassified ... | reverse complement strand
TTGGTGTTCACGCGCGACCTCCTTCAGGGGGGAGGCTGCGCAGCATACCATGATTACAGCCGCCTCGCAATTCACGCGTGACAGACTACTAGACCCCGACAGCGAGGTCGCCTTGAGATGGGCTTCGGGCTGGCGCCGCCCACTCGGCGGCGAGGATGCTGGTGAGGCGCTCGCCGCCGAGGCGCTGGCTGGCCAGGAGCTTGCCGCGCCCGAGACTGAAGCCGAGCGCCGCGCGCAGGCCCGCGTCAGGCGCGCAGTACCAGGCGACGCGCGTGCCACCCGGCATGGGGGTTAGCTCAGTCGTGAGATTGACGCGCGGCGCCAGGGGAGTGTCGAGCGTGCGGCTCACGGTGTAGTATTCGAACGGCCGCCAGTCGAGCAGCGTCGATGCCTGAGCGCCGTCGCCGTGCTCGTGCGGCGCGGGCGGGTCAACATCTTCGGCCGCCGTGCTCACGCCTGGCTCCCAGCGGGCGCGGAAGATGGGGCGCGTCAGATAGGCCCAGACCACCGCCGGCGGCGCGGGCACCGCGACGGCGTGCTGGCAGCGCGCGGCCGCTGCGTCCAGGCGCAGCCGGCGCAGCGCGCGCTCCTGCTCCCAGCGCGCCGCCAAGTCGAGCACGGCGCCATTAACCTCCCCCAGGTGCTCGTACTCCTCGCGATGATACCGTAGGCCAAGCGCCGCACCGTCGAGGCCCAGCCGCCCCAGGGCCGCGTCGGTGAAGAAGACGTAGGCGTGCAGGCGCATCGTCTCGGCGATGCGGTTCTTGAGCAAGCGGTGGACGAGGATAACGTCGGGGCCGATCGGCTTCACGCGCCCGGCGAGGCGCTGCACGGCGAACTCCCCAAAATGCACCACGAGCTTCAGGTCGAGCATCGGCACGTTGCGGCAGGCGGCGCAGACGCAAGCCGCCAGGTGGGCGATGCTGTCGCGCTGGCGGGCAAAGGCGAAGTAGGCACCTTCGATGGCGCCGAGGACGTCCGGCCCGCCAGCATCCGCGCCGGGCAGGTAAACGTAGACGGCGTCGCCCTCCAGCTCGACCAGCTCGATCGGCGGCTGGTAGGCGTCGAGGATCGCCTGGATGAGCTTGCTGAGGATGTCCTGCGCGTGGGTCAGCTCGGTGCCCGTGAGATAGGCCGTGTAGCCGGAAATGTCGGCGATGATCAAGTAGCCGTGCTGCATACCGTCGGCCATCGTCGCCTCCTCGTCGCCCCGTTCGCGCCCGCTTGGCGGAATATAGCCCATGGATTACCCTTTCGGCAGGGAATCTGCTCCCGGCGGCACGGATTTTGCTGTGGCGGCCCGAATGCTGGGCCGGTTGACGGCCGGCGCGTGACGCCCGTATAACCACCGAGGCCAGTGCGTGCAACCGAACAGTATGGGAGTGGGCATCGTGACTGACGGCGCGCGCTTAGCCAGTCGCCCGCTCTCGGGACGTCGAGGCGCCCGACCGTGAGGCGCTCACGCGGCATCGCCATCGCGCTCCTCCTCGGGCTGCTGGCCGTCGCCGTTAGCCCCCTGCGCACTAGCTCTAGCCCCGAGCCACAGGTCATTAGCCTGCTCGACCGCTATGGCGTGTGGGTGACCGCCAACGATCCCGGCCTGGGGCCGCAGGAGACGGCGCGGCGCGCGCTCGACCAGCTTGGCGTGCGCTGGTACGCCAGCTTCGACTACGACGCCGATTCCATCCCGCCCGGCGCGAACAAGGTGATGGCCCTGCCCACCCGCAACCTCGCGCCGGAGGCTGCCCTTCGGGAGGCCGCGCGCAAGCGCCCCGGCAGCTACTGGCTAATCGGTCGCGAGCCGAACGTGCCGGGCGGCGATCCCAATGGCCCGAAGCAGTACGCGGAGGCGTTCCAGTACTACGCGCGCATTCTCAAGGACGCCGACACCGGCGCCAAGCTGATCGGCCCCAACGTGCTCAACTGGGACACCACCTGTCAGGCTTGCCCCGGCTTCGACCTTGGCCGGCAGTGGACCGAGCAGTTCCGCGCGGCCTATCGCCAGCTCGCCGGCACCGAGCCGCCGGTCGACGTCTGGGGCATCCAGCTCGCCGACCTGAACTGGCAGCAGCTCCCGATGGTGAACTGGCAGCCGCTCACCGACCAGCTTGCCGCCTTCCGCGCCTACCTCGACGCGAGCCCGGCCCTGCGCGGCAAGCCCATCTGGATCACCGAGTTCGCCATCGTCTGGGGCTACGAGCAGGTCGAGTGGGCGCAGCAGCCCGACGGAAGCTGGCGCGCCTACCCGGGCGGCCAGTACCGCGCCGACCTGCTGGCGGACGCGCTGCAGGGCTTCCTGGACTGGCTAGAGGGCAGCGCGGACCGCCTGGGCATTGACCGCTGGCTGGTTTACGGCAGCTACCCGCCGCCCGACCCTTTCATGAGCGAGTACGCCGGCCTCCGGCTACTCAGTACCCCGGCAGGCGATCCGACCAGCACCGGGAGCGTCGTGCGCGCGGCCAGCGCCCGCATCCGCACCGCAGGGCCCGCCGGCCGCCCCGTGTTCGCCGTGGCGCCGGCCTTCCGCGACTTCTACGACCACTATGACGGCACACGGGTGCTCGGCCGCCCGCTGAGCCCACCGGCCGCCGTCGACGGCGTGCCTGTCCAGTATTTCGAGAAGGGGCGCCTGGAAGACCACTCGACCGGCACGGACAACCCCGACTGGAAGCTACAGTATGGCCTGGTCGTGGACGAGCTGCAGCAGGCGCAGGCCGACATTCCCTTCGGCGGCGACGTGTCGCCGGTCACGTACGCGCGCGTGAATCGCCTGGCCGACCCGTCTCAGCGCCTGCCGCCGCCGGCCGACTTCGTGGAGGGCGTGGCCCAGCTCAACGACGGGACCGTGTTCATTCCCTTCAGTCCCGACCTCAGCGCCGCGCCAGGCCACTTCGTGCCCGCACGCTTCTGGGAGTACATGAACAACAAGCTGTACTTCCCTGGCGGCTGGCTGCACGACATCGGCCTACCGATCACCGAGGCGATCCAGCTCGACGTGGTGAAGAACGGCATGGGCGCACGGCACGTGCAGGTGCAGGCTTTCCAGCGCACCGTGCTCACCTACGATCCGGAGAACCCGCCCGACTGGCAGGTCGAGCGTGCGAACGTCGGCACCGATTTCGCCCGGGCCTTCCCCCAGCGCGTCCCGCAGCAGTAGGGCGTCGCTCGCCCTGCTCGTCCCGATAGATCGCCTCCCGATATTTTTGGCGACGCCGAGACGCGGATTCTGCCTCCCGTGGCACGCATCTTGTATTGAGTACGTAGTTTCCGGCCACGTGCCACCAGGAGAGATACGATGGAGACGACCGACCTGCGTGGGGCAACGCCCACCGCCACGGGGGGAGCAGGCAGCCGCGACGGGCTCGGCTCCGCGGACCACGACGTGCCCTACAGCTTTGGCCGCCGCCCGAGCACCCGCTGGACGTACCCGTTCACGGCGCGGCAGTTCTGCCACTTGCTGGTCCTGCGCGGGCGCATTCAAGACGGCGAGTTCGACGACGATCGCGACGACGGACGGTCGTAGCCTGTCCACGAGTTCATGAGGGCCCCGGCCAGCGCATGGCGCTGGCGAGAGATGAGCGCCGTTCCGGCTCGGAGCTCCGCGTCTCCCCGCAACTGACCGTGGCGCGTACCCATGCCTTGCCTGGGGAGCGCCTGGCCCGCCCAAGGGTACCGTGCGGCCACCCCTCTGCCGTACTATTTCCCTTGGCGCCGGGCGCAGACTCGCCAGCCCGCCCCGCGCCCACGCGCGAGCGGAGGCAGCATGGATATCGCGGAGGCGCGGGGCCTGCTCGGCACAATGTGGACCATCCGCGCGTTCGAGGAGCGGCTGGCCGAGCTGGTCGCCAGCAAGCAGCTTCCAGGCCTCGTCCACCTGAGCATCGGCCAGGAGGCCACCGCCACCGGCACCTGCGCCGCGCTGCGGGCCGACGACTACATCTACACCGGCCATCGCCCGGATGGCCCGTTCATCGCGCGCGGCGCGGACCTGAACCGCATGATGGCCGAGCTGGCCGGCCGCGCCACGGGCTACTGCCACGGCAAGGCCGGCTCGATGCACCTGGTGGATGTCGAGCACGGCCTGTTGACCGCGACGGGTATCGTGGGGGGGAACCTGCCGCTCGGCCTCGGCTCGGCGCTGGTCTGCCAGGAGCGGGGCGCGGAACAGGTCGTGGTCGTGTTCTTCGGCGATGGGGCATCGAACGCCGGCTACTTCCACGAGTCGCTGAACATCGCCAGCCTGTGGCGCCTACCGCTGATCTTCGTCTGCGAGAACAACGGCTACGCCGAGTTCACGCCGCTCTCGGCCCATACGGTCATCGAGCGGCTAGCGGTCCACGCCGAGAAGTACGGCATCCCCACCGCCACCCTCGACGGCCAGGACGTGCTGGTCGTGCGCGCGGCCGTGCAGCAGGCGGTGGACCGCGCGCGCGCGGGCGAGGGGCCCAGCTTCCTCGAGTGCCTCACGTACCGCCTGAGTGGGCACTATGTGGGCGATCCCCAGCGCTACCGCGAGGCGGCCGAGCTAGCGGAGTGGCGCGAGCGCGACCCGATCGCGCGCTTCCGCCGTTACTTGATCGGCGAGGGCCTGATCGCCGACGGGACGGCCCCGGACGGCGCGTGGGCGGGCGAGCAGATTGAGGAGGCCACGCTGGAGCGCGAGGCGCGCGAGCGGGTCGAGGCCGCGGTGCGCTACGCGCTCGACAGCCCCTGGCCCAGCCCCGAGGAAGTCGCCACGGAGGTGTACGCGTGACCCAGCCGTCGACGACGCTGGCGCCCGGGGCGGCCGACAGCCGCGTCTCGCTCGTGGTCGCCATCAACCAGGCGCTGCGCGAGGAGATGGCGCGCGATCCGGCCGTCTACGTGCTGGGCGAGGACGTGGCGGTGGGCGGGCCGTTTGGCGCGACCGCGGGGCTCGCGGAGCTATACGGCGAGCGGCGCGTGCGCAACACGCCGATCAGCGAGGGCTCGATCATGGGCGCGGCGGTGGGCATGGCGGTGCTCGGCCTGCGGCCGGTGGTCGAGATCATGTTCGTGGACTTCATCACGCTCGCCATGGACCAGCTCGTGAACCACGCGGCCAAGCTGCACTACCTGTCGGGCAGCCAGCTTCGCGTGCCGCTGGTGGTGCGCGTGCAGTGCGGCGTGATGGGCGGCTGGGGCGCGCACCATTCGCAGAGCCTGGAGGCCTGGTTCGTCCACGTGCCGGGCCTGAAAGTCGTCATGCCCGCGACGCCGGCTGACGCGCGCGGCCTGCTGAAGGCAGCCATCCGTGACGACAACCCGGTGCTCTTCGTGGAGAACCGCGCCCTCTACTGGGGCCTGGGCGACCTGCCGCCCGGCGAGGGCCTGGTGCCGCTGGGCCAGGCGGCCGTGCGGCAAGCGGGCGGCGACGTGACCGTGCTGGCCACCGGACGGCTGGTGGGCGAGGCGCTGGCGGCCGCCCGCGATCTCGGCGGCGAGGGCATCACGGCCGAGGTGATCGACCTGCGCAGCCTGGTCCCGCTGGACCTGGAGACCGTCGTGACGTCGGTCCGTCGAACGGGGCGCCTGGTGGTCGCGCACGAGGCCGTGCTGCCCGGCGGCTACGGCGCGGAGATCGTGGCCCAGGTGCAGCGCGCGGCGTTCGACTACCTCGACGCGCCGGTAGAGCGGGTGGGCGCGCCGTTCGCGCCCGTGCCCGCCGGCCCATCGCTCGAAGAAGCGTTCCTCCCCGGCCGCACGCAGATTGCCGCCGCCGTCCGCGCGACGCTCGGGCGCTAAGCCCTAGCCGACTGTCACCGGAGCTACATAGGGCAGGGGGCGTCCCCTGCAGCCCGGCGTATCCGGCCGTGCGCCGTGTTCCGGTCGGCCTCCCAGCCCCCGCTGCCGGGCGGAGAAGACGACGGCCCTCCAATTCTGGGGGAGCACCCGGGGCGGCAGCTCGGCCACGTGCGGACTAACGCGGCTTCCGGCGGGCCTGGCGCACCTCGGCACGAGCTGCGGTAATCGCATCCTCCAGGTCTGCACCCGCGGTGCCGGGAGAGATGCCGGCCCGAATATCCGCGAGCGCCGCGGCAAATCGGGACCGCCACTCGTACTCGGGAATTTGTCGCCGTGGGCCGACCACGCGCCGCGCGCCGGATCGGCGCCTCGTGAGGTAATCCTCCAGCGCCTCCCGGACGAGAGCGGTCATCGCGCGGCTCTCCTCCCCGGCCAATTCCCGGAGCTGATTGGCCTGCTCTGACTCGACGTATACGCTGATGCGCTTCATGGCTGCTCTCCCGATCGCCCCTCTGAGCGCATCTTAGCATTCCCCGCCGTCCGCGCCACCCTCGGCCGCTGAGCTGTAGCCGACTATCACCAGAGAAACGTAGGGCAGGGACTCGTTGTCACCCGCCGCCCGGCTCGCCCACGCCGCCTATACGGAGAGCTACGAGCGCGCGTTGGATCACCATCTGCGCGCCGCGCGTTCGATCATTGTCTTCTCCTCCCAGGCGGGATAAACTCCGGCACGGCTGCTTGCGGCTCGGCTCCGCGGCGCCACAGCAACGCCGTCGTGTTCACCAAGCCACCAGAATTGCTTATACATCGGGAGAAAAGCGATGTCGCTGGAAGCGAACAAGGAGCTGATTCGGCGGTTGGTGGCCGATGGGTGGGGGAAGGGCGACCAGGCCACGGTGGACGCGCTGCTCGCGCCGACCTTCGTGGACCACGCGGCGGAGCTGGGCGGCGGCGCGTCGGACGCGGCGGGCTTCAAGGAGCAGGTGCGCGAGTTCCGCGCGGCCTTCCCAGATGGCAAGACGCAGATTGACGACCTGATCGCCGAGGGGGATAAGGTGGTGCTGCGCTGGACGGACGGCGGTACGCACCGCGGCCCGTTCATGGGCGTCGCGCCGACGGGCAAGCGCGTGACGCTCACGGGCATCGACATCTACCGCATCGCCGATGGCAAGATCGTGGAGTACTGGTGCAGCGAGGACGTGCTCGGCCTGCTGGAGCAGCTTGGCGCCGTCCAGCCGCCGCGGTAGGAGAGGCCGGGGCCCGGCGCGGGCGAGAGGGGGCAGCATGCGACTCGATGGCAAGGTGGCGATCGTGACGGGCGCGGGTCAGGGCATCGGCCGCGCGTACGCGCTGCGGCTGGCGCGGGAGGGCGCGCGCGTCGCCGTGGCCGAGGTGCAGGCCGCGAAGGGCGAGGAGACCGCGGCGGCGATCCGGGCGGCTGGCGGCGAGGCGCTGGCGCTGGCCACCGACGTCTCGAACGAGGCGAGCACGGAAGCGATGGCGCGCGCGACGGCCGAGCGCTTCGGGCGTATTGACGTGTTGGTGAACAACGCGGCCATCTTCCACGGCGTGGCGCGCAAGCCGTTCGACGAGCTGACGGTGGCCGAGTGGGACCGGCTCTACGCGGTGAACGTGCGCGGCGTCTGGCTGTGCTGCAAGGCGGTCGTGCCGTACATGCGGCGGCAGGGAGAGGGCGGCAAGATCATCAACATCGCGTCGGACACGGTGCTGTCGGGCATCCCGTACCTGCTGCACTACGTGTCGTCGAAGGGGGCGGTGCTGGCGCTGACGCGCGCCCTGGCGCGCGAGCTAGGAAACGACAACATCTGCGTGAACGCCGTGGCGCCCGGGTTCACGCTGAGCGAGGCGGGCCAGGGCGCGCCCGACGAGACGAAGCAGCGGTCGGTGGCCGGGCGGGCGCTGCACCGCGAGGAAGTGCCCGAGGACCTGGTGGGGACGATCGTGTATCTCGCCTCGCCCGACAGCGACTTCGTGACGGGCCAGACTATCGCCGTGAATGGCGGCTACGTGCTGCACTAGGGGCGGGCGGGGGTGTGGGGGACACCCCCACACCCCCGCGCAGCTTCCCTTACTCGCCCTGGCCGAGCGAGTAGGCCGGCTCGCCGTTGAAGTCGTAGAGGTTCTCGGTCTTGATGAAGTCGAGGCCGGCCTCGGCGATGCGGCCCATCAGGCTGACGATCTGCTGCGGGGTAATCGGGGTGTTGCCGCCCGGGCCCTGGAAGCGGCAGCGCCACTGGTCGCTGCAGAAGGTCTCGGGCGCGCCCTCGGGGAACACCTTCACCCCGCGGTTGGCGATCATGGTGAGCTGGAGGCCGTCCACGCCCACGCGCTGCATCGCCGCGCCGAGGTCGTCCGCCGTGCCGGCGGTGTAGTCCACGAACACGTCCACGCCGACCAGGGTCTTCGTCATGGGCGGCGCGGCGCTCGTCTGCACGCGCACGTCCACGTCCACGCGGTCAGCCGCGCGATAGCTGACGGCCTTGAGCTGCTCGGGTTTCTGGCCGAGCCGAGCGATGACTGCCTGTGCGAACTCCTTAGTGCCGACCTTCTGCTTGCTCACGCGCTCGTCGTAGATGTCGTAAGTATGGATGCCGTCCTCGATCGTCTTCAGCCAGGCGTTGTGGACGCGCTCGGCCACGTCGGGCTGGTTGATGTGGACCAGCATCATCACCGCGCCGAGGAGCAGGCCGGAGGGGTTGGCGAGGTTCTGGCCCGCGCGGCGCGGCGCGGAGCCGTGGATGGCCTCGAACATCGCCGCCTGGTCGCCGATGTTCGCCGAGCCGGCCAGGCCGACCGAGCCGGCGATCTGCGCCGCCACGTCGGACAGGATGTCGCCGTACAGGTTCGGCATGACGATGACGTCGAACGCCTCGGGGGTGTCGGCGAGCTTCGCCGCGCCGATGTCGACGATCCAGTGCTCCTTCTCGATGTCCGGGTATTGCTCGCCGATCTCGTCGTAGATCTTGTGGAAGAGGCCGTCGGTCTGCTTCAGGATGTTGTCCTTCGTGAAGCAGGTGACCTTCTTGCGGTTGTTCCGCCGCGCGTACTCGAAGGCGTAGCGGATGATCTTCTCGCTGCCCGGGCGGCTGATGATCTTGATCGCCTCGACCACCTGCGGGCTCTGCTGGTACTCGATGCCCGCGTACAGGTCTTCCTCGTTCTCGCGGACCACCACGACATCCATGCCGGGGTGCTTGGTCTCGATGAACGGGGCATAGGCGACGCAGGGGCGCACGTTGGCGTACAGGCCAAGCACCTTACGGGTGGTAACGTTCAGGCTCTTGAAGCCGCCGCCCTGCGGGGTGGTGATGGGCGCCTTAAGGAAGACGCGCGTGCGCCGCAAGGAGTCCCAGGCGCGAGGGTCGATGCCGGTGCTCTCTCCCTTGAGGTACATCTTCTCGCCGATCTCGATGACCTCGATGTCCAGGCGCGCGCCGGCTGCCTGGATGATGTCGAGCGTCGCGGTCATGATCTCGGGGCCGATGCCGTCGCCGTAGGCCACCGTGATGGGAGTGTTCTGGCTCACCGCAGGCTCCTTCCGAGCACGCCGAAGCGGCGGAACGTGTGGGATGTGTCCCGAGGTTATACAGAAAGAGCGGCGGGCGCGGCAGCGGCGGTGCGCGCCCGCCGTGGCCGCTGGCTAGCGGCGCGCCGGCCGCGCCCAGGGCCCTCCCAGGCTGCCCACCCGCCGCTCGGGCAGGACGATCCACAGAATCACGTACAGCAGCACGCCCGGCACGCCGCCGGGCAGCATGGCGAGCAGGAACAGCAGGCGCACGAGCCAGGCCGGCACGCCGAAGCTCTCGGCCAGCCCGCCGCACACCCCTGCAACAATCCGGTTGCGCCGCGACCGATGAAGTCCACTCATTGTTGGCACCTCCGGGCGGCCTCGTGCAGTCCACGTGCCACCAGCCGGCGCGCGTGGCACACCTTCTGCGCCGGCGGGCGCGAGGTGCGGCCAGGAGGCGTTTGCGATGAACACGGTCACGACGAACGGGGTTTCGGTCCAATCGCGCCCTCACGCTGGGGGGCGCGGCTCAGGGGCGAGGGAGGTGGACGCCGCCGGGCTGGCGGCGGCGCTGCGGTGCGAGCTGCGGGGCGAGGCGCGCTTCGACGCCGGCAGTCGCGCCCTGTACGCGGCCGACGCGTCGAACTACCGCCAGGTGCCGATTGGCGTGGTGGTCCCGCGCGACGTGGACGACGTGGTGGCCACGGTCGCCACCTGCCGCCGCTTCGGCGCGCCGCTGCTCTCGCGGGGCGGCGGCACGAGCCTGGCCGGCCAGTGCTGCAACGTGGCCGTCGTGCTCGACTTCTCGAAGTACCTGCACCAAGTGCTGCAGATTGATCCGGAGCAGCGGATCGCGCGGGTGCAGCCGGGCACGGTGCTCGACACGCTGCGCGCCGCGGCCGAGCGCCACCATCTGACGTATGGCCCCGACCCGGCCACGCACAACCGCTGCACGCTCGGCGGCATGATCGGCAACAACTCGTGCGGCGTCCACTCCGTCATGGCCGGCATGACCTCGGATAACGTCGAGGAGCTGGAGGTGCTGACCTACGACGGGCTGCGCCTGCGCGTGGGCCGCACGCCTGACGCCGTGCTCACCACCATCGTCGCCGAGGGCGGGCGGCGCGGCGAGATCTACGGCCGGCTGCGGGCGCTGCGCGACCACTACGCCGACGCCATCCACCAGCGCTATCCCGACATCCCGCGCCGCGTGTCGGGCTACAACCTGCCCGCGCTCCTGCCGGAGAACAACTTCCACGTGGCCCGCGCGCTGGTGGGCACCGAGGGCACCTGCGTCACGGTGCTGGAAGCGACGGTGCGGCTCGTCCACAGCCCGCCCGCGCGCGTGATGGTCGTGCTGGGCTATCCCGACGTGTACACGGCCTGCGACCACGTGCCCGCGATTCTGGAGCACCACCCGGTCGGGCTGGAGGGCTTCGACGACATCCTGATCCACTACATGCGGCGCAAGGGCCTGCACCCTGACGACCTGCCGCTGCTGCCCGCGGGCGGCGGCTGGCTCCTGGTCGAGTTCGGGGCCGAGACGCGCGACGAGGCGACCGCGCAGGCGCAGGGGCTGATCGACGCGCTGAAGGGCCAGGAGCACGCGCCGGACATGAAGCTCTACGCGGACCCGGAACAGCAGGCGAAGCTCTGGGAGATCCGCGAGTCGGGGCTGGGCGCCACGGCGATCGTGCCCGGCGAGCCGCCGGCGTGGCCCGGCTGGGAGGACTCGGCCGTGCCGCCGGCGCGGCTGGGCGACTACCTGCGCGACCTGCGCCAGCTCATCGACCGCTACGACTACACGGCGTCGTTCTACGGCCACTTCGGGCAGGGCTGCCTGCACACGCGGATTACCTTCGACTTCACCACGGCGGCCGGCATCGCGCGGTATCGTGGCTTCATGGGCGAGGCGGCCGACCTGGTGCTGCGCTACGGCGGCTCGCTGTCGGGCGAGCACGGCGACGGCCAGGCGCGCGCGGAGCTGCTGCCGAAGATGTTCGGCGACGAGCTGGTGGGCGCCTTCCGCGAGTTCAAGGCGATCTGGGACCCCGACGGGAAGATGAACCCCGGCAAGGTGGTGGCGCCCGCCCGCATGGACGAGCACCTGCGGCTGGGCACCGGCTACGCGCCGCCCGCCCCGCGCACCCATTTCGCCTTCCGCGACGATGGCGGCAGCTTCGCGCACGCGACGCTGCGCTGCGTGGGCGTGGGCAAGTGCCGCAAGACCGACGCGGGCCTCATGTGCCCGAGCTACATGGTGACGCGCGAGGAGGAGCATTCCACGCGCGGGCGGGCGCACCTGTTGTTCGAGATGCTACAGGGCGACCCGGTGCGCGGCGGCTGGCGCGACGAGCACGTGAAGCAGGCGCTTGATCTATGCCTGGCGTGCAAGGGGTGCAAGGGCGAGTGCCCCGTGCACGTGGACATGGCGACGTACAAGGCGGAGTTCCTGTCGCACTACTACGCCGGCCGCTTGCGGCCCCGCCAGGCTTACGCCTTCGGGCTGATCATGTACTGGGCGCGGCTGGCGGCGCCGCTGGCCGGGCTGGCGAACTTCATGACGCAGACGCCGCTGCTGCGCGACGCCGCGAAGGCCACGGCGGGCATGGCGCCGGCGCGCGAGGTGCCGCGGTTCGCGCCGCAGACGTTCCAGCGCTGGGCGCGACAGCGGGAGCGACGCAACTGGGGCGGGCCGCCGGTGCTTCTGTGGCCGGATACGTTCAACAACCACTTCCACCCTAGCACGGCCGTCGCCGCCGTCGAGGTGCTGGAGGCGGCGGGCTACCGCGTGGTTGTGCCGCAGCGCGCGCTGTGCTGCGGCCGGCCGCTGTACGACTACGGCATGCTGGACCTCGCCAAGCGCTTCCTGCGCCAGATCCTCGCCACGCTGCGCCAGCCCATCCGCGCCGGCGTGCCGATCGTGGTGCTGGAGCCGAGCTGCTTCGCCGTCTTCCGCGACGAGCTACGGAACCTGTTCCCGCACGATGAGGACGCGCGGCGGCTCTGCGAGCAAGCGTTCCTGCTCGACGAGTTCCTGCAGCGGCGGGCCACGGGCTACGAACCGCCCGAGCTCCACGCGAAGGCCCTCGTCCACGGCCACTGCCACCACCAGGCGGTCGTGCGCATGACCGACGAGGAGGCGTTGTTCCGGCGGATAGGGCTGGACTTCCAGGTGCTCGACGCGGGCTGCTGCGGCATGGCGGGCGCGTTCGGCTTCGAGCCGGGCGAGCACTACCGTGTGTCGGTAGCGGCCGGCGAGCGGGTGCTGCTGCCCGCGGTGCGGAATGCCCCGAAGGACACGCTGATCGTCGCCGACGGGTTTAGCTGCCGCGAGCAGATCCGGCAGGGCACGGACCGCGCGGCGCTCCATCCGGCCCAGGTGCTGCAGCTCGCGCTGCACGGCGAGCGCGGCTTGACGCGCCAAAGCTACCCGGAGGCGCAGTATGCCGACCTGCGGGACGCCGGCGACGGCAAGGGGACGGCGCGGGCGGCCGCGGCGGCCGCGGCGCTGATGATCGGCGGCGGGCTGCTGGCTGCCGCGCGCCGCCGCTAGACAGGTGAAGCTCTAGGAAGCCCGCGAGAGGGGAACACGCCATGCGCTTTCAACGCTTCGACGACCGCTACATCCTGCGCCTGGAGACCGGCGAGCCGGTGATCGAGACGCTGACCGCCTTCCTGCGCGAGCAGGAAATCCAGTTTGCCAACATCAGCGCGGCCGGCGCGGTGCAGTGGCTGCGGCTCGGCTACTGGAACCCTCGCTCGGCGCAGTACGAATACCGCGACCTGGACGAGCAGTTAGAAGTGGTCAGCTTCCAGGGCAACGCCGCTCGGAAAGACGGCGCGCCATTCCTGCACATTCACGGCGTGTTCGGCCGAGAGGACTTCTCGGTGTGCGGCGGCCACGTGAAGGAGGCGCGGGTGCGGCCGACCCTGGAGGTCTGGCTGCGGACCGAGAACGTGCCCGTGCAGCGCACGCGCGATCCGGCGACGGGGCTCGACCTGCTCGACTTGCCGCAGCGGATCGGGGCCGCGAGGTGACGGCCACGGACCACGCCGGCGCGGTCGCGGGCCGGCGTGGCGCCCGTCGGCACCGGGCGACGGCGCCCGCTCGAGACGGGCCAGGGCAGCCCCGCGGCACCCGGGAAGCCGAGACGGCGGCTCCCGACGTGCCGCCCGGCTGGACCACCAATCCGTCGGCCTGGAGCCGCCGGCTGCCGCTCGTCGGCCTTGCCCTCGTCGGCTTCTGCATCGCCGCCTACCTCGCGGCGTACCAGGTGGGCATACTGCCGAGCGTCTGGGAGCCGTTCTTCGGCACCGGCTCGCGGACGGTCCTCACGTCCTGGGTGAGCCGCGCGCTTCCCGTGCCCGACGCCGCGCTGGGCGCACTCGCCTACCTCTGCGAGGCGGCGGCTGGGCTCCTCGGCGGCCGCGCGCGCTGGCGGACCCACCCGTGGCTGGTGATGCTCTACGGGGCCATCGTGGGGCTGCTCGGCATTGCCAGCGTGGTACTCGCCATCGCTCAGCCCGTCGCGTTCGGCGCCTGGTGTACGCTATGCCTGGCGTCGGCGGCTATCTCGCTCACGCTGGTCGGGCCGGCGCTGGAAGAGGTGCTGGCGAGCTTGCAGTACGTGAACCGGGTGAGCGTCGCGGGCGGGCCGGCCTGGGGAGCGTTCTGGGGACTGGCGGAGGCGCGGGCGCCCGCGCCCAGCCCGGACCGGCCCGCCCACCGACCGCCTGGGCGCCCCGGCTGGTGGCCGCAGGTCGCCGCCACCGCGCTGGGCCTCTGGCTGATGGCCGCGCCGGCCGTGCTGGGCTTCGGGGGCCTCGCCGCCGTCAATGCCCACGTGGTCGGGCCGCTGGTCGTCGCCTGCGCCTGGAGCGCGGTGTGGCCGGCCGCCCGGCCGCTGCGCTGGGGCTACGGGCTGCTGGGCCTGTGGCTGCTCGTCGCGCCCTGGCTGCTCAGCTCGCCGCCAGCAGCGCTGGCCAACAGCATGGTCGTCGGGGCGCTGCTCGCGCTGCTGGCCTGGCGCAGCGCGCCCGCCAGCGAGGGGCTGGGCGGCGGCTGGCTCGCGCTGCTGCACGACGGCCTGGGAGCGGACGCGCCGGCCGCGGTCGGGGAGGAGCCGCGTGCCGCCTCGCGGCGCGAGCCGGCCTAGCCCACGCCGCCGACGGCCCGAGCGGGGACGCCGACATGCTCCAGCAGGCGCAGGTAGTCGGCGAGCAGCCCCGTGATGAGGTGGTCGCGGGCGATCTGCGCCTGGCCGCGGCGGCCCATCGTCGCCGCCAGGCCCGGCTCGCGCAGCAGGCGCACGAGCTGTTTGGCCGCGAACGGGGCGCCGTCCACGATGACGCCGGCGGCGCCGCCGCCGACCTGCTCGGGAAGCTGGCCGTGCCGGCCGACGATCGCGGGCTTGCCCTTCCACTGGCACTCGGCGATGCCCCAGCCAAAGCCGCGAGGCACGGCGAGCTGCACTGCCACGCGCACCGCGCGCTGCAGGGCGTTCAATTCGGCTGGGCCGAGAGCGGCATCCTGGGTCAGCACGTGGATGTCCGGGTCGTCGCCGGCCGCGGCCACCACCGGGCCGAGGTCCCGCTGGGCGCGTGTGGTGGAGAGCAGCGACGAGTCGACGAGGACGATCTGGAGGCCCGGCACCTCGCGGCGGGCGATCCAGTAGGCGCCGAGCGCGCCGACGGGCGCGTAGCGCTGGTCGATGGGCGCGAACTGGCCGATGAGCGGCCGGTCCGGATCAATGCCCAGCCGCGCGAGCGCGGCCGTGACCTCGGCCGGCGCGAGCGGCAGGTGCTTGGGCGAGCACGGATCGATCGCCGGCCGGGCGACGCCCTGGTACAGGCCGGGCGTCGGCGGCGGGACCAGCCCCGCGGCCGGGTAGAGCGCGGCCGCGTAACCGCGCAGCACGCGCTGCACGTCCGTCCAGACCTCCGGCCGCGCGGCCCGCGTGTCGAGGTGGCAGTGCCAGACCCAGCGCGGCCGGCCATCGTGCGGGGGCAGCACATGGGCGAGCGCCAGCGCCTGCGGGTCATGGGCCACGATCACGTCGTACTCGGGCGCGAGGTTGGCGGCGCGGCGCTCGGCGTAGCCATACCAGGCCGTGCGCGCTTTCCGCTCCCAGCGCACGTCGGCGCCGTTCAGGCCGTCGTAAAGCGCCTGCCAGAATGGCGCCGTGGTCGGCGGCAGCAGGTGCCAGTCGGCCAGCAGGCCCAGGTCGCGCTGCAGCGGCACGAGCGACGCGAGCATCTCGGCCACGGCGCTGCCGAAGGGGCTAACGCTGAGGTGGAGCAGCCGCACGCCTCGCAGCGGCGCCGCCTGCTGTCGCAGCGCGGCCACCTCGTCGGGACCGACGATCGGCAGGTAATCGTCGAGACGGCGCTGCCCCAGGTGGATCATCGCCGTGGTCATGCTATGGGCCTCCGCGGGGGCGTGGCCCCAGCAAGCTGATCTTCCCCACGCTCCCCCGTTATCCTGCGGCCTGGACCCGCCGCGCGGCAATAATACTGCCGCCGCTGTCCGTTAGGGTCCGGTGGACGGCCGCGCCAGCGCTCGCGGGCCGCGAACAGCTACGCAAGGATCGGGCCGCCGCCCGCTGCGCACGCGGCCTACCCGTAGCTCGCGCGGACCGGCAGCCGTTATAGCGGCCAGCCGTGCTGCGAGAGGTCCACGCCGTTGCCGTCCGGATCGTGGACCCGCGACTCGGCCTCGCGGTTCGGCGGCCGCTTCGTCACCGGTGCCGCGGCCCCCAGCTCGTCGCAGGTCGAGCGCAGCGCTTCCACGTCGTCCACCTGGAAGCCGATATGGTTGATGCCCGGCCGCAGGTGGGCACCCTCGATCTCGCGCTCGGGCCCGATGGGGATGATGGCCAGGTTGACGTGCCCATCGGAGAGATAGGTCGCCGTGCCCACGCCCTCGACGACCTTCAGGCCGAAGGCGGTCGTATAGAAGCGGACCAGCCGCTCGACGTCCTCGGTGAGGATGGCGATGTGCCGAATGCGCGCCATACCAATGCCCCCCTTCGAACGTGCGTGCCCCGCAGCGAGCATAGCATTTCGGTGAGGCGGGACAAAGGCGACGTAAAGGCTGGATGGCGGCCGGGCGACCACGAGGCTAGCGCGGCGAGCGAGCGCGCAGGCAGGGCGGGGACATTGAGTGCGCCGGGGGAGCAGGTGCGGGGGCGGGAGCGCGGGGGCTCAGCGGGCCCGACAGCCAGCGCGATAGCCCGCGGCGTAGGCGTCCTGGATCTCCCAGATATACAGCTCGCGGAGCGGCGGCTCGCCGCGATAGCCGTCGGCATAGCCGAGCGCGTACGCCTCGACGGCCGTTTGCGGCAACAAGGGCACCATGTCTGGCTCCACTGGAGACGGCCACCGCGCGGGTCGCTGCGCCATGGTGGCGTCACCACCAGGATTGTCGGCGGTCCGGCTCCCCGGCAGCAGATGCAGGGAGTGCGCCAACCACGACGGGCTATCGGATTGTCGTCCTCAAGGTATCAGGCCCAGGTAAATGGATGGGTAACAGCAGGTAACCGGAAGGTGGCTGATTGAGGCCCCACGGGGCTGGGGCGCGCCGAGCGGAATCAGTCGGCGGCGACGAGGGGGCGCCCGTCGAGCTGGAAGAGAGCTTCGGGCGGCAGCGGCGCGGCGATCACGCCCTGCTCAAAGGCGTAGCCGATCCAGGCGTCCAGGGTCGCGCGGTTGGCGGCGAGGCCCGCGGGCCACGGCTGCGGCCCCAGCACGGCCTCCTGCTCGGCCCAGCTCAGACCCGGCCAGACGACGCTCGGGGCCTGCCGCTCGCGCTGGCGCGCGACGTACAGGTCGGCCGCGCGACGCAGCCCGTCGTACACGCTCGCCGCCACCCAGGGGTGCTCGGCGAGCAGGCTGTTCTTCAGCACCACGGTGTGCATGGGCGGGAACAGCCCCGTGCGGCGGAAGTAGTCTTGCTCGACCGGCACGAAGTCGGGGATCAGGCGCTGCACGCGCGCTGCCTCGCCCGGCCCCCACTCGGGCTCGTGCGGGATCAGCAGCGCGTCGATCTCGCCGGCGGCCAGCAGGCTCTCCAGCGACCGCCCGGGCCGGCAGGGCTGCAGGCGCACCCAGGTGGGCACCTCGTAGCGCGGGTCGTCGCGGCCGTTGCTCACCCACTCCACCGAGCGCAGGTCGACGCCGTAGTCGTGCTGCAGCAGGGCGCGCTGCCAGACGAGGGCGGAGTTCGACCACATCTGGATGCCGATGCGCTTGCCATTGAGCTGTTCGGGCGACGTGATGCCGCCGTCGCGCGCCACCCAGATGTCGCGCTGGCGGAACGAGCGGTGGGGGAAGATCGGCAGCGCCGTGAACGGCAGCCCGAACGGGAAGCCGTTCAGGTAGTTGCCGCTGGAATACTCGCAGACATCGTAGGCGAGGTCGTCGCGCATGCGGCGATGGCGCTCGCCGGCGCGCGCCGGATTGCGCACGAAGGATAGCTCGACGTCGGCGAGCCGCACCGTGCCATCCCAGAGCGGCTCGAAGAGCGGCGCGTCACACGCCATCACCAGCGGCAGCCCGGCCATCGTCCCCTCCCGCGCGCGACACTCGCGGTTCGTCGGCGCAGTATAGCAGGGAGACGGCGGTCAGCGCGGCTCGCGGGAACCGCCCGCCGCGGTGCCCGCCAGCGTCTCGTCAGGCGCGTCGCCCGCGGCCAGGTCCGAAGCGCCGTTTGCCATGGGCTGCGGGGCCCGCCGCCAGCGCAGCGGCATACGCACCGCCATCCGCAGCACGCGCTCGCGGCGGCGCTCCTCCTGCAAGTGGCGGACGCGCGCCTGGAGCAGATCATGAAGGGCGATCAGACCAAGCACGCGGGGCGGCGCCGCGCGTGTCACGACAGGCAGGCGGGTGAGATTGCTCTCCGCCATACGGTAGACCACCACGCGCAGCGTCTCGTCGGGGTAGGCTACTACCGGCGCGCGGTTGGCCAAGGCATCCACCGTGCGCCCCAGGCGGAACGCTGCCGGATCGGCCAGCGCCTGTCGGAGCTGTGTGCGCGTCACCACGCCGACGAGCGTCCGGTCGGCTCTGACGACCGGGTACAGGCGCTGCCGTCGCTGCGGGGGCGCGGTGGGCAGCAGCCGGCCGACCTCGTCGAGCGCCGTGTCGGCAGGGAGCGCCACGATGTCGGTGCGCATCGCGTCGCGGACGAACGTCAGCTCCAACGGATCGACCGAGTAGTCGCGCGTGAGGTGGTGGCCGCGACGGCTCACCTTCTCAGTGAGGATCGAGCGTCGCAGCACCAGCACGGTGAAGCCGTGCGCCACCACGGCCGCGACGAGGAGCGGCAGGAGGACGTTGACGTCGTGCGTCAGCTCCAGGCTGAACAGGATGCCCGTGAACGGCGAGCGCATCGTGCCGCCCAGGATGGCGCCCATGCTGATCAGCGGCCAGAAGCCGGCGCCCTCGTTCGGCAGCACCATCGCCTCCAGGCCGCCGAGCGCGCCGCCCATCATCAGCAGCGGCGCCAGCACGCCGCCCGAGGTGCCCGAGCCGAGCGACACGGCCCAGATCACCGACTTCACGAGCAGCACGCCGAGGATGACCTGGCCCGCGACGCTGCCCTGCAGCAGGGCTTCGATCGTGTCGTAGCCGACGCCGAGCGCCTGGGGGAACACCAGCCCGCCCAGGCCGACGACCACGCCGCCGATGGCCGGCCACCACATCCAGTGGATCGGCAGCTTCTTGAAGGCGTCTTCGGAGCCGTAGACGGCGATGGTGAGCAGCGTGGACAGCCCGCCGGCCAGCAGGCCGACGAGCACGCAGGCGAGAATGCCACCCACGCCGATAAACGCGGCATGCGGCGGCACGGAGAAGAGCGGCGCCGGGCCGATGATGTAGTGACGGACGAGGGCCGCCGTGGCGCTGGCGAGCGCCACCGGGATGAGGCTGCGCGGCTTCCACTCGAAGAGCAGCAGCTCGACGGCGAGCATCACCGCCGCGACCGGCGTGGCGAAGGTGGCGGACATGCCGCCCGCCGCCCCGGCCACGAGCAGCGTCTTCCGCTCGGCACCGCTCAGCCGCAGGAACTGGGCGATGAGCGAGCCGAACGCGCCGCCCGTCATGATGATCGGCCCCTCCGCGCCAAACGGGCCGCCTGAGCCGATCGAGATCGCCGAGGAGAGCGGCTTGAGGATGGCCAGCCTCGGCTCGACGCGGCTGCCATTCAGGAGGATCGCCTCGATCGCCTCGGGGATGCCGTGGCCGCGAATGCGCTCCGAGCCGTAGCGCGCCATGAGCCCGATGATCACCGCGCCAACGACGGGGACGAATACTACGAGCACGCCCAGCCGATTGTCCGCCGGGGAGACAAGCGCGAAGTCCCAGCGCTGGTAGAAGAAGAGATTCGTAAACAGGCCGATCAAGCGCAGCAGCGCCAGCGCCACGAACGCGCTGAGCACGCCGATGGCGACGGCGATCAGCGCGATGGGCACGACGCGCGGGGTGGTCGTGAAATCGCCGAGCCGCCCGGTGGCCTCGTCGTGGCCCAGACGGCTCAGCGCGCCGACAAGCCAGTGGCACGCACGGGGATAGGTCGCTTGCACATCACCCTCCTCCTGTCGGTGACGACGGCGTGGCCGCGTCGCCCGCGGCTGGGGGCGCGTCGCCGGAGACATCGGCGAGCAACGCGTTCAGCGCCCGCGCCAGGGCAGGCCCCGTGGCGCGCAGCTCCGCGCGGTGCAGCAGCGATAGCTCGCGCAGCACCGCCGCGCCTTCGGGCGAGAGGGCAAGCAACACCTGGCGCCGGTCGGCCGCGCCGCGCGTCCGCACCATCAGGCCTCGGTCGACGAGACGCCCCACCAGCTCGACCGCGCTGTGGTGAGCGATCTGGAGGCGCTCGGCCAGCTCGCCAATGGTCGCCGGCCGGCCCTCGGGCAAGCCCTTGATGGCCAGCAGCGCCTGGTGCTGCTGCGGCTCGATGCCGGCGCGACGCGCCTCGCGCTCGCTGAAGTGGAGGAAGCGGCGAATCTGGTATCGAAACTCGGCTAGGGCCTGGTAGTCGGCCAGCGGCATACCGTCGTCTGGAATCATTGTACCAGAAAATATATCGTGTTACGATGCATTTGGCCGGGGCGGGGCATCGGTCCACCTCCCACTGGGACTGAGCAGTCCTGGCCCCTGTGCAGGCAGCGTGCCGGTGTTGAGGGGGCAACGACGGCGCGCCGCTTGCCGCCGCTCGCGCGGCGCCGGGGCGCGGGGGGAAGACGCGCCCCGGCGCCGCTCCCTGGCGCCTAGCCGCCCCGGGGACAGCGAAGGGCGACACGCCGGCTGGCCGGCGTGTCGCCCAGACGTATCCGCGCGCGGCGCGGGCTAGCGGCCCACGCGCGCCGCCACCTGCTCCGCGGTCTCGGGCTCGACCGCCCAGCCGGCCGTCGCCAGGTCAATTCCCGTGCCCACGGGGTCGTGGATGCGGAACTCGGCGTAGCGGCCGTCGCGCGGGCGCGGCGCGATGCCGGTCTGCGCGCCCGCGTCTTTGCCCGCTCGGGCGATCGCCTCGGGATCGTCCACCTGGAACCCGAAGTGGTTGATGCCCTCGGGGTTGTCGCGCGCCGGCAGGATCGCCAGGTTGATGTAGCCGTCCGTCACGTAGATCGCGCGCTGATCGGTCGGGCCGCGGTCGTCGTTCGGGAACTGCTCCATGACCTGGGTCATGCCGAAGGTGTTGATGTAGAAGTCGGCCAGCTTGCGGGTGTCCTTGCTGCAGATCGCGATGTGCCGGATCTTGGGCTGCGCCATCGCCATCGCCTCCTTCGCCGCGCCGCGCGCGGCCCCACTTGCGCGCCCCGGGGGCGCTCGCTCACCGCTGTCGCTGTTATACCGTGCGCCGCCAGGTCGGCGCCCGCGCGCTATTGCTGGTAGAGCGCCTTGACGAAGCCGTCCTGCTCCATCTCCTGCAAGAAGCTGATGTCGTAGAAGTCGCTGGGCTTCATGTTCGTCGGCGGCGGGTCGAGGTCGCGCTCCATGCCGATCTGGACCGCCTCGTCGCTCGGGTAGGGCAGCTCCTTGTAGCTCTGGGCGCCCTCCTCCCACAGGTAGGCGGTCTCGTCCCACGGCAGGCCGTGCATGTACTGCTGCATGATGGCGATCGTCTCGTCGCGGCGCGTCTTGTAGAAGTGGATGCCCTCGACGTAGGCGCGCATGAAGCGACGCACCTCGTCGCGGTCGTTCTCGATGTGGCGGCGCGTGACGGCGAGCGCGCCATTCACCGACGGCACCTTCATTGCGCGGCCGTCGGCCAGCGTGATCGCGCCCGCGCGCTCGGCGCTGGGCACCATGATGCCGCTGACGGCCGAGGCGTCGATCCCCCCGCTGAGCATCGCCGCGGCCGCCTCGGGGTTACCGCCGGCCTGGATGACGTTCACCTGCTCGATCGGGATGCCCTCGCGGGCCAGCAGGAGCTTCAGGAACGTGTGCGAGGTGGAGCCGATCTGCGACACGCCGACGCTGCGGCCGCGCAGCTCGGCCAGCGAGCGGATGCCCGACTGCGGGTTCGCCATGATCTTGAAGGTGAAGTAGTCACCGGAGCTGGCGAGGATCAGCGTGTCGCCGTTGCCGGCACGGGCGCGCATCACGGCCGACGCGCCCACCGCCGCGTAGTCGAAGTCGCCAGCGATGAGCGACTGCACGAGGCGGGGCGTGCCGGGCACGAGGTGCAGGTCCACGTCGAGGCCGTACTTGTCGAAGATGCCCGCTTCCTTCGCGACCCAGGGAATGGCGAAGGTCTCGCTGGGCGCCACGTAGGCCACGTTCAGATGCTTGCGCGGCGGCGAGGTCGGGGCCGCTTGCGCGGCGGGCGCTGCGGCCACCGGCGCGCCGGCGGACGCGGCGGCTCCCGCCGGCGTGGGGCGCGCGGCGGGCTGGCAGCCCGCCAGCGCGAGGAGACTCAGCAGACCCACCAGGATGCCCAGCGCGCGACGCATCGCTCCACCCTCCGGGGGCGCCCGGCGCAGCGATCTGGCCGACTGCCTGCGCCCCGATCTCGCCAACCCTGCCGGGATGCTACGCGTGCGCCGCGCCGCTGTCAAGCAAAGCCTCAGCCGGGGGTGTCCCTTAGGATTTTGATACCGCTGGCGAATGCCTCCTGGTCGGGCCGTCAGGGGCTGGCAGCCAGGAGAGCCGCGAAGCGGGGCGGTCTGGTGGGGGCGAACGGCTGCTCCCGCCACCAGGCCCCTCGCCGCCGCAG
>Ga0070741_10007504_pt1 | contig 22515 bp, 18 predicted proteins | sample Coa_R1_4_FD_66440 | JGI IMG/M metagenome (GOLD analysis project Ga0070741, IMG submission 66440) | Surface soil microbial communities from Centralia Pennsylvania, which are recovering from an underground coalmine fire - Coalmine... | ecosystem: Environmental > Terrestrial > Soil > Unclassified ... | reverse complement strand
TTTCCCCCCCCCTTTTCCGACAAAGAAAAGGGAGAGCAGCGATGAAATATTCCCCCCCCCTTTCCGACGAAAGAAGGGCGAGGACGGCGATGTCCTTTCCCCCCCCCTTTTCCGACAAAGAAAAGGGAGAGCAGCACGACTTTTATGACGCGGGCAGAACCGTTTGCAGCGCGTCGAACCATTTTTGGGAAATCTTTTTTTCGCCGGACTCGTTCGGATGTGTTCCATCCCACGTGTCGGTCGCGGGGTCGAAACCGATGTATTGATTGACCAATAGCACGCGCGACTTTTTCGTGTCGTCTTGCAGCGCCAACTTGCGAATGCGGCGATTTAATTTTGGAATGTCCGCCAAATCCGGATCGCGCGAAGGTGTGAGTTTTGCCAACAAGATTGTCACACGCGCATTGACCGCGCGCAGATTGAGAATAATTTGCTGAATGTCATTGGCGGTCGAATCAATGCTCTGATTGGCAGCCAGGTCTGATGAGCCAATCATCAAGAGCACCACATTCGGTTGATACGTTGTCGCCCAATTGGTAATGTGCGACGCAATTCCGTCCGCCGTCCAGCCCCAATGCCCTTCATGGTCCTGGTCGAAATCCGGATACAGAGGTGGACCCGCGTACACGCCGTGCATACTCCCGACAAAATTCACTTTGTAGTCCGCGTCTTGGAGCGAATGCCACAACCAGTAGCGATAGCTCGCGTGTCCCGTTTTCGACGACGTGATGGAGTCGCCCAACGGCATGATGCGCACGCGACCTCCGGCTTGACTCGAAGCGGGCGTCGCGAGCGCAAGCAGAATCAGGATGCCTGACATACACGCACTGATTAACGCACTGAATAGAAATGAACTTGTTCGCATTCTTTTCGTTTGCATCACCATTGCCCCTATCCTCTGCGCCCGAATTCGCGTTCCAACGCGCCCAAATTCAATTGAATCATCGTCGGGCGTCCGTGCGGGCATGTGCGCGGCGAGGTCGTTTTTTCCAAATCGCGTATCAAGCCGCGCATTTCTTCGAGCGCCATGACTTGACCGCCTTTGACAGCGGCGCCTTTGCAAATACTCATGATGAGCCGCACTTCGGCTTCGGCTTGAATCGGATTGCCGCCTTCGTCGGTCAAATCCAAAATTTCAATCAGCGCGGCGCGCGGTTCGCGTTTTCGCAAAAGCGTCGGCAGCGCGCGCAGCAGAATGGTTTGCCCGCCAAACGGCTCGATACGAAATCCCGCGCGCTCCAAATTTTCGCGTTCGCTTTCGTAGACCGCCCACTGCGCCGGCGACAATTCCAGCGGCTGTGGCTCCAGCAATTCTTGCGCGGCAAATGTTGTTTCGCGGTCGCTCATCCATTTTTCGTACAACACGCGTTCGTGCGCCGCATGTTGGTCCACCAAATACAAACCTTCGGGACCTTCGCAAATAATGTACGTAGACGCGATTTGCCCCAACACGCGCAGCATCGGGAGGGCGGAAGAGTTGGAGGGCGGAAGCGCTGGAGCGAACGCGTCGTTTTCGAGACCGATTTGCGATTGTTTGCCGTTCACTGGCGGAATGAGATTGAGCGCGGCGTGCGCAGGAGAAGCAAACGGTGTCTGCGGTCGGTTGTCCGACGTCGTGCCAAATGAAATTGTCGGCAGTGGAAATTTTTCATTCAACGCGCGGCGCACAGCGCGCTGCACCGCGCGATACACTTCGTTCGGTTCACGAAAGCGCACTTGCATTTTCGTCGGATGCACATTCACATCCACCGCATCCGGCGGCAGCTGCGCATGCAGCACAAATAACGGAAAGCGCCCGACCATTAACAAGGTGTGATACGCTTCCGTGACCGCGTGCGCGAGCGAACGGTCTTCGACCCAACGCCCGTTCACAAACAAATACTGCAAGCGCCGATTGCCGCGATGAATCGAAGGCGGCGAGATATAACCGTGAACAACCACCGAGGGCAGATCACCGACACTCGACGGCAACTCCGCCGTCGTTTCTCCGTCACCGTCCGTTCGTACCTCAATCATCTCGCGCGCAGTTTCGCCCCCATACACTTTGACCAGCACATCGCTCAGTTTGCGGCTGCCCGCCGTTTGAAACACAAGTTTACCGTCCGTGACCAAAGAAAAGCGCACGTGTGGATACGCCAATGCGTACGCGTGGACGAGTTCCGCAATGTGCGCGTTTTCCGCGCCGGGCGATTTCAAAAATTTCAAACGCGCCGGCACATTGCGAAACAAATCTTCGACGGTGACGACCGTGCCGCGCGGCGCGCCGTGCGGCTGATACAACAGGGTCTGCGCGTTTTCGACTTTGAACAGAGTGCCGTTTGTTTCTTCGGCGCTGCGCGTAATCATGGTCACGCGCGCCACCGCCGCAATGCTCGGCAGCGCTTCGCCGCGAAAACCGAGCGTTTGAATGGCGAACAAATCGTCGGCAGTTTCCAATTTGCTCGTGCCGTGTCGCGCGAACGCAGTCGGCACATCGGCGGACACAATGCCGCTGCCGTCATCCGCCACGCGAATCAGGCGCTGCCCCCCCCCCCGCACCTCGAGGCGAATATCGCGCGCGCCGGCATCGAGCGCGTTTTCAATCAGCTCTTTGACCACAGAAGCAGGACGTTCGATGACTTCACCGGCAGCAATTTTGGACGCGAGGTCGTCGGACAGGATGTGGATGGACATAACGAGCAAATTTTACCATAGAACCCGATGCGATTCCGCGATTCAAATGTGAATTTGATTCGTCTGAGGTTTTGATTTTCGCATCGCTGCAAGTACAATATTTATCCTATGTTTCAACGCCCTCCTACGTTTACCGAGATTTGGCAGGCACAAACGCGCCTGCGCGCGCAGCTCGCGCCGACGCCGCTGCGGAAATCGCTCGCGTTTTCGGAACAATTCGGCGCCGCGATTTTTTTGAAATTGGAAAATTGGCAGCCGACGGGTTCATTCAAAGTGCGCGGCGCGTTCAACTTGCTCACCCAGCTCACACCGACTGAAATCGCGCGCGGTCTCGTCGCTGCCTCGGCGGGCAATCACGGTTCGGCGGTCGGCTATGCCGCGCAGCAGCTGCAAATTTCCAACGTCCACATTTTTGTGCCCGGCACGACGCCGCGCGCCAAAGTGGCAAAAATGAAGCGCTTTGGCGTGAACGTGCACGAGGTCGGCGAAACGTACGACGACGCGCATCACGCCGCCGCCGAATACGAACGCGCGCACCACGCGACATTTGTTCACGCGTACGACGACGCGCGCACAGTCGCGGGCGCGGGCACCATCGCGTTGGAAATCGCGCAAGCGGCAGAGGCGCTCGATGCGGTCCTCGTGCCGGTCGGGGGGGGGGGCATGATTTCGGGAATCGCGGTGGCGCTCAAACATATCGCGCCGCGCGTCGAGATCATCGCCATTCAGCCGGACGCGTCACCCTCGCTCCGCGACTCGCTGCGCGATCAGGTGTGCTACGAGGAATACAATGCCGCGCCTACCATTTGCGACGGACTCGCGGGCGGCATCGGACAAATCGTTTATCAAATCGCGCAACAAAAGTTGCTCGACGCTGTTTTGATTGTCCGCGAAGCCAGCGTGCGCACCGCCGTCGCCGCGTTCGCGCGCCACGAACAAATGATGGTGGAAGGCTCGGGTGCGGTGGGACTTGCGGCAGTGCTGGAAAATCCCGAACGCTTTCGCGGCAAACGCATTGCCCTCATCGTCAGCGGCGCCAACATAGATGCCGCGCGCTTTGCCGAGATTTTGATGCAAAACCCTTGAAGCCTTTTGCTTGCGGATTGCGCATTCCGCATTCTGCATTCCCTGATTCTGCGTTCTTGAACTACCATGCTCAAATATATTCTTTTCGATTTGGACGAAACGCTGTATCCGCCGACCAGTGGTTTGATGCCTGCTATCGGCGACCGGATGCGAACGTTTTTGGAACGCGAATATGCGCTCTCGCCCGAAGAGGCGCATGATTTGCAAAAGCGCTACTGGCACGAATACGGCACGACCCTGCGCGGCTTGATGTTGGAACGCGAAATTGACCCGCGTCGCTATCTTGATTTTGTGCACGACGTGGACGTGGCGCAATATCTCACACCCAATCCAAAATTGCGGGAACAACTGCAAAACATTCCGTACGACAAGGTCATTGTCACGAACGCCGATGTGCCGCACGCGCTGCGCGTGCTCGCGCAGTTGGGCATCACCGACCAATTCAAGCGCATCTTTGACATTGTCTTTTTCGACTATGAAAGCAAACCCGCGCGCGGCGCGTACGAACGCGTCTTGCACGCGCTTGGCGTACGCGGCGACGAATGCATTTTGGTCGAAGACACCGCGCGCAATTTGACCGCCGCACGCGACTTGGGCATTCGCACCGTGCTGCTCCAGCATCCCGACGCGCGGGAACAACCCACCGCGCCTTTGAGTGACCCCGCCGCGCAAGCCAACGCGGCGGAATGTCCGCCCACCGCAGACATCTGCATCACGGACATTTCCGAAGTGAGCGCCGCCATCGCCGCGCTCGCGCAAAAAATGTCCTGATCTATTGCAATGTTTCGCTCGCTCTCCGATTCTTGGCGCGTGCGGCTTGAACCCTTCGCCGTTCTCGCCACCTACACGCTCGCCGCCGCGCTGACGAGTTTTCCACTCATCACGCAATTCGGCAGTCACATCGCCGGAGTCGAAGGCGATGTGTGGAGTTACTTGTGGGCGATGGGTTGGGCGCGCGTGTCGGTCTTGAATCTCGGCACGAATCCGTTTCACACCGATTACGTGTACTATCCACTCGGCGGCGCGACGCAATTGTTGTGGGGCACCGCGCTGCCAAGTTTTGCGTCCATTCCTTTACAACTCGCGTTTGGTTTGGTTCCCGCGTTCAATCTCGTTTATCTCGCGTCGAGCGTCTTGACAGCGTATGGGACATTTTTGTTGGGCAAAGAATTGTTTCGATCTTTTGACAAGACGAACGCGCGCGCAATTTCGCTCGCCGCGTTTGTGTCGGGCGTCGCGTTCGCGTTCGGCGCGCTGCGTCTCGGTTACGGTCTCGCGTTTACGAATTTGTTTCATACGGAATTCATTCCGTTCTATGTGTTGTATTTGCTCAAGACCACACGCGCGCGCGGTTGGAAAAACGCCGCGCTGGCAGGATTGTTTTTTGGACTGAACGCGTATGTGGATTTTCAAATCGCCGCGTTTCTCGCGCTGTTGACCGCGTTGTGGTTTTCGTTTGTCTTGGCGCGCGCAATCCAAGCCCCGAAGGGTTTTGTACGCGCGCAGGCGCCGAGTCTCCTCGCGCGTTGGCTGGCGATGCTTGGCGTGGCGGGACTGGTCATTCTGCCGATGCTCGGCGCGGTGCTGAATGATTTCGCCATCGAGGGCGGCAATTACATCCGCGTCTTTCCGCTCCGCTATTCCGCCGACCGTTCGTATGACGCGCTCGCGTATGTTGTGCCGAACGCGCGCAGCACGCTGTATCAAAATTTGCCCGCCCCGCGCGTAAACAATGTGAACGCATCGCTGAACACGCCTGACGAATCAGAATTGTCGCCCGACCGCCAATCGTTTTTGGGCGTGACGCTTTTTGTTTTGGCGCTCTTGGGCACGCTTCGTTTCGGGCGCAAAATGTTGTTTTGGATTGGCGTGACGATTCTTTTTGCGCTGCTGTCGCTCGGACCGATTTTGCACATTGCAGGAAATGCCACAATAATTCCGCTGCCGTTTGCGCTCGTCAACAACATTCCGATTCTCAACAACATTCGCATTCCGATGCGCTATGGCTTGATGGTGTTTTTCGGCGCGTCACTGCTCGCGGGCGCGGGTGCGCTCGTCATACTGCGTTCGCGTCAATGGCTGGTCGCGCCCATCGTCGCGCTGCTGCTCGCCGAAAGCATCGTGTTTCCGTATCCGACGTTGGCGTTCGACGTGCCGCGCATTTACGAACAAATCGCGCAAACACCGGACGACGCGACCGTTTTGGAAATTCCCAGTTTCAATTGGCGTTACGCGTCCAAGAATGAGGCATACCAAGTCGTGCACCAAAAACGCATCTTGCGCGCGTACACGAATCGCATCGCGCCCGACATTGCCGACTATTTTAATTTGCGGCAAACGCCGTTGGTCGTACGCAGTCTGCGGATTTTGGAAGGCGCGGAAAAAGGTGTGTTGACGCCGGAGGAAATGGACGAGGACCGCCGCATGTTGCAAGACACGCTCGCGTTTTTCAATCTGCGGTATGCGATTTTGCATCGCGACCAACTGCCTGCCGAACGCGCCGCGCAGATTTACGCGTATCTCCAAGATGTGATGCAGGCGCGCGTGATAGACGATGATGGGACGGTCGTCGCGTTTGCGTTTCCGCAAGCCGCGTTCGATGCCAAGGCGCGTACGCTCGATTTGGCGTCGAACGCGACTTTGATGTATCTTGGGCGCGGCTGGCAAATAGAGCCGCTGGCAGACGCGGACGGCGCGCAAGGGCGCTTTGTCAAATCCGATGTCGGTCAGGTCTACCTGCCGCAGTCGTCTTGGACGCAGTTAAATTTGGATTTGTACAGCGCGCAGGACAACGCGTCCCTCCAAGCGCAAGTCAACGCGGCAAACGCGGACGCGCTGCCTCTGCAGCAAGGTTGGCACACCTACGCGCTTATGACATCGCTGCCCAAGCGTTTGAATCTTTTGCGATTGCTTTTCAATTCCGGCGCAAATCATCGGTTCGCATTGGGCGCATTGGAACAAAAATAATCATGAAAGCCATCGAAACCAAAATCCGTGTGCGGTACGCCGAAACCGACAAGAGCGGCATTGTGTACAACGCGCATTATCTCACCTGGTTCGAAGTCGCGCGCGGTGAATTTTTTTGGCAGCAAGGCATGGATTACGGGCGCGACATTGAAGCGCGCGGCTATCACTGGCCCCTCACCGAAGCGCATCTGCGTTACCACGCGCCCGCGTTTTACGGCGATTTGCTGACCGTGCGCGCGTGGATTGGAGAGGTCAAAAGTCGCGCGCTCACCATCGAGTACGAAATTTTTCGCGCAGAGAAAAAATTGTGCAGTGGTTTTACCACACACATGAACGTTGACGACAATGGTCGTCCGGTCGCGTTTCCCGACGACATTCGCCGCCTTTTGCTGCCGGAAGAATAGATCCACTCTGACACGCCGCCCATTTTTGCATTTCTCAAGCGCGCGTGAAATTTTCAACCGGATGCCACCGTGACGCATTGACGCGTTCAGGCGCAGGTGGCATCTGTCTGTACACGAGAATGCATACGAATCGAATTCCCCTGCTGCTTGTTTTGATGCTCAGTGTCTGTGCCCTGCTCATGTATTTGCTTGGCTCGATTCGCCCTTTTGCCGAGACTGGAAAATTTGCCAACAACGCGCCCACAGTCATTGCACGCGCGCAAGCCACGCCGCTTTCGACGAACACGCCCGCGCCCGCGCCGACCCAACGCGCGCCGCGCACGCGCATCGCGGAAGCGCCGATCCAAATCGCTCAAGCGACCATCGCCCCAACACTTTTGCCCGAAGATGCCGCCGCGACCCAGACCTCTGTCCCCGCGCAAGCGACGTTTGACGCCGTCGCCACGCGCGCGCACGTGACACCTGTCCCGAAGACGCCGAATCCTGACCGCGCAATCAACAAGACGACGAACTTTTTGCTCGTCGGCACGGATACGCGCACCGCCGACCCGAATTGGACGCCGAATACCGACGTCATCATGATTTTGTTTTTGGATACGGCAAATCAACGCGCGGCGGTGCTCAGTTTGCCGCGCGACCTCGTCGTCGCGATTCCCGGACATCTGGCGTTTCGCATCAACGCGGCGTATCACTATGGTTGGGACAAGAACAGCGTCGAGGGCGGCATCAACATTCTGAAACAAGTTCTGCGCGACGAGTTCGAGATTCGCATTGACCACTGGGCATTGATTGATTTCAACGGATTGAATAAAATTGTTGACACGCTCGGCGGCATTGACGTAAACGTGCCGTGCGCGCTCAGCGACACGATTGACGAGCAAGCGTTTACGATACCGGCGGGAAATGTGCACATGGATTACTTGACCACTAAGCGTTATGTGCAGTCGCGTTATACGACGAGCGACACTTCGCGCAACTTTCGCCAGCAGCGCGTGGTGTGGGCGATGGCGAAAAAGGCATTGAGCTTGAATGCGCCGGACCGCGTGCCGATTTTGTACGACCAACTGCGCGCGAGCGTCGCAACCGATATGACATTGATGGACCTCGTTTCGCTCGTGCCCGCCATTTATCATCTCGATTTTCAAAATCATCCTGAACGCTTGCACGCCCAAGTTTTGCAGCCGCCGGTGGTTTACCCGTGGGTTTCCTCCAGCGGCGCGTGGCTGTACATGCCCAATTACGATTTAATGCAAAAAACGTTGGACGATCTTTTTGACGCGCCGCAAATTGCCGCGAACACCGCATCGCCCGGCGAATGTCCCGCCCAAGCTGCGACACCCGTTCCGACGGATATTGCATCTCCTACCCCAACACCCTGAGGTCTGCCCGGAATGACTCAAGTCAGCCAATCGGAAACCGAACAAACCGCGCAAGCGGAATATGATACCGCCGCGTATTTGTTCAACATCATCGAAGCGCAAATCACGCGCGCCGACACCAAAGCGGGGCTCGTCGTCGCCGCCGACAGCGTTTTTGCGACAGCGTTATTGCTGATGAGTCGCGGCGCGCTGTTGGCGCTTTTCAGCGGGACGGCGGCATGGCACGAACGCCTGAATGCCATTGCCATTCTCACCATTTTTGTTTTGCTCCTGTTTTCCACCCTGACCTCATTGGTAGCGGCGCGACCGGCGCTCAAAGTGCGCGACGAGGAAGGGACGTTGTTTTTTTTCGGACGTATTTCGCAGATGGAACACAAACATTTCCTTGAAAGTTTTTCGCTGCAAGATGCAAGCGCAATGCGGCAGGCAATTTTGACCGAAGTCCATAACACCTCCCAAATCGCCACCCGCAAATTCCGCCTGATTCGATACAGCATTGATTTTCTGATTGGCGCGGTGGCGCTGTGGGTGATTATCCAAATCGTGTACGGCTTGACGCCTTGAGTTTTGGCGAATTGACTTGGCAATGGTAGAATGGCGGCACTCAAGCCGTGTAACCTTCGCCGCCGCCTGCTCGTATGCTGAACATGAGAAATTGCGTCTGTTGGCAATTTTCACCTGTTCTCTCTAGAAGCGAGGTAACTCATGGCAAATTCGACAACCCGAACCGCGCCGACCGCGAAAACCACCGACCCGAGCGTTCTGTTTGAAGTCTGGCGCTCACTGCAATTGGTCTGGCGTTTGATGTTGGACCCGCGGGTGCCTGCGTTCACAAAACTCATCATCCCGCTGGTCGTCGTGTATTTGGTTTCGCCAATTGACCTCATCCCGGAAGGATTTTTCCTGGTCTTTGGAATGGTGGATGACTTGGCGGTTCTCTTCTTTGGCACGAAACTTTTCATCAGTCTTTGTCCGCCCGATGTGGTCGCCGAACACCGCCGCGCCTTGAGCGGTGGACGCGAATCCGACGCGGGGGACTATGTGGACGGCACGTATCGCGTCGTGGACGAAGACAAAGACAAATAATCAGCCACAACTCGCAAGTCACGCGCCGCAGGTCTCTGCATCCGAACACTTGCGACCCGAGTGACTATTCAGTAATGCCGGAATCCGCAACAAAAACCAACGCCGAGATCGCCAACGAACTTGGCATCTCAACCCAGACGCTTAAAAATTGGACGCGCGATTTCGCGCCGTTCCTTTCGCCTCCCGGTCCGCTCGGCGAAAATGGTCGCCGCTTTTCGGAAGACGATGTGTTTGTACTCAAGCGCATCAAAGACCATCTCGCCGCAGGTCTGACTTTTGAAGAGACCGCCGAAGAATTGCGCAATGACGGTTATGGCGCGGCGAATGGCGACGGGCAAAATGGCGCGCTCACCGTGCCGAACGCGCAGCAAGGCTTTGGCGTCCTCACCGACACCCTGCGCGTGATGATTGAAAACCAGCAAACGGTCCAAAACAGTTTGCAGGTCAATCGCAACCTGCTCGGCGTCATCATTCAAGACAACTTTAATCTCAAAGAAGAAAACGCCAAGCTGCGTGAACGAATGCAGAAACTCGAGCAGGAACTTGGCGAAATGAAAAAGCGCGACCAAGATTATCGCCTCACGGTGGAACAGCGGATGATGCGTTTGGAAAACATGATGCGCGCCGAAGCCGCGAAATCCCCGTGGCAAAAATTGTTTGGCGGATGACACGCCATGGATCCGCCGCATAAACCTGATTTTTGAATTTCATCGCGATTCAAAAATCAGGTTTATTTTTTATTTTTCGAAAGGAATCGCCATACGCTCCAGTGCACTCCCTTGTATGAAAACGCCCCTCTCCCAATGGGAGAGGGGCTGGGGGTGAGGGGCGATTTCCGAGAGGAGCCAATATGCAAGTACGCCTTGCCGTCATCGGCTTGGGAAATGTCGGGAGACGTTTCCTCGAACTCGTCCAACAAAAACACAGTCTGATTCAACAACGCTACGACCTCGACCTCATCGTCACTGCCGCGGGCGACACGAGCGGCGGCGCCGAATATTTCAAGGCGCTCGACATTCCGACCATTCTCGAATTAAAAGCCAGCGGCAAAGGCATCGCGGCGTACCCCACGCACGGGCGCGGCGAAATGAACATGGTCGAAGTCGTGCGTTCCTGCCACGCGGATGTGGTGGTCGAAAATACGCTCACCAACTTGAAAGACGGCGAACCCGGACTCTCGACGATGCGCGAGGCGTTGCAGCGCAAGATGCACGTCGTCACTGCCAACAAAGGTCCGCTCGTGCTCGCGTATCAAGATTTATTCGCGCTGGCAAAAAAGCAAGGCGTCAAAATTTTGCACAGTGCGACGGTGTGCGGCGGGCTGCCGGTGATCAATCTTGGACGCCGCGATTTGGGCGCGAGCGACATTCGCAAATTCGAAGGCGTCGTCAACGGCACGACGAATCACATTCTCGAGGCGATGGCGCACGGCGAGTCGTTCGACGCGGCGCTCAAGCACATGCAGGCATTGGGCATCGCCGAAGCCGACCCGACGCTCGACGTGGACGGCTGGGATGCCGCAAATAAATTGGTGATTGTCGCCAACGCGTGTTTGCACCGCCCGACCAAATTGAGCGACTTGCAGGTCGAGGGTATTCGCGGCGTGACGCCCGAAATGCTTGCGGAGGCAAAAGCGCACGGTCAAGTTATTAAACTCGTCGCGCGCGCCGTCCAAGAAAATGGCGCATGGAAATTAACCGTACGTCCCGAGCGCCTCGACGCGTCGCATCCGCTTGCATTCGTTCCCGGCGGCTACATGGGCGTCTTGTACGAGACCGACATCAACGGACAAATTTTTGCGCGAATCCAAGAAGAAAATCCGTATCCCACCGCCGCCGCCGTCTTGCGCGATGTGCTTAACATTTATCAATAGCGCAGGGGGACAAAATTTTCATTTCCACGCGACCACGCCAAAAGCGTACGGCGCCGGTTTCACGCGCGCGAAACCGACCGCTTTGAGCCGTTCCGTTACACTGCGCGTCATGCTCGCGCCCAATTTGCTTTCGGGGTCGCCGATATAATGAAATAATTTTGCGCCGCGTTTCAAAACGCGCAAGAGCTCGCGATAAAACTCGTGCGAATACAAATCGCCCGCCAGCGCCATGGTCGGCGGGTCATGCAAAATCGCGTCAAAGGAATTGGCATCGAACGTTCGCACGATCTCAAAACTGTCGCCGATGCGCTGTTCGATTTTGGGATTGTCAAACAACGCGCGCGACCACGGATTTTGCTTGGCGATTTCTTGCGCGGCGGGGTCGAGTTCAATGGTGATGACGTGCGCCGCCGTTTTCGCCAATTCAATCGCGGTATAGCCCAAACCCGTTGCGGTATCCAAAACATTTCCCGTCACCGGTGCCAGCGCTGTGATTTTCGCCAGCGTATCACGATGCGGGTCGCTCTCTTTGATGCGGTGCATCGGAAAGCCCGCGACGAGCATCGTCGGCGCGGAACGCGTCGGATACAGCGAATACGCGCGGTTCGTGAATTCCGAAAACGTTTTGATTTTGTGAATGCCGTTCGCGTTTATAGCAAAACAGGCATTTTCGTCGCGCGCGATTTTTTCCGCGTCACGCCACGTCACCCGCAACCCATCCGGCAAAGTAAAACCCTCCGCGTCCAGCAGCGCTTGCGTTTGCGACAGATTCAAATCCAGTGAAAGCGCCGCCGTCGTTTTCTGTTCACGACGCGCGCGCAGCAGCGGCGCGATTTGATAATGCGAAAGGACCGGCGTCATCATCCAATCAGCGCGCGGAACTCGACCCTAACGCGCGCCGCGCCGCGTCTTGGTCGCTCCATGGATATTCGGTCGTGCCAAAACACATTGAGCGTTCGTGTCCTTTGCCGCACAGCATCACAATATCGTTCGCCTGCGCGAGACGATTGATGGCAAAGTCTATCGCGTCGGCTCGGTCATCCACGACAAAGTAATCGCGGTTGCGGACTCGCTTTGCCTTGTGTAACCCTTCGACAATTTGCGCGTTGATTGCCGCGAGCGATTCCGTGCGCGGGTCTTCGGCGGTCACAACGACCAAATCGGCAAAGCGTCCCGCCGTTTCCCCCATCCACGCGCGCTTTTGCGTGTCGCGCAGACCCGCACAGCCAAAAACGCAAATGACGCGCCCTTGCCTATTCGTCAATTCGCGCGCGGTTTTTAACGCGTTCTCGAGCGCGTACGGCGTGTGCGCGAAATCTACAATGACGGTGAACCCGCGCGTATTTTCGATGCGCTCCATGCGTCCCACAATGCCGCGCGTTACTTTGACACCCTGCGCGATGGCAGCGAATGGAATGCGTCGCCCAATCGCCGCGCCCACTGCCGCGAGGATGTTCGACACGTTATAACGTCCCAGCAACGGAGATTCGATTGCCAATTCGCCAAATGGCGTATCCACGACAAATTGCAATCCCTGCGCGGTGTGCGAAATGTCGCGCGCAAATATCCGCGTTTCAGTCACGGCTGAGATTTCTCGCTGCGTTCGAAATGACAAACTATCGGACTGCGCATAGATGACGCGTTCATCGCAAGGAATTTCGCGCAAAAAATCGAAAACGCCGCGCGTGTTGTCCTCCGCGTTTAACACTGCGACTTTGTTGGTACGCGGTTTTCGGTGCGTGGTCGTCAGCGCGCGAAATAGCATGGCTTTGGCATTGCGGTAATTTTCCCACGTGCCGTGCAAATCCAAATGCTCGTGCGTGATGTTGGTCACAACGGCAACGTCAAAATCCACCGCGTCGAGGCGATGCTGCGCCAGCCCGTGCGATGTGGATTCGACAACCGCGTATTCCGTCCCCTGCTCTACCATTTGCGCGAGATAGTTTTGTATGTCGGGCGCGTCGGGCGTGGTCGTGTGAAAGCCCGTGTCCATTTCGCGTCCACCAATGTGCGCGCCGACGGTGGTAATGGCGCCAACGGTATGTCCCGCCGCGAGCAGAATATTTTCAATCAACGTGGACGTAGTCGTTTTGCCGTCGGTGCCGGTCACGCCGATGACACGCAAATTGCGCGAAGGGAAATTGTGAAAGGCGGCGGAGAGGCGCGCGAGGGCAGAGCGACCGTTTTCAACGAGAATGATTGGGATTGGAGACTGGAGACTGGAGGCTGGAGACTGCTTACTGTTTACTGACAAGTGATTACTGACGACCGGCGTCTGCGTGACGATAGCGACCGCGCCGCGTTGAAGCGCGTCGGGAATGAACTGCGCGCCGTCCACGTTGACGCCGGGGTATGCGACAAAGAGCGTGCCGGGAATCACGTCGCGCGAGTTGGCAGTGACGCGGGTGATTTCGAGATGGGCGGCGGGAGACGAGAGACTTGTCCCGAGCAATGTCGAGGACTGGAGCGCGCGTACGAGTTGAGAGAGCTGCATTGCGTCCAAGTTTAGTCGAGACAACGGCAGAGGGCAAGCGCGACAGGGCTGTTGCCAAGTCGCGTAAACTTTCATTTCGAGCGGTCTCGAGCGCATTTGTATTTTCTGGGAATCAAGGGCTATGGCATTGAGCCTCACTTGGAAATACACTTGTCCTATCTGCAACTCTTGCGCAACAAGACACCGCGTTGCGAATGATCGGCACCGCATGAATTTGTAACCCTTCGGTAAGCAAAATTCATTGAACTGCCTCGAAAATCGAGTAAGATTTTTGAGAGATTGTTACTGTATTGGTACATGCGAGTCTGCGTCCGCCCACTGACCGCGAACGCAACCCGTCAATCGGCGCACATATTTTGCGGTTGTTTTTTTGCGACCGCGCTTGGGATTTGAAAAGCAGCGATGAAAAAGAAAAAAACTGCCCTTGAACAAACCCCGCGCGATGCGCGTCCCCGCAATCGAAATCCGAGCCCCAAAACGACCACAATCGTCCCCCCCGCGCACACCCCAACAAACCCGCGCAGCGACACGGAAAATGTCCTTTCCATTTTGTTCGCCAATAACCCGCTGCCGATGTGGGTCTATGATTTAGAGACCCTCGCGTTTCTGGAAGTGAACCACGCCGCGACAGAGCGATACGGTTACTCCAGAGACGAATTCCTGGCGATGCGGATTACGGATATCCGACCGCCGGAAGATGTGCCGCGCCTGCAAACGCAGGTGGCGCAAACGCGCCCTGCCCTACAACACAGTCACGTGTGGCGCCATCGCCTCAAGAACGGTCAAATCATTCAAGTTGATATTACTTCGCACGTCCTCGATTTTGCGGGGCGCAAGGCGGCATTAGTGGTGGCGCAGGATGTTACGGAGCGCATCCGCGCCGAAGAACATATACGCCAATTGGCGGCAATCGTCGAGAGCTCGGACGATGCTATTCTCAGCAAATCCCTCGAAGGCATCATTCTGAGTTGGAATCGCGGCGCGGAAAAAATCTACGGCTATTCGGCGGAACAAGTCATCGGGCAGCCGGTTTCGATTTTGATGCCTCCCGAACGCCAATACGAAATGCTGGAGCATCTCGCGCGCATCCGCGGCGGGATGCAAGTAAAAAGTTTTGAAACGGAACGTGTCCGCAAGGATGGCGTTCGCATCATGGTTTCGATTACGCTGTCGCCCATTCAGAACGAGCGCGGCGAGGTGATTGCCGTTTCTGCCATCGAGCGCGACATTACCGAACGGAAACAGAGCGAAGCAAAATTGCGCACGCTGTTCGAACTGGAAAGGAACGCGCGCGCCGCTGCAGAACAGGCGCAGAAGCGATTGGCGTTTTTGGCGGAAGCGAGCGCGCTGATGGCGGAAACCTTCGACTATCGGGCAATCCTGGAACGCGTGGCGCGCATCGCGGTTCCGGTCCTCGCGGACTGGTGTGCGATTGATGTAATCGAAGCCGATGGCAGTCTCCAGCGCGTCGCGGTGGTGCATTCCAATCCTGCCAAAGAGAAAATGGCGTACGAGCTACAGCGCAAATATCCTTCCGACCCTAATGCGCCTCGAGGAATTCATAACGTCCTGCGTACGGGGAAATCGGAAATTTACGCGGAACTGTCCGACGCGTTTTTGGCAGCCACTGTGCGCGATGCGGCGCAACTCGAGCTCTTGCAGCAACTCGGCGTGAAATCCGTCATGTTGGTTCCGTTTCAGGCACGGGGACAGAATTTCGGCGTCATCACCTTGGCGATGGCAGAATCGGGCAGACGATACACCGACGATGACTTGGCGTTGGTGGAAGGTTTAGCGCGCCGCGCGGCGCTGTTGATTGAAAACGCGCGGCTTTATGCGGAAGCGCAAAAACTTAACGCGGAACTCGAGCAGCGCGTTCACGAACGGACGACGGAATTGCAGGCAATTAATCAAGAATTGGAAGCGTTTACGTATTCGGTCTCTCACGATCTGCGCGCGCCGCTGCGCCACATCTCCGGATATGTCGAACTGCTCAGCCGCAGCGCGCCGCAGTTGGACGAAAAAAGTCAACGCTATCTCAACACCATTTCCGCTTCCGCCGCGCGCATGGGAATGTTGATTGACGACTTGCTGACTTTTTCCCGCATGGGGCGCGCGGACATGCAAAAGAGCCAAGTGAATGCGCAAGCCCTTGTCCAAGAAGTTTTGCAAGAGATGGACGCTGACATGGCGGGGCGGGAAATTGAATGGCAGATTGACGCGCTGCCGCACACCTACGGGGACCGGGCAATGCTCAAAATCGTCTATGCGAATCTGATTGCCAACGCGCTGAAATTTACGCGCCCGCGCGTCCCTGCGCGCATCGAGGTCGGCTTTGACGCGTCCAATCCGCACGAAACCATTTTCTATGTGCGCGATAACGGCGTGGGCTTTGACATGCAGTACCGCGACAAACTTTTTGGAATCTTTCAACGCCTGCACCGCGCAGAAGATTTCGAGGGCACGGGCGTCGGTTTGGCGAATGTCCGCCGCATCATTCACCGCCACGGCGGTCGCACGTGGGCAGAAGGGGAATTGGATCGCGGCGCAACGTTTTATTTCTCCCTTCCAAAGCACAAAAGGAGCTCGCATGAATGACCTGAAACGCATTTTGTTGGCAGAGGACGACCCGCGCGACGTCGAGTTGACGTTGACCGCGCTCGAAGAAAACAATCTCGTCAACGAGGTGGTCGTCGCACGCGATGGCGCCGAGGCGCTCGATTATCTCCGCTGTCAGGGCGATTATCGCATGCGACAAAAGGGCAATCCGGCGGTGGTGCTGCTTGACCTGAAGATGCCAAAGGTGGACGGCATCCAAGTGCTTGAAGAAATTCGCGCCGATCCTGAATTACGGCAGACGCCGGTCGTGATTTTGACTTCGTCGCGTGAGGAACGCGATTTGGTGGAAGCGTACCATTTGGGAGTGAACGCGTACGTCGTCAAGCCGGTGGACTTTCAAGAGTTTCTGGCGGCGGTCCGGGAGATTGGTCTGTTCTGGGCATTGCTCAACGAGCCGCCACCGGGCACGATCAAGAAGTAGCGCGGAAAGTAAGACAAAGATGGCACAGCCGATTCTGCGAATTTTGCATCTGGAAGACAGTCCGGAGGATGCAGAATTGCAATACGAATTTTTGAAAACAGAGGGCTTTGAGGTCGAGTCCATCCGCGTCCAAAATCGCCAAGGATTTGTGTCTGCGCTCGAACAAGGTCACTTTGACATTATTCTGGCAGACAACTCGATGCCGGGCTTTGACGGTTTGAGCGCTCTGGCAATCGCCAAAGAAAAATCGCCTTCCCTGCCTTTTGTTTTCGTGTCCGGTACACTCGGTGAAGAGGTCGCCATCGAATCGCTCAAGAATGGCGCGACCGATTATGTGCTCAAACAGCGGCTTGCGCGCCTCGCGCCGGTCGTGCGGCGCGCCTTGCAGGAAACCGAAATTCGCAACGAACGCCGCAAAGCGTTGGAGGCATTGCGCGAATCCGAAATGCGCTACCGCATCGTCGCCCAGACGATTTCCGATTACGCGTATGCCTATCGGATTGCGCCCAATGGCAGCGCCGAGTTGGAATGGGTGACCGATTCATACAAACGCATTACGGGCTATGCCCCTGCAGAATTGAGCGCGGTGGGAGGTGGACGCGCCATTATTCTGCCGGAAGATGCCGAAATTGCGCGCCAGCATGTGGAACGCATCTTTGCCGGTCAACCCAGTACTGTCGAATATCGCATCGTCACCAAAGACGGACGAATTCGCTGGCTCAAAGATTCCGCGCAGCCGGTGCGCGACGAACATGAAAATCGCGTCGTGCGCGTGATCGGCGCGGCGCAAGACATTACCGAACGCCGCCAAGCCGAACAGCAATTGCGCGAGAGCGAGGAATATTTTCGTTCGCTCATCGAAAATGCGTCGGACGCTATCACCGTCGTTGACCATACCGGCGTCGTCAAATACCAAAGCCCCGCCAGCGAAAAAATTATCGGCTTCAAGCCCGAAGAGCTCTTGGGCGAAAATCTCATCGCGCATATTCACCCGCAAGATGTCGAGATGGCGAATTCTGCTTTTCGCGCCGCGATGAAACAGCCGGGGCGGAGCACGACTGCCGAAGTGCGGTTACGGCACCGGGATGGTTCTTGGCGCATCCTCGAATCGGTGTTCAAGGCGTACTTGCGACATGGCGTCGAGTTGACCTGCGTCATCAATTCACGCGACATTACCGAACGCAAACAGGCAGAAAACAAAATCCAAAAACAGATTGCGTATCTGACCGCGCTGGGAGAAATTGACCGCAGCATCGCGTCCACATTTGATATGCGTCTCAGTTTAGAGATGCTCGTGACGCAAGCGCTTTCGCTGCTGCAGATGGATGCCGCTGACGTGCTCTTGTTCAATCCCCAAGCGTACACCTTCCAGTATGTGGTCGGACACGGGTTTCGCGCGCGGATTCCCCATCTGGAGGCTCCTGTGCGGCTCGGCGAGGAATACGCGGGTCGCGCGGCGCTGGAGGGCACGCGTATTTTTGTCGCGGACCTGACCGCGCCAAGCGAACATTCGCCGCGAATGCGCGCGCTGCAAGCGGAAGGTTTTGTCAGTTATCTTGGCGCGCCGCTGATTGCCAAAGGGCAGGTCAAGGGCGTTCTGGAATTGTTTACGCGAACACCTTTTCAACCCGAACAGGAACATCTCGATGTCCTCAAGACGCTCGCGTTGCAAGCCGCGATTGCTATTGACAACGCGACGTTGTTTGAAGGACTGCAGCAGTCGAACATTGACCTCCGGCTGGCGTACGACTCGACGATTGAGGGCTGGTCGCGCGCAATGGACCTGCGCGACAAGGAAACCGAAGGGCACACCCAACGCGTCACCGAAATGACATTGCGCCTGGCACGCGCCTTTGGTGTCAGCGATGAACAGTTGGTGCACATCCAACGCGGCGCGCTGTTGCATGACATTGGCAAGATGGGCATCCCCGATTCAATTTTGCTCAAGCCCGAAGCCCTGACCGACGAGGAGTGGGCAATCATGCGTCAGCATCCGGTCTATGCGTACGAACTCCTCTCGCCGATTGCGTACTTGCGTCCCGCGCTGGACATTCCCTACTGCCATCACGAAAAATGGGACGGCAGCGGCTATCCGCGCGGACTCAAAGGTGAACAGATTCCCCTCGCGGCGCGCCTGTTTGCCATCGTGGATGTGTGGGATGCGCTGCGTTCGGACCGACCGTATCGCAAGGCGTGGAGCGAAGCGCGCGTGCGCGAATATCTTCGCGCGTCGGCGGGAACGCATTTTGACCCGCAGGTCGTGGAACTCTTTTTGCGAATCCTCGACCAAGACCGAGCGCCGTAGCGCGCGTGCGCGCAGCAAATTTCTACATTGCCGCGAGCCGTTATTTACGCGCGTTTTCAATTGTGCTATACTCCCGCGCGTGATGGGCAAACTGGTTTCTCCTTTTGGTTTTTTTCGCACCGATCACGATCCTCCAAAGGAAAAGTGACAAGGGCATGTGACACGCGAAAGCGCGGTTTGCTGCGCGTCACTACACGCCCGTCTCTGGCAATCCAGTACGCAAAATACATTGTGACGTTTCTGTCACCTGACCCATCTCTGGAGGATACGCATATGAAACGTGAATTTACTTCGCGCCGCGCAAAATTTTACCAAGACGTGCCCGACGAAAAATGGAACGACTGGCGCTGGCAGCTGTCACATCGCTTGAATACCCTTCAAGAACTCGCCAATATGCTGGAACTGAACGAAAGCGAAAAAGAAGCGCTCGCGGCGAAACATCTTTTTCGCGTGGACATTACCCCATATTTTGCGTCGCTCATTGATCCGCAGGACCCACACGATCCGATTCGCGCCCAAGTGGTGCCCACCGCGCGCGAACTCGTCCCGTTCACCGCGATGATGGAGGATTCGCTCGCCGAAGACGCGCATTCGCCCGTGCCCGGACTCGTGCATCGCTATCCCGACCGCGTGTTGATGCTCGTGACCACACAATGCGCGACGTACTGCCGCTACTGCACGCGTTCGCGCATCGTCGGCGACCCGAGCGCGACATTTTCGCGCAAAGAGTTCGACGCGCAGATTGAATATCTGGAACGCACGCCGCAAGTGCGCGATGTTTTGCTTTCCGGCGGCGACCCACTCGTGCTCGCGCCCAAGTTGTTGGAGGAAATCTTGAGCCGCTTGCGCGCCATTCCCCACATCGAAATCATTCGCATCGGCTCGCGCGTGCCGGTCTTTATGCCGATGCGCGTCACGCCAGACTTGTGCGACATGCTCGCGCAATATCATCCGCTGTGGCTCAACATTCATGTCAATCATCCGAATGAAATTACAAAAGAGCTTGCCGACGCGTGTGACCGTTTGACGCGCGCGGGCATTCCGCTCGGCAATCAATCGGTGCTGCTTGCGGGCGTGAACGACTGTCCGCACATTCAGCGCCAACTCGTCCACGATCTCGTCCGAATCCGCGTGCGCCCATATTATCTCTACCAATGCGATTTGGTTCACGGCGCGGGACATTTTCGCACGCCCGTCGCCAAAGGCATCGAAATCATCGAGGCGCTGCGCGGACATACATCGGGGTATGCGATTCCTACGTTTGTCGTGGACGCGCCCGGCGGCGGCGGCAAAATTCCCGTGATGCCGCAATACCAAATCAGCGCGAGCGACCACAAAGTGGTGCTGCGGAATTTTGAAGGTTTCATTACGACGTACGAAGAGCCGCTCGACTATCAGCCGCACGATCCGAAAACCTGCGCGTACTGCCAAAACAAGCGCGCCGAGCCCGGACAAACGGGCGTGTTTGGCTTGCTCGACGGCGAGCGCATGAGTATTGCGCCCGAAGGTTTCGACCAAACACACAAACGCGGCGGCGGCAAACATCGTCTCAACGTGGACGAACACAAATGGCAGCCGTTCGGCATCGGCACCGACACAAGCCCACAGTATCAAATGGGCGAGCCGATTACGGTGGTGAATGGCGAAGTGCTATAGAAAAAAATGAAACGCTCTGCATCTACGCAGAGCGTTTTTGTTTGGAGGCGATTCAATCCAACGGACTGCGGACGGCGAGCCCGCCGCGATGGAGGACGTGCGTATAGATCATCGTCGTTTTGACATCCTTGTGTCCAAGGAGTTCTTGGACAGTGCGAATATCGTACCCGTTTTGGAGTAGGTGTGTGGCAAAGGAATGGCGAAAGGTATGACAGCCGACCGGTTTGTGGATGTTGGCGCGTTGCGCGGCTTGGCGCACGGCTTTTTGCAAACCGCTTTCGTCGAGATGATGACGCTGCGTTTTGCCACTGCGTGGATCAGTGGAAAGGCGATCGGAAGGGAAGACGTATTGCCAGCCCCATTCGCGATTCGCGTTGGGGTATTTGCGTTCGAGCGCGTAGGGAAGGTGAACCGTGCCGCAGCCGCGCGCGAGGTCTTGATCGTGCAAACGTTTGACGCGCTGCAGGTGTTCTTGAAGTGGTTGAACAATTGACGCCGGAAGCATCGTTACACGATCTTTGCCGCCTTTGCCATCGCGGACGATGATTTGACCTTGGGCAAAATCAATATCCTTGACGCGCAAGCGGATACATTCGATTAGACGCAAGCCACTGCCGTAAAGGAGTTGCGCCATCAAGCGATATTCACCAGAGAGGTGGGTGAGGATGCGCTGAACCTCGTCGCGCGTGAGGACGACGGGCAGGCGTTTGGGTTTCTTGGCGCGGACGGCGTTGATATTGCCGAGGTCTTGATGAAGAACATCACGATAGAGAAAGAGAATGGCGCTGAGGGCTTGGTTCTGGGTAGAAGCAGCGACGTTTTCGTTCAGGGCGAGATGGGTGAGGAATTGTTCGATTTCGGTTGCGCCCATCTCACGCGGATGGCGTTTGTTATGAAAAAGAACAAAGCGTTTGATCCAATCCACATAAGTTTTTTCGGTGCGAAGGGAATAGTGTTTGACGCGGATGGCATCACGGACTTGATCGAGTAGTTTTTTCTTGAGTGGCGATTCCATGGGGCAACCTGTTGACCTGCGATTTATTCCGTCATATACTTGCATTCGAGGCGTGTGCTCGCCGCGCTGTATTGGGCGAGCGGATTAGGCGGAAAAATTCCGCATAATATCCCGCTGGGGCATATTATACGGAAAAATTCCGTCTAATCAATAGTTAGGACGCCGCCCGAGCCAAGGTGAATGGCGGCCCTGCTTTGAGTGGAGCGGCGCGATGAATCACCACGCCGCCGCGGACGCGCTCCTAGCCAAGAAGCATGTCAGGGGCGCGGTGCCTGGGTCGCCGATTCAGCGGCGTTCCTAACCAGCGGTTCGAGCCGACCGCCTTCGGCGTGCCCACGCGCGTGCAACCTTGCTTGCGGGCTTGGTGTGGTTGGGGTGGAGCGCGTTGTCAGAGACGGCGGCGGCTCAACCGCGAGTCGTTAGGCTTACGCAGACTTTACTACCGCTTGCGCGCGCGAGACTTTACAGTCCTGCAAGGATTACCTGACCTTTCAAAACTGCAAGGTTGGTTATGGGGGGTTACCCCCCCAACACATT